>Ga0105044_10012940_pt1 | contig 11340 bp, 11 predicted proteins | sample MAT01_FD_78092 | JGI IMG/M metagenome (GOLD analysis project Ga0105044, IMG submission 78092) | Freshwater microbial communities from Lake Fryxell liftoff mats and glacier meltwater in Antarctica - MAT-01 | ecosystem: Environmental > Aquatic > Freshwater > Ice > Liftoff microbial mat | place... | reverse complement strand
GCGCGCGCTGTTGCCGGCGCTCGCGCGAGCGCGCGCGCTGTTGCCGGCGCTCGCGCGAGCGCGCGCGCTGTTGCCGGCGCTCGCGCTCGCGGGCGTGTGCGAATGCTCGTGGGCGGACCGCGTCCTGACGACGGACGGCCGCATCCTCACGCCCAAGAAGGCGCGCATCGAAGGCGCGGGATATCGCCTGACCTTCGAAAACGGCGTCATCGTCCTGGCCGACCATTCGCTGGTCGCCTCGGCCGAGATCGAAGGCGACATGGCCGACTACGTCCCGGCCAACGACGACGAGCGCGCGAAGCTCGCGCAGGGCTACGTGAAATTCCGTGGCCGCTGGATGTCGCGCGCGGGCTACCAGGAGGAGCTGCGCAAGGCGACGGAGGCCAGCAAGAAGCGCACGGAAGAGCTCGCCGCGCACTCGGATTGGGCCAATGCGTGGGTGAAGGAGACGGCGCACTTCCGCGTGCGCTCGAACACGAGCCCGGAGATCCTGGCGTACTACGCCGAGTTGATGGAGACGTTCTACGCGCTCATGGACGAGCGGATCGGCATCGATCCGTCGCCGTCGCTGAAACGCGCGAAGATGGACGTGGCCGTCTACAAGAGCCACGAGGAATTCCAGACGCTCGCGAAGCCGGGCAGCCCGTCGGTGCTGGGCTTCTTCTCCCCGATGGAGAAGTCGCTCAACCTCTACCACGACTACGCCGAGCCCTCGCGGACGGAGTGGGTCGCGCTGCACGAGTGCACGCACCTCCTGACGTTCCTCATCGATCCGCAGTACTTGCCGCAGATCTGGCTGAACGAAGCGGTCGCCGACTACTTCGGCTCGTCCAAGGTCTACCGCGACAAGAAGGGCAAGCTGCGCATCGAGCCGGGCGAGCTCCAGATGGACCGCACGCTGACGGTGCAGCAGGCGCTGAAGAACGAGGGCGCGTCTACCGGCGAGAATGCTCGTCCGAAGAACGCCCCGGCGGCTTCTGCGTCGAGGCCTTTCACGAAGCTCGAGGACTTGTTCCTGCTGAAGCGCGATCAGTTCGACGGCTTCCAGTACGCGCACGCGTGGTCGTTCGTCTACTTCCTGAACACGGCCTCGAACGGCAAGTACCGCAAAGCCTTCGACAAGTTCTTCAAGGGGCTCTACACGCTCGAGACAGGCATCCCCTACACGATCGAGAACGTCGGCAACGCCGTGCCGGAGATGGGCGGAGTCGGCAAGCTCGTCGGGCCCGTCGACATCCGCGCCTACTTGCTCGCGAAGCTCAAGGTGAAGGACGTGCCCGCGCTCGAGCGCGAATGGCGCGAGTTCGTGGCCGCGATCCCGATCCAAGGCGCGGAGGCGCGGCTCAAGCGCGGGCTCTTCGCGGCGCGCCAGCTGCGCTTCGAGGAGGCGCTGCCCGACCTCGACGCGGCCATCGAGGGCGGGACCAAGGATCCGCGCGCCTGGGCCGCGCGAGCGCGCGCGCTGGCGATGACCGACGCGAGCGAGAAAGCGCTGGCGGACTACCGCACCGCGATCGAGAAGGACCCGCTCTCGGCCGGATTCCGGTACGAGTACTCGCGCGTGCTCGTCGGTCTCCCGCCGGCTCCGAAAGCGTCGCCCGCTGGTTCGAGCGGAGCATCGCTGGACGCCGACAGCGATTCGGACGCGCCGAAGTTCGCGAATCCCGACGCCAAGTCGCAGGCCGGGCTCGCTTCCGAGCTCGCGCCCGAGAACGATCGCTTCCGACTGTGGTACGAACGCTTCGAATGAGACACCTTCCTCGAGTTGCCGCGCTCCTCGCCGTCCTGCTCCTCTCCGCGCTCACGAGCGGATGCCAGGGCATGCGCACGCTGTCCGACCCGACGCTCGTCGTCGAGACGAGCGGAGGCCGCGAGCTCGGCGTCGCGACCGACTACGGCGTCGTGTTCCTCGGTCGCACGGCGCGATCGGGACCGGTCCAGATCACGGCCTGGTTCGGCGACGGCCCGAACCTCGAGAAGTCGGTCATCGAGCCGCTCGGGCCCGAGCTGTGCACGGCGGACACGCCGATTCGGCTGCCCGATGTGGTGATCGATTTCCGCGATCCGCGGCCGGGCGAGACGCTCTACGTGTACGGACGCGACGCGGCCGGACCGTGGACCGCGGAGATCACGGTCGTGGACGATCCGCGCATTTTGGGACTCGTGGCGACGATCCCCGATCGCCTGCGCGACGCGGCCGATCAGGTCGGCGCCGGCGTGTACACGTACCCGGCCGGCGGCGACGAGCGCACGAAGAAGCTCGTCGGGCTCGTCGCGGGCAAGATCCGGCTGCGCACGACGGCCGGCGAGCGCGAAGTGCTGGCGATCGTCGGTCCGCAAGAGCTGTGGCGCCTCGTGACGGCGCGACACGACGCGGGCGCGCGGCGACCGTGGCGGTATCGCGAGGACGTTCTCTAGTGAGCTGAGCCTCTGCGGCTTGAGCGGCGCTCGCGTCGCGAGGAATGCGACTCTCTCACACCGACCTGTCCACGCCGGCCTCGCTCCGCGCGCCTCGCGACTCGCCTCGCGCTTCGCGCCCCACCGCGGCCGTCCACGTCGGCCATGGACCGCGCGGGTCCCTCTGCGAGTCGCCGCCATCCCGCGTGCCGAACACTCCGCGCGTCAGCGCGACATAGATCGGCTTGCCGAACTTCCTCCACGCGCGTGCGAGCTTCGAACGCGGGATCCCGCGGCCCGCGCCGCGCGACTCGACGCCGTCCGGTCCGCGGGCGTCGCGCGTGTAACGCCGCCGGTGCTTCTCCGCGTGCCGCAGATCGTCGCGACAACGCGTGACGAATGCGCGGCCTCCGCTCGGATGCACGCTGGCCAGTTGGAAATCGATGAGCCACGGCGACCCATCGGCTCCGACGATCACGTTCGATTCCTTGTGCAGGTCGTTGTGACACACACCGCGCGCATGGATCGAGAGGACGAGCTCGTCGAGGCGGTCGAAGAAGTCCGCGGGCAAGCTCGTCGCGCGTGACAGCGTCAGACCGTCGACCCACGTGCGCACGAGCACCGCCGCATCGTCCGGGCGCCCGGGGTCGCCGCTCGATCCCGCGGGGTGCTCGCGCGGGACGCCGCTCACGCCCGCGAGCGCGCGCAGCGCGCGCCGCTCGCGAACCAGGAGTCGCCGCGCGATCCAGCCCGAACCCGGGATGGATCCGCCGACGGCCACGCGCCGAGCACACGCGGATCCGCCGATCCAGATCTTCTCGACCCGGCCGAGCGCGTCGACCTTCTGGATTTCGGGAGCTTGCACGCGCGCGCGATTGTGCGCACCTTCGCGCTTTCGTCCAACGCATGTCCACGTCCACCACCCTCGACCGCCGCATCGTCGCACGCGGATTGACCCGCGCATTCGGGACGCGAACGGCGCTTCATCCGACCGACCTGGACCTCGGCCCCGGTGGCGTGATCGGGCTCCTCGGTCCGAACGGCAGCGGGAAGAGCACGCTCCTGCGCATGCTCGTCGGGCTCGTGCGGCCCGACGCGGGTACGGCGCTGGTCGCGGGGGCCGCACTCCAGGGCGACGGCACCGAGATCAGGCGCCTCTGCACGTACGCCCCCGGCGAGCTCGCGGTGTACGGCGAACTGCGCGCGCGGGATCACCTGGCCTGGCTCCTGCGCGGGCGCGCACCCGGCGCCCACGCGCGCGCCGTCGCGCTCGCGACGGATCTCGGCCTCCCCGTCGATGCGCGCGTCCGCACGTACAGCCACGGGATGAAGCGGCAGATGCTGTTCGCGGCCGCGCTCGCGCCCGACGTGCCCGTGCGCATCCTAGACGAGCCGACGGAGGGACTCGACCCGACGAAGCGCGGGACCGTGCTCGACCTCCTGGCCGAGGACGCGCGACGCGGCACGACCGTGCTGCTCTCGTCGCACCACCTGGGCGAAGTGGACCGCGTGTGCGATCGGCTCGTGTTCCTCGGCGCCGGGCGCAAGATCGCCGACGAGACGGCGGAGGCGGTGTCGCAGCGCGCGCGCAAGCTCGTGCGGATCTCCTACGCGGCGAACGCGGACCTCGCGCGCATCGAAGCCGTGCTCGCGGCGATCCCGCACACGCGCGTCGCGCGCGACGGTGTCCGATTCTCGGTGCACCTCTCGGAAGCGGATCCGCGCGCGTTTTTGGCGGCGCTGGCGTCCGCGGGAAGCATCCCGGCGACCGTCGAGTACGGGCAGCTTTCGCTGCAGGAGCTCTACCGCGAGCTGTACGGCGTGGAGGGTTGTTGATGGGCCGCGAGAACCGCTTCTACCTGTGGGGAGGGCTGGCGTACTTCGTCGTGCTCGAAGCGCTGCTCGTCGGCGCGATCCTGTTCTGGCCCGACTTCGAGGACAACGCCGAGGCGCTGCGCGACTTCCTGCCGGCCGGCCCGCTCATGCAGTCCTTCGATCAGATCGTGGCGGGCGGCGTCGCGGCCTACGTGCACGGGCAGCACTTCTTCAAGGGCTGTAACACGGTCGGCACGCTGGCCGCCGTCATCCTCGCGATGAACGCCGTCGCTGGCGAGGCGAACCGTGGCACGTTGGAGATCTGGCTCGCGCGCCCCGTGACGCGGCGACGTCTGTTGCTCGAGCGCTGGCTCGGCGGCGCGGCCGCGGTCACGCTGCCCGTGTTCGCCACGACGCTCACGATCCCGTGGCTCCTCTCGCGCGTAGACACCGAGATGGCGCTAGGCCCGCTGATGCTCGGCGCCGTACACCAGTCGCTGCTCCTCCTGGCGATCTACTCGGCCACGTTCCTCTGGTCCTGCCTCACCTCGCGCCCGGTCTTCATCGTGTTCGGCATGCTGCTCTTCACCGTGCTGCAGTTCGCGATGTACCTCATCCAGGTCGTGACACACTGGAGCATCTTCCGTCTGGCCGACATCGACGTGTACGCGCGCATCGGCGCGACGCACGCGCTCGATTGGCGGATATGCGCGCCGCTCGTGCTCGTCAGCGCGATCCTCGTCGCGATCTCGCTCGTGGTGTTCGCGCGTCGCACGCCCTGAGAGCGCTGAGAAAAACGAGCCTCTAGGTGGGCCGCTACCGCACTGCATCGCCCGTGGATTCGTCACGGGCCCTGATCGTGCCGGAACGCGGTGCTACTGCGGCATCCCGGGCGTGATGTCGTGCCAGTGGCCGTGCTCGGGCGACCAGACCTTCCCCGGCGGCGCCTCGCCCGGAGGCGCTGGGGTGTAGGCCGGGGTGTTGCCCAGAGAAGGCGTCACGGGCATGGTCATCGGCACGGAGCCGGTCGGCGCGGTGACCTCAGGCTTCGAGGACGGGCGCGTCATCTCGAACACCACGGCACCGGCGATCGCGGCCCCGCCCAACGCGGCGATCAGAACGAGCCACATGGGAGACCAGCGCGCGGCCCGCGGGGAGGACGCGCCGAGGGCGACGTCCTGTTGGCGGTTCTGACGGCGTTCCTGACGACGGACCTCGCGCGGGCTGGGCATCCCCTCACGATAGCCGATCCGCGGCGCGTCGGTCGGCTCGCCGTCCCCGGACTTCGGCACCCGAGTGAAACATCCCGGGCGGCGCGGCGTGGGGGTGGCGCCGCGAGGACGCGCGGGGGCCAACTCCCCGCGCGCTGTCAGATCCGAGCCAGGATCCAGGCCTTCAACGCCAGCCAGGCCCCCGCGTGACGCACACCGCGTGAGTGCGTCCGGCCGAGCTCGGACACGCTCGCGAAGGCGCGCCGCGCCTCGTCCCGGCGGCCTAGCGCCCGCAGCGCGAGCCCGCGCCGGTACGAGCTCTCGGCCGTGGTCCCGTGCGAGCGCTCGAACTCGTCGGCCGCCGCGAGGGACTCCGTCGGCGCGTTCGCCGCGAGCTGCGCCTCGGCGAGGCGCAGACGCGGCGTCCCGAAGGCATGGTCGGGGTCGGTCGCGATGGCGCGCTCGAGCGCGAGGACGGCCGCGTGCGCATCTCCGACGCCGAGGCGCGCCGCGCCCAGCCGGTAGGTCCATTCGGCGCGGTCGGGCTCGCCCGCCGCCGCGCGCTCGAGGTGCGGCAGGGCCCGTCGCGCGCGACCCGACGTCAAGAGCATCACGCCCAACTTGCCCTGGTTGTGGGGCGTGTCCACGTTCCCGAACTGACGCTCGAAAGCCCGCGCGCGCCGCCGCTCCAGCGCGCGCGACGTCCACCAACCGATGCCGGCCGACAGGAGGATCGAGGCCAGGAAAAAGTTCAGGAACGGGATCGCGAACAGCCCTCCGAGCACGGGGATGAACCGCAGGACCCAGATCAGCGCGAAGACGCCCAGCACGAAGCCCGCGAGACGCAGCACGCCGGGCAGTATCCTCCGCGCCCGTGTCGAAGGCCACGCTCCAGCTCGCCGCACGCGCGATTCCGCCGGCGGACGCGATCTCCGCGCGCGCGCGGCGTCTCGTACGCGGGGAGCTCTCGCGCGCGGCGTTCGACGTCCTCGCGCTCCCCGGGCGCACGGCCGCGTACCTCGTGCACCGCGAAGCGGAGCGGGCCGAGTTCGCGCGCGCGCTGCGGACGAGCGCCGCGCCGGATCCGGTGCCGACCTTCGTCGCGCCGCACCACCGCGCCGTGTCGATGTTCGTCTCCTGCGCGGAGGCCAGCGGCGAGACCCACGCGATCAACGCGGTCCGCGCCGTGCGCGCGGAGCTGGCGCAGCAAGGCGCCCCGGCGCCTCGACTCACCGGCCTCGGCGGCGCGCGACTCGCGGCACTCGGCGTCGATCTCGTGGACGACGTCGTCCGCGACGCGCGCATGGGCTTCGGCGGCGTCGTCAGCGCTCTGCCGCGCTACATCGATCTCCTGCAGCGCAGCGTCACGCGGCTCGAGCGCGATCGCCCCGACGTGCTGCTGGCCGTGGACTCACCCGCGCTCCACGTCCCCCTCGGACGGATGGCGCGCAAGCTCGGCGTGCCCGTCGTGCACTTCGTCACGCCGCAGTACTGGGGCTGGGCTCCGTGGCGCGTCGCGCACTACACCGAAGCGGTCGACCTGGCGCTGTCGATCCTGCCCTTCGAACCGGCCTGGTTCGCGGGCCGCGGCGTGCGCGTCGCGCACGTCGGACATCCGCTGCTCGACGAGCTCGCGCACGTCGAGCGCGGCGATCCGGATCGCGGGACGGACCTCGTACTGCTGCCCGGCAGCCGCACCGGCGTGGTGAAGCGCAACCTGGGTTGGATGCTCGGCGCGCTCGAGCCACTCGTCGCGAGCGGCGCGATCCCGGGCGTCGTGATCCCCCACGCGCGCTCCGAGATCGGCGCTCTCCTCCGCACGGAGATCGCGCGCGCGGGAGCTGGCGCTTGGGCGCGCGTGGAATCGGGCGACTTGCACGCGACCCTGCGCCGCGCGCGCGCGGCCTTCAGCGTCTCTGGAACCGTCCTCTTGGATCTGCTGCACCACGACTTGCCGACCGTCGTGATCTACCGGCTCGGGTCGCGCTTCACGGCCGAGGGGAAGGAGCACTTGCTGACGGCGCCCTGGTTCTCCTCCGTCAACCTGCTGGCCGGGCGCGAGGTGCTCCCGGAGTTCAGCTTCACGGGCGAGGGGCCGGTCGAGCGCGTCCGCGCGGCGGTCCGCGCCGCCTGGGCTGATCCTGCGACCCGTGCGGCGAGCCGCGCTGGACTCGCCGAGGCGCGAGCGCGGCTCGGACCGCCGGGCGCCACGCAACGCGCGGCGGGACATGCGCTGTCGATCGCGTGCGGATCGAGGTCCGGGGACGTGTCGTGAGCGCCGAGAGCCGCGACGCATCGCGGCCGGATGACGAAGAATCCAAGCTTCCGGCGGATTTTCCGCCGGGCGCGCTGAAGGACTTCCCGGATCCGGAGTACCGGTCCGAACCCATGGGTCTCGAAGCCACCCGATTGATGTTGCAGGTCCAGCGCGGCGACGATCGGGCGTTCGACACGCTGGTCGACGGACTGCGGACCCGCGCGTACCACGTCGCCCGCTCGATGGTCGGCTCGCCCGACGACGCGCTGGAGCTCACGCAGGAGACCTTCCTCAAGGTCTACAAGGCGCGCGCGACCTTTCGCGAAGGCGAACGGTTCCTGCCCTGGTTCCATCGCATCCTGCGCAACACCTGTTTCAGCTTCCTGCGTGGATCGAAGCGCGTGCGCTCCCTCTCGGCGCCGTCGGGTCAGGGCTTCGACGACGATCGCGACTTCGAGATCGCGGACCTCGATTCGCAACCGGCCGAGGACCTGCTGCAGAACGAGCGCGGGCTCGAGTTTTGGAAGGCCTTCAAGAGCCTCTCGGCACGGGATCGCGAGATGCTGGCGCTGCGACACTTCCAAGAGCTGTCGTACCTCCAGATCGCCAGCACGCTGGGCATCCCCGAGGGCACGGTGATGTCGCGACTCTTCCACGCGCGGAAACGTTTGCGCGAGAAGTTGTCGCCGGAACTGTTCCAAGGATTCCTCGGGGAGATCGGGCGGTGAACCCGAATTTGCGTTCGTCCTCGCCGTCCACTTCTCCGTCGACGGACGAGTTGCTCGCGATGGCGTACGCCGACGGTGAGCTCTCGCCCGAGGCCAGGCGCGGTTTCGAGGCGCGCCTGGCGCACGAGGCGCGCTTGCGTGTGCTCGTCGCCGACCAGCAGCGCATCGCGATCCTGGCGCGCGAGGCGGCGCCGTCCGAGCCGCTGGAGCTCGCGACCCTCATCGTAGAACGCGGCACGCCGCACAGCTTCCTGGCGAGCTTCGGACGCGCGCTGCTCGGCCTCGCCATCGCGTGGCTCGCGGTGTGGATGGGGCTCGCGTGCTTCGAGGGCGCTTGGCGTCCGCCGATCGCGGGCGCCGCGCTCGCAGCGACTCTCGGTCTGGCGCTCTTGGCGTTGCGAGCCTGGCTCGTGCGGCGGGCGACGCACCACCTCGACCCCTACCGCGACGTGCGTCGATGATCGTCACGACCACCGAATCCGTCCCGGGCCGCACGCTGCGCGAGGTCATCGGGCTCGTGCGCGGCAACACCGTGCGCGCCGCGCACGCGAGCGAGGACCTCTCGGCCTGGATGAGGAATCTCGTGGGTGGCGAGATCACCGAGTACACGAAGTTGCTCGCGGAGAGCCGCGAGCAAGCTCTCGATCGCATGCGCGCCGAGGCCGCTGCTCTCGGCGCGGACGCGATCGTCGGCGTGCGCATCGTGACCTGCGAGATCGCCGAGGGCGCGGCCGAGATTCTGGTCTACGGGACTGCGGTGCGACTCGAGGCCGCGAACGCGTCGGGACCGGCCCGACCGCGCTCGGAACGTTAGATCCCCCCGCGTCGATCGACCGCCGCGCGCGGCCGGCTGCGGGTCGCGTGCGAATGGGTAGAGCGCAACGCTGCGCCCCGGCGCCAACGGATTCTCGCGGGGGCCGGGCACGCATGAGCGCCCTTGGCGGAACCCGGAGCGCGGATCGTTTTCCTCCGGCGCCGACGCACTAGGATCCCGGCCATGAACGCCCCGATCCGACCCCACTGCTTCGCTACCGTGGCCGGCCTCGCGCTGGCCGCACTCCTGTGCGTGACTTCGGCTCAGGCACAGTCGGCTGCTCCAACCACGGCTCGAGCGGTTCCCAATCAGGCGCCCGCGCTGGACCTCGGACGCGAGATCGACACCTCGCTGCGCTGGCTCCGCTATGCGCAGGATGCGGAGTCCGGGGCCTACGGCGCCAGCGTCGCCACGACGTCCTGGACGTTGCGCGCGATGATCCAATCCCCGCGCAAGTACCAACGTCTCGACGGGCCCTTCGTCGAGCGCGCGCTCCAGTACCTGCTCTCGCGACAGCGCGCGGACGGCGCGATCACCGACGCGAAGGCAGCCGGCGCTGATGTCGTCGCGCAGACGCGCGCGGCGGCCGGTGCGCTCGCACTGCACGCCGACGCCACCACGCAACCCGCGCTCGCGAAGGCGCTCGCGTTCCTTGCGACGCAAGGTGCCGAAGCGCCGCCGTTCGACGACGCTCCGCTGCCGGAATCGAAGGACGAACTGACGGCTCGCCTCAGCGAGATCTTGGCCAAGCGCGCGCAGGACGGCTCGTGGGACGGTCCGCTGGGCAAGGTCGGAGAGACCGCGCGCAACGTGAACGTTCTCGTCCGCGCCGTGCCCGCGCTGAAGCCGCCTCCGCCGACGCCGGCCACGCTCCGGCCGATGGCCGCGCCCGAAGCAGCCGACGCCGCGAAGGTCGCTGCCGCGATCGACCGCGGTGCGCGCTACCTCGTCACGCAAGCCGACGCGGGCAAGTTCGGCGCGCAGGGCCGTCCCGATGGGGGACTCACGGCCATGGCGATCGGGGCCTTGATCGCGGCGCCCACGCCGCGCGCGAAGGAAGTGCAGGCCACGATCGACGCGGGCATCGCCTGGCTGCTCATGCTGCAGAAGCCCGACGGCTCGATCCACGACGGCAAGAACGCCAACTACACCACTTCGGCCGTGATTCTGGCGCTCGTGCGCAACGGCAACCCGGAGCACAAGCCGATCATCGAGAAGGCGCGCGACTGGCTCATCGGCCTGCAGGTCGGCGAGGAGGACGGCTATTCGACCGATGACCCGTACTACGGCGGCATCGGCTACGGATCGAGTGAGCGGCCGGACCTGTCGAACCTGCAGTTCGCGCTCGAGGCGCTCGCCGCGTCGGGTTTGCCCAAGGAAGATCCGGCGTTCCAGCGCGCGCTGAAATTCCTGCAGCGCTGCCAGAACCGCTCCGAGTCGAACGACATCCAGATCCCCGACGGCGGGAAAGTCATCGTGTCGGGTGACGACGGCGGTGCGGCGTACATGCCCGGACAATCGTTCGCCGGCACGATCGAACTCGAGGGCGGCCAGGTCGTTCCGCGTTCCTACGGGTCGATGACGTACGCGCTGCTCAAGGGCTACATCTTCGCGGGCCTGCCGAAAGAGGACCCGCGGATGAAGGCCGCCTGGGAGTGGGTGTCGAAGAACTGGACGCTCGACGTGAACCCGGGGTTCCAGGCCGGGCCCGATCCGACCGCGGCGTACCAGGGGCTTTTCTACTACTTCCACACCATGGCCAAGGCGCTCGACCTGTACGGCAGCGAAGAGGTCGTGGACGCTCAGGGCAAGCCGCACGCGTGGCGACAGGAACTGGCGGGGCGGATGCTCGGGCTGGTGCGCAAGACCGACGGTGCGTGGACGAACGCGAACTCGTCGCGCTGGCAGGAAGCGAACCCGGTGCTCGGGACGGCATATGCGCTGTTGACGTTGGAGTTGACCAACGTCGGACGCGCGGAGGCGGCTGCGCCCAAGTAGCGCGACCGTCGCATCGACCGATCGCACGTCCACACATCGAGCGTGCCCCGTCGAACCAGCAGTTCGGCGGGGCACGTTCGATCAGGGAAGGGTGAGAGATGCGGCGGGCGCGAGCGCGCT
>Ga0105044_10012939_pt1 | contig 11341 bp, 9 predicted proteins | sample MAT01_FD_78092 | JGI IMG/M metagenome (GOLD analysis project Ga0105044, IMG submission 78092) | Freshwater microbial communities from Lake Fryxell liftoff mats and glacier meltwater in Antarctica - MAT-01 | ecosystem: Environmental > Aquatic > Freshwater > Ice > Liftoff microbial mat | place... | reverse complement strand
GGGCGAACTGGAACGTGCGTACCGCATTCATGGAGTACGGGGGCGGTGCGTGGGGAGTGCGCGACGGCGTGGCGGTGTTCGCCAACTGGGCGGACCAGCGCTTGTACCGAGTCGACGTCTCGCGAGGTGCAGAGCCACGGCCGATCACGCCAGAGCCGGAGACCCCGCGAGGCTTCCGCTATCGCGAGCCGACCTGGCTCGATGCCGCGGGATCCGGATCCGGATCCGGATCCGGTGACGGTGGATGGATCGTGTGCGTGCGGGAGTCCCACGAGCCTGAGGCGGTGGCGGCCAATGGCGAGGCCGTCATCCAACTGGTGGCCGTTCCGCTCGACGGCAGCGCGGCAGACCGCCCTGATCGCGTCGTCGTCCTGGTGAGCGGACCGGACTTCATCGAGTCTCCTGCGATCGACCCCACCTCGCCTCCCGGTGGCCCGACCCGGATCGCGTGGCTCCAATGGGACCACCCCCGAATGCCGTGGGATGGCACCGAGTTGGTGGTGGCCACGGTGCCGCGGGCGTTCGACCTGATCCCGACGGGCCTGGTGGACCAGCGCGTCGTCGCTGGTGGTCCCGCTGAATCGGTGGTGCAGCCGGGCTACCTGGCCGACGGGACGCTGGTGTACTGCACGGACCGGACGGGTTGGTGGAACCCGTGGCGGATGCCAGCCGACGGAGGCGAGGCCGAGTCGGTGATCGCCGCCGGCGGGGCCGAGGTCGAGATCGGTGGCCCCCTGTGGGTCGGAGGTCTGCGCTGGTGGACCGAAGTCGAGCCAGGAAGGCTCCTCGTGATCACCCGGAGCCACGGGCGCGACCAGCTCGCCGAGGTCGAACCCGACGGCGAGCTGCGGATCATCGAGTCGTCGTTCTCGGACATCTCCCAGATCGTGGCCAGCGGCGTCGGGCAAGCGGTGCTGGTCGCCGGCTCTGCCGTGACCGAGCCCGCCCCCTACGCGATCGACGTCACCGCGGCTCGGGGCGAGATGCCCCGGGTCGATCTCGACCTCCTGCGGCCCGTGAGAGATCTCGGCATCAGCGAAGAGTGGTTCTCCCGACCACGCCACCTCACCTTCCCCTCGGCGGGTGGACGAGTTGCCCACGGGCTGTACTACGCCCCGGTCAACCCTGATGTGGCTGCGCCCGATGGAGACGTGCCGCCGCTGGTCGTCATGATCCACGGCGGGCCCACGTCCTACGCCCGCAACGTGCTGGCGCTGGGCAAGCAGTTCTGGACCAGTCGGGGGTTCGCGGTGGTCGACGTCGATTACGGCGGTTCCACGGGGTACGGCCGGCCGTACCGGCAGTTGCTCGATGGCGCTTGGGGCATCGTCGACGTAGAGGACGCTGTAGCCGCGGCGCGGTTCCTTGCGGAGACGGGCGAGGTCGATGGCGATGCGCTCGCCATCCGTGGAGGCTCTGCCGGCGGCTACACGACCCTGGCTGCGCTCTGCTTCCACGACGCCTTCAAGGCGGGGGCCAGCCATTACGGCGTGGCGGACCTCGGCGCGCTGGCGACCGATACCCACAAGTTCGAGAGCCGGTACCTCGATGGCTTGGTGGGTCCGTGGCCCGAGGCCAAGGCGGTCTACGACGAGCGCAGCCCGATCAACCACACTGATGGGTTCACGGCGCCGCTCATCGTCTTGCAGGGGAGCGAAGACGAGGTGGTTCCGCCCAACCAGGCGGAGATGATCATCTCCGCACTGGCCAACAAGGCGATCCCCCATGCGTACGTCCTCTTCGCCGGCGAGCAGCACGGGTTTCGACAGGCCGCCAACATCGTTCGGGCGCTCGAGGCCGAGCTGTGGTTCTACGGCCGGGTGTTCGGCTTCGAGCCAGCAGACCCGATCAACCCGGTCGAGGGCGCAGTAGGCCTGTAGGTAGGGCATTGGCGGGTCGGCCCGGCCACCCGGCAGACTCGCCTTCTTATGGCTCGTGTGCTGGTTCCCGAGAAGATCGCCGATGCAGGTCTCGATGCGCTTCGCGCCGCGGGCCACGAGGTGGACGTGCAGTTGGGGCTGACGCCCGCTGAGCTGGTCGAAGCGGTGAAGGGCGCGCACGCCCTCATCATCCGTTCTGCCACCACAGTGACCCCCGAGGTGCTCGACGCGGGCACCGACCTCGTGGTGGTCGGCCGGGCGGGCATCGGCCTCGACAACGTCGATGTGGCCCACGCCACGGCGCGTGGCGTGATGGTGGTCAACGCTCCCCAGAGCAACATCTTGTCTGCCGCCGAGCAGACCATGGCGCTCTTGCTGGCTCAGGCGCGCAACATCCCCCAGGCCCACAACGCACTCGTGCAGGGCCGGTGGGAGCGTTCGAAGTGGGAGGGCGTGGAACTTGCCGACAAGACCCTCGCCATCGTGGGACTCGGCCGCATCGGCAAGCTCGTCGCCCAGCGGGCGATGGCCTTCGGCATGCGCATCATCGCCCACGACCCGTTCATTGCACCCGACCGTGCTCGGGCCATGAACATCGAGTTGGTCACCCTCGACCAGGTGGCCGAGCAGGCAGACTTCCTCACCCTTCACGTCGCCAAGACGCCCGAGACCATCGGCCTCATCGGCGCCGAGTTCCTGGCCAAGGCCAAGCGCGAGCTCCGGGTCATCAACGTGTCTCGCGGCGGCATCGTCGACGAGGCGGCGCTGGCCCACGCCATCAGCACCGGCCAGATTGCCGGCGCGGCCCTCGACGTGTTCGAGAAGGAGCCCACCACCGAATCGCCGCTGTTCAGCCTGCCCTCGGTCGTCGTGGCCCCGCACCTAGGTGCCAGCACCCGTGAGGCCCAAGACAAGGCAGGCGACACCATCGCAGAACAGGTCCTGCTCGCCCTGGCCGGTGAGTTCGTGCCGTTCGCCGTCAACGTGGCCGCCGCCGAGGCCAGCGAGACCGTGCGCCCCTACCTCGGTGTGGCCGAACAACTCGGCCGGATCTTCGGGGGCTTGGGCGACGGGCTCCCTGGGCAGATCGAGATCGAGTATTCCGGCGAGTTGGCCGGCTACGACACGAGCATCCTCACGCTCTCGGTGCTGAAGGGCATCATCGGCACGGTCACCGACGATCCGGTGTCGTATGTCAATGCCCCACAGATGGCGTCTGACCGGGGTGTCGAGGTGAAGGACACGTCGACCTCGAGCAGCGTCGACTGGATCAACCTGGTCTCGATCTCTGGCGGCGGTCGCCAGATCGCCGGAACGCTGGTGGGCTTGAAGGCCGAGGCGCGGGTGGTGCAGATCGACGGCCACTCGCTCGATGTGCCGCCGTCCGCGAACCTCTTGGTGGTCCGTAACGACGACCGCCCTGGCGTGATCGGGCGGGTCGGAACCATCTTGGGCGATGCCGGCGTCAACATCGCCGACATGGATGTCGGTCGCTCGGCTCAGGGGTCCAGCGCACTCATGGTGATCGCCACCACTCAGCCGGCTCCTGCCGAGGTCGTCGACTCGCTCCGCGCGGCCGACGGGGTCACCTCGGTCGCCATCGCCGCGGGCGCCTGAGTCAGAGGCCGCTCAGCGCTTGGGAGGCCGAAGGCCGTCGGCCCCGGCGGTCTCGGCGTTCGGATAGCAGCGATCGGGCTTGGTGCGTTCGTAGGCCAGTCCGCCGGGCTGGTGGAAGATCCCGCTCTTGAGCTTGGCCTTGATGGGGAACCCATCGGGGCACGCCCCGTCGACCGGCTCCACCCACGCCTGGTCGGCAGAGGAGCGAGGTAGGTCGGCCGAAACCGCAGCGGCAGGCGTCGGACTTGGCGCCGGGGTTGGGGTTGGTGCTGACGCCTCGGGTGGCCCGCCGGTCACCGAGGGGTGCGTCGAGAACTGGGGGGCAGGATCGCCCCGCAGCGCCTTGACGACCGCAGCGGTAGCGCCGCCGACGGCTGCGATCACCAGCAGCTTGCGCACGCGCCTACCGGACATGGCTGGCACCCTACAGGCGTCACCGAGCCTCGGCAGCCTGGGCGATCTTCTGGCACATACGGGCGAAGATGATGGCGTGGAACGGGATGAACACGTACCAGTAGATGCGACCGAGCAGGCCCCGCGGATAGAAGATGGCCTGCTGTCGCAGGATGCTGCCCGAGCCATCGGGCTCGATGGTCCACTGCAGCCACGCCTCCCCGGGGAGTTTCATCTCGGCGCGCAGTCGCACGAGGGCGTTTCGCTCCACGGCTTCGACGCGCCAGAAGTCCACGGCGTCGCCCACCCGCAGGTCATCGGGGTGCCGGCGCCCTCGCCGCATTCCGACCCCGCCGATCACCTTGTCGACCCAGCCCCGTAGCTGCCAGAGCGCAGGAGTCACGTACCACCCGCGGGTGCCACCGATGCCGGAGATTTCGGAGAACACGGCCTCGGGCGACGCCGAGGTGGTGACGGACTGGTCGTCGGACAGGAGGCTCCCGCCCGACCAGTCAGGGTCTGTCGGCAGGGGTTCGGCGGGGCTCTGGCCCGAGAGTGTGGCGTCGGACCACCGGGTGGCGACCTGGAGGTCGGCCGAGCGCTCGAGGGCAAGCCCCACCGCCGTGCGAAACGACAGAGGTGAAGGACGATCGGGGTTGGGCGGCTTGGGGCGCGTCACCACCACCTCGTTGATGAGGCTCTCGACCAATGGCTTGGCCAGGCCGTTCGGGAGCGGGGTGACCAGGCCCACCCACCGAGACGACAGCTTGGGCGTCAGCACCGGCACGGCGACGATCCGCCGCCGGGACAAGCCGGCCGCCTCGGCATAGGCCTGCATCATCTCCCGGTAGGTGAGCACATCGGGGCCGCCGATCTCGATGACCTGGTCGTCGTCGCTGCTGGGCTCGATGGCGTCCACGAGCTGCGCGAGGACGTCGCGGATCGCAATGGGTTGGCAGCGGCTGTCGACCCAGCGTGGGGTGACCATGACCGGCAGGACCTCGACCAGGTACCGCAGCATCTCGAAGCTGGCCGAACCCGAACCGATGATGATCGCGGCTCGCAGCTCGGTGACCGGAACGGGTCCATCGGCCAGGACCGTGCCCACCTCATGGCGGCTGCGAAGGTGGCGAGAGAGCGCAGGGTCGTCGTCTCGGCCCAGTCCGCCCAGGTAGACGATGCGCCCAACCCCAGCTGCTGCGGCCGCATCGCGGAAGCACGCCGCGGCCCTCCGGTCCTCCTCGTCGAAGTCATCGGGCCCGCCCATGGAGTGGACGAGGAAGTAAGCGGCATCGATGTCGCGCAGTGCGTCGTCGAGCGAGGCTCGGTCCGTGACGTCGCCTCGCACGACGTCGACGTCGCCCCGCCACGCCTGGTCGTCCAACTTCGATGGCGTCCGAGCGAGGCACCGCACCTCGTGGCCGGCACTCAGGAGTTCGGGTACGAGCCTCCCGCCGATGTAGCCAGAGGCACCGGTAACCAAGACGAGCGACATAGGTCTTTTCTACCCGGTTCGGGTCGTTCCCGAACCCGGAGAGACGTGCGGGTCAGCGGGTGGTGGGGAGCCAGGCCGGGCGCGTGTCGGCAAAGGCTTGGATCTCGTCGCGGAGGCGCAGGGTGATGCCGATGTCGTCGAGCCCTTCGAGGAACCGGTGCTGGACCGAGGCATCGAGGGGGAACTCGACCGTGAGGCCCAGCGATGGGGCCTCGAGCGTGCGGCGCGCCACGTCGATGGTGAGCTCCAACGTGGGGTCGGCCTCGACCGCTCGGAGCAGTTGCTCGCCGACCTCGGCGCTGACCACGACCGGGACGAGTCCGTTCTTGGTGGCGTTGTTGCGGAAGATGTCTCCGAATCGCGGCGAGATCACGGCCTGGAAGCCGTACTGCTGGATGGCCCACACCGCGTGCTCGCGTGAAGAGCCGGTGCCGAAGTTGGGGCCGCCGATGAGGATCGTGGCCCCCGCGTACTGCTCCTGGTTGAGCACGAAGGTGCGGTCGTCGCGCCACTCGGAGAAGAGGCCCTTCTCGAACCCCGTTCGTTCGACTCGCTTGAGCCAGTCCGACGGGATGATCTGGTCGGTGTCGACGTCGGAGCGGTCGAGCGGAACGGCGGTGCCGGTGACAATGCGTACAGCGTCCATGGTCAGAGATCCTCTGGGGTGGCGAAGTGCCCGGCGATCGCGGTGGCGGCGGCGACCGCAGGCGAGACAAGGTGCGTGCGTCCGCCCCGGCCCTGTCGGCCCTCGAAGTTGCGGTTGCTGGTGGAGGCGCTGCGCTCGCCGGGCGCCAGCTTGTCGGGGTTCATGGCCAGGCACATGGAACATCCTGGGTCTCGCCAGTCGAAACCGGCCTCGATGAGGATCTGGTCGATGCCCTCGGACTCGGCCTGGGCCTTGACGGCCCACGAGCCTGGCACCACCAGAGTGCGCAGGCCCGACGAGACCCGCCGACCCTTGGCCACCTCGGCTACGGCGCGGAGGTCCTCGATGCGGCCGTTGGTGCACGAACCGATGAAGACGGTGTCGACTGCCACCTCCTTGAGTGGCGTGCCGGCGGCGAGGCCCATGTACTCCAGGGCTCGCTCTGCGGCATTGCGCTCGGTCGGGTCCGCGAACGATGCCGGATCGGGCACCGAAGCGGTGATGGGCGCCACCTGCCCGGGGTTGGTGCCCCACGAGACGTGCGGGAAGATCTCGGCTGCGTCGAGCGCGACCTCCTTGTCGAAGGTCGCACCCTCGTCGGTGGGGAGTGTCTTCCAATAGGCGACCGCTTCGTCCCATGCGGCGCCCTTGGGTGCATGAGCGCGGCCCTCGAGGTAGTCGAACGTGATCTGGTCGGGGGCGATCAGCCCGGCCTTGGCGCCGGCCTCGATGGACATGTTGCAGACCGTCATGCGCCCTTCCATGGAGAGCGCTCGGAAGGCTGAGCCGCGGTACTCGGCGATGTGGCCGATGCCGCCGCCCGTGCCAATGCGCCCGAGGACGGCCAAGATGACATCCTTGGCGGTGCTCCCCGCCGGGAGGTCGCCATCGACGGTGATGGCCAACGTCTTGGCCGCCTGCTGGGTCAGCGTCTGGGTGGCGAGCACGTGCTCGACCTCGGACGTGCCGATGCCGAAGGCGAGGGCGCCGAACGCCCCATGGGTCGACGTATGCGAGTCGCCGCAGACAATGGTCATGCCCGGCATCGTGTAGCCCTGCTCGGGTCCGATGATGTGAACGATGCCCTGGCCCGGCGTGTTCATGGGGTGCAGCGTGATGCCGAACTCGGCGCAGTTGGCCCGGAGGGTCTCGACCTGCTTGCGCGACACGGGATCGGCGATCTCCAAATGGGTATCGGCCGTGGGAACGTTGTGGTCCTCGGTGGCGATCGTGAGTTCCGGGTGGCGCACCGTGCGCCCCGCGAGGCGGATCCCGTCGAACGCCTGCGGGCTGGTGACTTCGTGGACCAGGTGCAGGTCGACGAAGAGCAGGTCCGGCTCACCGGGGGTGCGGGAGACGAGATGGGCGTCCCACACCTTCTGGCTCAGGGTCTTGGGTGCTGGCATCGAAAGCTCGCTTGGCAGAGGTCGGGAAATCGGTCGTCGCTTGCGCATCTCAACATATGAGATAAGAATATCAACTGATGGAACAGATGGTAAGCGGCGTTGGCGTGCTCGACAAGTCGATGATGGTCTTGCATGCCGTGGCCGCGGCCGAACAGCCGTGCACGCTGGGTGCGTTGGCGGCAACCACCAACTTGCCAAAGGCGACGACGCACCGCTTGGCACAGGCACTCGAGGTCCACGGGCTGTTGCGTCGCGACCCATCGGGCCGGTATCTGCTGGGGCTGCGATTGGTCGACCTCGGCCGGGCGGCCAACGACGATTGGCCAGTCATCGACGTGGCTCGGCCGGCGCTCGAATCGCTGCGGTCGGTCACCGGCGAGAGCGTCCAGCTCTATGTGCGCGACGGCGGCGACCGCATTTGCGTCATCTCGCTCGAGTCTTCCCACGAGCTGCGAACGATCGTGGCCGAAGGGGTGCGGCTGCCGCTGGGCGTGGGTTCCGCAGGTCGGATCCTGGCCGATGACGAGCGAGACGGGCAGCAGGCCAGGTGGGTTGCCAGCGTCGAGGAGCGCGCTCCCGGAGTGGCGTCGGTCAGCGCAGCGGTCACCGTCGACGGCGCGTTGGTGGCTGCCGTGGGCATCTCGGGACCGGTAGCCCGGTTCGGCACCGACCCAGGAACCCGGTTCGGCGCAGCGGTCGCCCGATGCGCGACGGCAATCGAAGTGGCGCTTCGCCGCTGACCGGTCGGCCGCGTCAGCGTCAGCTACCGAGCGCGTCGAGTACTGCGGCGAGGTGGTCGACTGGTCGATCTCCCGCCACCACCAGCGACACGTGCTGCACGCCCACCTGGGCCATGTCTTCGAGCTCGTCGGCGATCTGGCGAGCCGTGCCTCGCATCACGACGTTGGTGAACGCTCGGCCGGGAAGGGCGTAGAGCCGTCCGAGCCAGTCGTGGGGGTCGGTGTCGGGCTCTATGCCGTCGACGTGGACGGCAACCACTGCGGCAAGCGTCACCGCGTCAGATGGGCGGCCCGCCTCAGCGAGGTCGCGAGCGAGCAGAGGGATCTGCTCGGCGAGCCACGGCGATCGACAGAAGTGGGGAATCCAGCCCTCGCCCCGTCGAGCCGCGCGTCGTCTTGCTGCGGCGCTGCGACCGCCGATCCAGATGGGGACCGAGCCGCCCGGCGTCATCGAGCGCCCGTCGACGTCGGCCGCCCAAGCCCACCGGAGGCCGTCGATTCCATCGTCGACCAGCGCCCCTCGCCGGTGGAATCGGTCGGCCTTGCCAGCGGCGAGGTATTCCCAATCGTGCTCGCCGACGCCCACACCGGCAACGACGCGGCCGGGAGCGAGACCGGCGACGTACGCGAGTGATTTCGCAGTCGAGGGAACATCTCGCAGCGGCAACTGCAGCACGCATGGTCCGATGGTGCAGCTGTGGGTGGCGGCGGCGAGCGTCTGGAGACCGGCGATCACGTCGACAGTGGGTCGGTGCCAGTAAAGGTGGTCGGTGATCCACACCGCCCGGGCTCCGGCGGCTTCCGCATCCGCAGCGAGCGAGCCGAGGTCGGCCCATCCGCCGGAGGTGGCGGGTTCATCGCAGATGACCAACCCGACCGTTACGGTCACCGGGCGCCCTCATGGTTCGCCAGGGTCGGATACGTCTGGCCAGGCGGGCGTCGAAGGTGGCCACATCCTGGTTGCGGCGCAGTGATCTCCACGCCGTGGATCATAGGCAGCCACTCGGTCGAGGCGCGCTCGCCAGGCAGGCACACTTCGAGGTCGTCGACCGCCGTCAGTCGGACACCCAGCGGAGGAGGGCACCGATCACGTTGAGACCGGCCCCAACGGTGACCACCAAGATGAGATCGCCGTCGGCCAGATCGTCGCGGTTGGCCTCGATCCGATCGAACAGCGCGCTCGGAGCGCCGGCTGCCCCGGTGTTGCCAGCCCATGCCACATTGTGCCAGTGGCGCTCGGGTGGCATGCCGAGGCCTGCCGCCACCCGTTCGAGCAACCGGAGGTTGGCCTGGTGGCACACCAGCGCACGCAGGTCGGCGACCCCGATCCCGGCGTGGTCGAGTAACTCGTTCGCCAGCCTGGCGATGGCGTCCTCAACCCAGATCCGGGTGCGGCCACCGTCCATCCGGAACCACCCGGCGTAGGGCATCTCGACCGCATCGTGCATGGCGTTGTCGGACGCCCGGCGGACGTCGAGGACTTCGAGCCCGCTGGCCGGCCGTTCGGTCTGCAGCACCGCGGCCACCGCCGCGTCGCCGAAGAAGGGGAGGATGGTGCGATCGGTGGGATCAACGCCGAGGTCTGACTTCTCTACCGCGCACACGAGCACCCGGGTGGCCTTGTCGGTGAGCAGGAAGCTCTCGGCCACATCGAGCGCAGCCATCCAGCCCGAGCAGGCTGCCTTCACGTCGAAGGCGTGCGCTTGCGAGCCCAACAAGTTGCCGATCCGTGCGGCGGCAGCGGGAATAATGAAGTCGTCGAAGATCGATGAGGCGATGATGAGGTCGATATCGCCCGCCTTCAGGCCGGCGTTGGCGACCGCTTCGGTTGCGGCCACGGCACCCATGTGCCCGATCGTCTCGTCGTGGGCGGCCTTTCGGCGCTCGTCGATGCCGACATGGGACTCGAGCCACTCGTAGGTGGTCTCGAGTCGGTCGACGAGTTCGTGGTTCGTGAGCCGGCCCTCAGGGTGATAGGCCGACCATCCGCTCAGGAACACATGTGATGTACCCGACATGTCGCACTCCAACCCGATCGTCGACGGAGGAGAATCTACACCGGCTCCCGGACCGAAGCCGGTCGGCCGCCAGCGTCAGCTACCGAGCGCGAAGTGGGAGGTCGTCTGGCTAGCCGGCCGCGTGGTCGATCGCTTCGCGAAGGGTGGCGACGTAGGTATCGGCCTGGCTGACGATGGCGTCGTGCGGACCGTCGAACTCGAGCGTCCGTGCATTGGGGATGGCACCGGCCAGGCTCCGTTGCTTGCGGGCGGGGACCGTGTGGTCCCTGGTGGTGACGATGACCGATGTCGGCACGTCGACATCACCGATCCATCGGTTGGAGCGGAATCGGCCGAGCGATCGCATGGAGCTGAGCAGGCCCGCAGGGCTGACTTGCTCGAGCTCCGAGCGCATCCAGTGCGCCCGGGCGTCGTTGCGGACTCGACACTCGACGCGAGCCCGGACGAGCGCTTCGGCCGGCCCGGTGACGCGGTGGGCAAGGTGGGCGAGCGGCGTGTACGAGCGATACCAGAGGTCCGTGATCGGCCCGCCTTGGAAGTGGCGAGCCGTCGACGCGAGGACGAGCCCGGATACCAGATGCCGATGGCGATGCCACAGGAGCTGAGCGATTGCCCCGCCCATCGAGTAGCCAGCCACGATCGCCTGGTCGACCTCGAGGGCATCGAGCACCGCCGCCGCGTCGTCGGCGCAGTCGGAGAGTCGAACAATGCCGTTGGTCGGGCGGATGCCTCGCCCATGCCCGCGATGGTCGAGGGCGATCACCCGGTAGCCGTCAACCAATGCGGGGTACGCCGGGAACCAGTTCACGTCGGCGGTCACCGCCCATCCGTGCAAGAGGAGCACCACTGGCGCGTCGTCGGGTCCGCCCGAGTCGCGTACGAATGTCTCGCCCCGCCCCGGCAGCTCGATGCGTCGGCCCGGGGGAAGCCAGGGCACACCGATGGCGACCGGCGCAGTGGACTTGGCGAGTTGCGACGTGGTCATGGTGCTCCCATCGGCGGGCGGGGTGCCGACCTGAGTTCGGAGTGAACGCCTCTGCCGGATGAGTACTTGACCCAACAGTCAAGTATTCTGTCCTGGGGTCGCGAGCCTGACGGCCCACCGCATCACAGGGGAACCGCGAGAATGACCGACACGCTCGATGC
>Ga0105044_10012938_pt1 | contig 11341 bp, 9 predicted proteins | sample MAT01_FD_78092 | JGI IMG/M metagenome (GOLD analysis project Ga0105044, IMG submission 78092) | Freshwater microbial communities from Lake Fryxell liftoff mats and glacier meltwater in Antarctica - MAT-01 | ecosystem: Environmental > Aquatic > Freshwater > Ice > Liftoff microbial mat | place... | reverse complement strand
GGGATCTCCATACGGCACGCCCGAAGCGACCCAGCGACGAAGGAGTTTGTACTCGTCCGAATCGGGTTCGAGTTTGCGTCCGCAACCGTGCGGGGCGCGGCCGGTCGCCTTCATCAGGAACAGCGACGCATCGGGCGAAGCCGCGAAGAATCGTCGTCCGCGACCTTCCTTGACGAGGGTGGTGTAGTCGAGTTCGTGGTCGAAGCCGAGCAGCGACAGTCGGAAGCCGTTCTGTCCGCTGATCTTGCCGTGACAGGCACCCGAATTGCAGCCGAGTTTCGTGAAGATCGGTTCGATCTGATTCGCGAAGCTGATCGGGAGTGCGACGTCCATCGATTCGGTTGTCACCGGCACTTCGACGCGATGCGTGCCGAACGTCGCGCTAACCATTGTCGAACCGTTGGTCAACGGCAACACCCGGCCGGCAGACGTGACTCGCAACACTTTTTTATCGGCGGTATCGAACTGCATGTCGCTCGTCAGATCCCGCAATTTGCCATCGGCGAGGGTCGCAGTGACGACGAGTTGCGGAGAGTCATCGGTGCCGACGAGTTTCAACGAGGTCGGATAGACTTCGATTTTGCGAATATCGGAGGGTTTGGGCAGGCTGGGAGTTTCGGCGGGAGTCGCGACGCCCGTGCTGAGCAGAACGCCGCAAATAGCGAGTATGCGAGTGAACATGAGACGACCTCGAAGTAAGCAAAGATTTGAAATTGTAAATTTGAAATTGTAAATTTACGAACCGGGAACAGCGGTCTTTCGACTGTTCAACGTCTGCAAATTTCCAATTTCAAATTTACAATTTCAAATCTTTTCAGATAAGTTCTGCGACCGGCGTGCGATCATCGAGAATATACATCGGACGGCCCGCGCCATTCAGGAAGGTCATCGACGGATCGATGCCCATTGCGCGGTAGAGCGTCGCCATGACGTTCGGAACCGTGTACGGACGATCCTTCGGACGTTCGCCGCGGGCAGTCGAAGTGCCGATCGCCTGGCCCATTTTCAGGCCACCGCCACCGACCAATGCGCCCATGACCGGCGACCAGTGATCGCGGCCCGCACCGGCGTTGATCTTCGGCGTGCGACCGAATTCGCCCCACACCACGATCACGGTGTCATCGTACAGACCGAGACGAACGAGGTCTTCGACCAGCGATGCGATACCGCGATCAAGATTGGGGAGTTGCTTTTTGAGCGACTCGAAGTTCTTCCCGTGCGTGTCCCATCCGCCGAACGACATCGTCACGCAACCGACGCCCGCTTCGACGAGACGTCGCGCGGTGAGGAATTGCTCCACGCCCTTGTACTTATCGCGGTTCGATTTGTCTTCTTTATCGAGGTCGAGTGCCTTGCGGACGACGCCCGAGGTCACCATGTCGATGGCGCGCGTGCTGAATGCATCCAACCCGTTCATCGTGCCCGATGCGTCGATATCGCGACGCACATCGTCGAAGCTCGTGAGCAGATCCTTGCGAGCGTCGAGGCGTTCGGGGGTCACACCGGCGACGAGTTTCAGGTTCGCCTGAGCCTGACCGCCCGGTGTGAACGGACGATGAGCGATGCCGAGGTAGCCCGGTTCAGTGCCGCGCGACATGCCGCGAAGCGAAACGAACGGCGGAACGGCCTGTTCACCGGTCCCGCGCAGTTTGGACACAACCGCCCCGAAGGATGGGTGCTGCGAGATGCGATTGTCGCGATCCGCGTAGCCGGTCGTCACCAGCGAATCGGAGTGTTCATCGACGGAGATGATCGAACGGATGGCGGCGAGTTTGTCGAACATTTTTGCCTGCATCGGCATGTGTTCGCAGATTTCGACGCCGGGGACGTTCGTCTTGATCGGGTTGAATTCACCACGGAATTCAGCGGGTGCGTCGGGCTTGAGATCCCACATATCCATGTGAGACGGTCCACCGGGGAGGTAGACCATGATTGCGGACTTCGGACGGGAGTGATTTTTGGGTGTGACGGCAGCCGTCGCGGCTTGAGCGCGGAGCATGTCGGCGAGCGTGAGACCGGCACCGAAGGCACCGATACGGAGGAAGTTGCGTCGTGGCATCCCGTCGCAGAATCGCGGGGATTTGCCGGTGATCTCGAGCATGTGAGGCACCCCTCAACAGAACAGCGTGGACGATTGCACTCTGATGGTAACCTGCGATTCCGGTAATCGCAACAAGGTATGTGTGGAAATTGTGAGATTGATGTCAGGGCCGAAGATCATAGCACGCCATCTCTTCCGCGTCGCGGACATAGAGTCGGCCATCGACCAGCGTCGGGGGATTCCACGTCTTCGACCCTTTGATGGCCTGAATCCGTCCCCGTTCGAGCAACTCGTCGCGGTTCGCTTCGACCAGCACGATTTCGCCGAACTCCGTGAACACGACGATCAGATCGCCGGTTCGCAGAATCTGACCGTGCCCGTAAGCCTGTCCGCGTCGAGCGCGTCGGTCGTCTTTCCATAACTCCCGACCATCCCGGATTTCCACACATTCGAGAATGCCGTCGTTCAGCCCGATCAGACAGCCATCCCACACGACCGGGGACGCGAATTTCGATCGCATCGTTTTGATGTTCGTTCGATACACCTGTTTCACCGACCAGGATTCCCCATTTTGCCTCACTTCCAGCAACGCCCCGCCGACGCCGTATCCCGACGAAATGAACACCTGCGTCGGCTTTCCGTCGGCTTTCGGAATGATGATCGGTTGCGAAACGTTGATGCCCTGCTGCGTTTCCCACGGGAACGACCAGAGTTGCGTTCCTTTATTGGGATCGTAGCCCGCGATTCCGCCCGCATCGAACAACAGAATCTGACGAACGCCATCGAGTTCCGACAGTTGCGGTGAACTGTACCCCGCCCACGCTTCGCCGCTGTGCCAGCGTTCCGCACCCGTGAGTCGATCGTATGCAATCATCGCACGTCCTGCCGATGCCGCACTTTGCGCACCCGGATTGACCACGACCAAGTCGTCGAACACGAGCGGCGAACCGCTCATTCCCCACATGACGTTGTCGTTATTCGTCAGAATGTTCGTTTCCCACTTCACCGATCCATCACGACCGTCGAGGCATGTGAGTTGGCCATTCGCGCCGAGTGAGTACACCAGTCCGTCGAATACCGTCGGCGTCGTGCGAGGACCGGGGCCGCCCATCGCTTCGCGGAAGTCGGCCTGATATTCGTACTTCCACACTTCCTGTCCGGTCGATGCGTCGTAGCAGACGACGACTTCATTTCCGCGTCGTTGTTCGATCGTGAACAAATATCCCTTCACGACGCTCATACCTGCGTACCCGCCGCCGCACGGTTGTCGCCACACTTCGCGAGGCTTTTTCGTGGCCCAATCGCGCTGTAGTTCCGGTCCGGCGATGATCCCCGAACGATCACGTCCACGATACGCCGGGCAGTCCGTGTCCTGATCCGGGACGAGCACGATTTTGCGTGACGTGTCGGACGGTTGCGATTGCCGATGCGATTCGATCACGGATGTCTGATCGTGAAACGGATTCTTCAACAGCATGCCCATATTGCCATCGAACTGAATCGCCCCGGTCGCGATCGCACCGAAGAACGCCACAAACGGTGTTCCGAACAGCAGTAGCGTCCACTTTCGTGCGATCGGTTGGCGGAAAAACATCCATCCGGCGAGCAACGTACCTCCCAAAAGGAGCACTCCCGGTGTCATCATGTTGCGATTGGGTTCATTGATGAGCGATGGTGGCGCGAAGGACGCGAACACGATGGCGACGATGCCGAGCAACATCACGATGAGCGGAAATCGAACGGAGCGCGACGGATTCGACACGGTTGGTTCCTCAAAGGAGAGCGATCGTCGTCCGAACAGATTATAGGCGAACGAAACCTGAACCTTCGATGGCGACCTCGCGTCCTGTTGGGGCAGGAGGGAAACGATGCAACGGACCTCATTGATCGACCGTCTGGAAGTGCCCGCCCCCGTACTGTTCAATTTGTGGAAGCATCACGGTCGAGCGATTCGCACTCGCATCGATGTGACTCTCACATCGCTGGATCATTTGCCGAACGAATTAGTGGTCATCGGTCACGAATTGATGGATTTGTACACCGGTGAATTCATGCCGTGCGACATCGCGCGCCAATTGTGTGCGCAACTGGACGTGCTCGGCGCGCTGGATCAGGAAGCGTATCGATTGTGGATCGGATCGAATAATGGGTATCAAATGCTCGAACTCGACGACTCGTCGTGCTGGGCATTGCGATACGGACACAACCCGGAACGCCACATTCACATTCACCCCGGTCGATGGTCGCCGGGCACGCAGCGCGTTCGTGCCAATGTGCTGAAAACGGCGATCCTGGTTCATTCGCATGTGCGGTTGCACGGCGGCGATGTGTTCGACGTCGAATTGATCAATGCGGTGCGGGAGCAGTATCTCGCATTGTCGGCGATCGAAGGGATCGATCCGTCCGAAGGACTGGGGCTGATGATTGATACGTTGCGGAAACTGGCGTGACTTCGCTGTTCGGGTTCGTTATACTTCACTTCACGCATATTCGAATTCCGCCTCGTTGGCGGGGTTCCGGCAGGGAAATGCCTCTCCCCAAAATCCGTGACGATCAGTTTTTTTGCTCTTGTCGGGTTCCGCGCATTCGGTGTATCCTTCCTCATCCGCTAATTCCGCCTCGCTCGGTGGGCATGACGCCCCCGAACGCCCGATACCACGGAAGGTACACCCATGTCCACAGTCGCCGCACGTCCGGTGATCGGCATCAACACCGATTTCTTCAACGCCGGTAAGAACGGCCCCGCCCGTTCGATGCTCCACGCCGGGTACTACGACGCCATCGTGAACGCCGGCGGGCTGCCGATCATTCTCCCACCTCTGAACAAAGAACCTGAAATCGATGCGTTGCTCGACAAATGCGACGGCATTTTGTTGACCGGTGGCCTCGATATGGATCCGCGCCGACTCGGTCAGCCCGCACCGGCGGCGATTCAGCCGATGGCCGAACGTCGCGAACTGAACGATCGCGTGCTGGTGCGCCGGATCGTCGAGCGACGAATTTCGGTCCTCGCGATCGGGTTGGGAATGCAGCAAATCAACGCCGCAACGGGCGGATCGCTGTTCCTGCACCTGCCGAACGACGTGCCGAAGTCGATGCCGCATTTCGACCCGTCCGGCGGTCCGCACCGCCACATCATCACGCTGGAAGCCGATACGAAGATCGAAGAGATCTACGGCGAGGGCGAACTCCGCGTCAACAGCATGCACCACCAGGCCGTCAATCAGGTCGGTCCAAAGATGCGCGTCGGTGCCCGTTCGCCGGACGGCGTGATCGAGGCGATCGAATCGACGGCGAATAACTGGTTCTGTATGGGCGTGCAATGGCACCCCGAAGCCGACACCGCTTCGGCCCTCGACATGCAATTGTTCGAGTGTTTCGTGCAGGCGTCGGTGCGGGCGTCGGAACGGATGCAGGCGGTCGCGGCGTGATGGGGGATCGCTTTCATGTTCCCAACATCCCGATGGTTCGTCGGTGCGTCGGTCGGATCGGGCGGTGAAGGGGTCGATCTCGCGCTGGTCGAAGTCACCGGCCTGGGACTGAACCTCACTGCCCGAATCGTCCGTTCGCTCCGAATGCCGTTCTCGCGCGATCTCACCGAACGATTCGATCGTGTGCATCGCAATTCGGCGGGCACCTGGCACGATCTCGCGTCCGTGCATCGACAGGTGCCCGAAGTCGCCGCAGGAGGTGTGCTGCAACTGCTTCAGCAATCGAAAATCGACTGGTCGCAGATCGTCGCACTCGGCTGGCTCGGTCCGCTGCTCTGGCACGAACCCGACGGCAATGGCACCTCAACCACATTTGAAACCGGGATGGCAGGCGTCCTCGCGGAACGCACCGGCCTGACGGTCGTGAGCGATTTCCGCTCGCGCGACGTGATCGTCGGCGGACAGGGATTGCCGATCACCGCACTCGCCGACTGGCTCCTCTTTCGACACCCCGACGAAGAACGTGTGCTCATTCATCTCGGTGCGGTGTCATCGGTCGTGTTCCTTCCACGATCATTGCGTGTCAACGATGTGGTAGCTCTCGAGGCGGGGCCGTGCAATCGCTGGCTCGATGGACTGATCCATCACTGGACCGCTGGCCGCGAACGGTTCGACAGTGGTGGCCGACATGCCGTTCAGGGTCGATGCGTGCCCGAAGTCCTGACGCGCTGGCTGGCACATCCCTTTTTCGCGCGACGACCGCCGAAGAGTCTCGGACGCGGCGAGTTCATCGGCGAGTTCCTCATTCATGCCGGTGAACAATTACGCGCCTGCGATGGATCATTGCAGGATCTGCTATGCACCGCTTCCCATCTCGTTGTTCGCACGATCAGTGATGTCGTTGAACGTTGGTTGCCGGTCACCGACGGATCGCGTCGATTCATGCTGACGGGCGGTGGAGTACGGAACGGAATGCTGCTGCGGTTGATCGCGGAGAAGATGCCGATCACGAAATCGGAAGAGTGCGACGTACCGATTCGAGGTCGGAACGCGGCGTGTGCGGCGATCCTGACCACGCTCGCGGTCGATGGCGTCCCCGCGAATTCGCCGACGCTCACGGGTGCGACCGGTGGGCGATTATTGGGTCACTTCACGCCGGGGAGTTCGCGAAACTGGGCGAAGTGCGTGCAGGCGATGTCGCAGCAGTTGATCGATCTGGTGGCGTATCGCGAAGCGGGGTGAGTAGGATTGTTCCATTCCGACTATTCCGATCAGGATTCGCTTCTGATTCGGAACGTGTGTTCATATCAGCATTTCCATCGTGATTCGCGAAAATCGATCACCTTTCTGATCAACATAGCCTATTTGACAGGGTGGGAACACAGTATCGGTTCTGCCCTGTTCAATGAAAAATGGGCTGGCTACCATCTTCATCACAGGAACGCATCACACCCTCTCAAACTCTAGATGGAAGAGAGACACAGCTATGACAACGACAATGATGATGGATCGCACCGCGATCGGTATGCTGAACACCGGAATGAGCAGCCCGATGACCGGTGGCACGACCATGACGCCGAACATGGTTCAGGTGCCCGCTGCACGATGATGATGGAAAAGTGCAAGGATGGCATGAAGGTCACCTGTGTGTGTGACGACGCGACCGCCTCCACGATGATGCAGAATCTGTGCAAGATGATGGTGGGTTGCAGGTGCAGCATGTGCTGCAACTGCAACCTGATGATGGGTATGTGCAAGGTCGAGATGACGAAAGATGGTTGCGTCATGACCTGCACGAGCGGCGACGCCAAGTGCTGCGAAATGATCCAGGGCTGCTGCGACTGCATGAACGCCTGCATAAAGGCCGGTTGCACCTGCTGCATGATGATGAACGGCTGCCCGGTCTGCTGCTGCATGTGCTGATCTTCATCTGACCCCGAGCGTCAGCGAAGCGGGGTTCGGTTTCCGTCGTTTGTCGATTCAGAAGAACCCCGCTTCGCTGACGCTCGGGGTTCGGATTGAGCCACTCACACTTCCCTTCCGAACGCCCAATCACTTGTCATCCCGGAACATTCCATTTCGCTGATCCGCTGTTTCTTTTGATCGAGCGAAATACCATATCGGGAGGTTCCTATCTCCCGGAGAATCATCGTGAAGCGTCTCCTCTGTGCCGCACTTCTCGTCGGCATCGGCGTATCGGCATTCCTGTTCAGTCGCTCGACCGTCGCTCAAAATGCCGTCGTGGATGACAGGAAAATCCAACCGGTCGCAACGGATCGCAAGGCGGATCAACAGGCCATCGAAAAACGCATCGACGAACTGTTGTCCGCGTTCAACAAGGGCGATTCCAAAAAACTCGTCGCCCTGTTCACGCCCGAAGGCGAATATATCGCGGACGACGGCACGGCGCTCCGTGGTCGCGCCGCGATCGAAAAAGCGTACATGGGCTTCTTCGAGAAGAACCCCGAACAATCGATCACGCACGAAGCCGAATCGCTCCGATTCCTCGCCAGCGGAACCGCGGTCCTCGAGACGTATTTCAAAGTGTCGAAGGGCAAGGGAACGGAACTCGTCGTCAGCAAGTGCAGTCTGTTGTTCGTGAAGGAACAGAACGAATGGCAGATCGCCCTGCTCCGCGAATGGACGCAGTCCGGCATCGCCCTGCGCGACATCGAATGGCTCATCGGCACCTGGACGTCGAAGGGTGAAGATGTGGTCGCGACGACGACGTATTCATGGGAGCCGAGCAAGAAGTTCATTCGTGTGGAGTTCACCATTCAGGAAAAAGAACGCTTGCTGAAGGGAACACAGGTCATCGCTCACGATCCGACGACGACCAATCTGCGATCGTGGACATTCGAGGACGAGGGCGGATTCGGCGAAGCGGAATGGACTCGCGATGGCAAGAAATGGTTACAGGACGCACGCGGGACGCTCCCCGATGGGCGAGTGCTCACGGCGTTGAACATCATCACGCCGATCGGTGCGGATTCGTTCACGTTCCAATCGGTGAATCGTGAACTGGACGGCGAAGAGATTGCGGATCTGCCGCCGATCAAGGTGTTCCGCGTCAAAACGAAGAATTAAGGAGCACCATCCATGAAATACTTTCAGTTCGCGATCATCGGTCTTCTCTTGATCGACACGAATGCATTCGCTCAGATTCGTGGCGGTCGGGGTGGGGCAGCGATCGGCCCGCGTGGCGGGGCGTCCTTCCAACAGAGCGCGGCAGTCGGTCCATACGGCGCGGGCGTCTCGCGTGGTCAGTCGCACGCCGCGATCGGACCGGCGGGCGGGATCAATCGCGGGTCGGCTCAATCCGGCAGCATCGCGACACCTCGTGGCGGTACGATCAACTACGGCGGGGCGAGCCAGAGTCGTACGGGTCCGGGTGGCGTCAGTGCGGGTCGGAGCGTCGGTGGCGTGCAGGTCAACACGGCGAACGGTCGAACGATGACCAAAGTCGGTCAGGCGAGCGGGATTCAGGGACCGGGCGGCGCGCGGATCGGACAGCGATCGAGTACCGGGATCGCATCGGGACCGGGTGGAACCGCGTTCAACCATCGGCAGGGTGGAGCCGCGATCGGTCCACAGGGGAACGGTTTCGCGAGCGGATCACGGGTAGGCGGTGTTTCGACGCCGTTCGGGACGAGCATCGGTGGCAGTCGTGGAAGTGTCGCCGTCGGACCACATGGTGCGGTCGCGAATCGCAGCGTCGGCGGGATGAACGTCAATCCGGGTGGCGTGGCCGTTGGCGGCTATCGAACGGGGGCCGTTGCGACTCCGCGTTATGGAACGTACTACAACAACGCTGGTTTCGTGCGAACGCAGGGTGCCTACGTCCGTCAGGGGTTCGGTCACTACAACTCGTTCACGCCGAACTGGTACGGAACCCACGCGACCGCATGGCGAGTGCCGAACTGGACGGCGAGGACAGCGTGGGGTGTCGCTGGTTGGAGCACTCTCAACCGATTCTGTAGTTACCCGGTCACCCCGATCTACTACGATTACGGCTCGAATATCGTCTATCAGGACGATCGTGTGTACATCGACGGCAACGATGTCGCTTCGGCTGTCGATTACTCGCAACAGGCGTTGCAGATTGCCAACGCGGGCCGTGCCGCCAATCCGCCCGCCGACGTGAGTTGGCAACCGCTCGGCGTGTTCGCGCTGGTCAAAGGCGACGAGCAGGAATCGCAGCACATTTTCCAGCTCGCGATCAGCCCGGACGGAGTGATTCGTGGGAACTATTACAACGCGGTCACCGACGAAACCGAACCGCTCGCCGGTGGCGTCGATAAGGGAACGCAGCGTGCCGCGTGGACGATCAACAATCGCAAGTTTCCGATCTTCGAGACGGGGATCGCGAATCTGACGCAGGACGAGACGTCGTTGCTCGTCCACTTCGACAAGGATAAAACGCAACAGTTTGCGCTGGTGCGATTGCAGGACGAGAATCAGGAACAGAAGTGATCGAACCAGGCGAGCCGTGAGCGTGAGCGACCGGAGGATTTCTGAACTCCGGTCGCTGAGGATTTCTGAATTCCGGAACTCCGGTCGCGCACGCTCCCGGCTCGCCTTCGACGTGAAAGGAAGAACCGATGCAGACTCGTCGATACGTCACCATGTTCGGGTTGGGATGTCTGCTCGTCGGCATGACCGCTGTGTACGGTCAACAACTGCCGACCGAAGCCGCCAGCCGCCTCAAGAAGTTCCAGAGCACCGCCGAGAAAATCCAGGTGGCTGCGGATGAGGAAATCAAGTCGGAGATCAATGAGTTGATCGCCGATTTGCAGAAACTCCAGGACGCTCACGTCAAAGCGGGCGATCTCGATGAAGCGGTCGCGATCCGCGACACGATCCGAAAACTGAAGTCGTCGCCGCAGGATTTCGTTCGCTCGAAGACCGCGCCGAACTACCCGCCGAAGGTCGAATATAAGGTCGAAAAGAAGGTCGAGCCGGTGATTCCGCCCTCGAAATTCCCCCCGTTCGTCGAACCGAAGATCGTCAAAAAGGACGAACCGCAGAAGTACATGGCACGGAAACTCCCCGAGTTGAAAGTGCCGATGGCGACCTCGCCGAACAAGACTGTTTTGGATGTCGAAAAGACCGAAGGCGATGCGAAAATCACCGTTCTCAATCTACCCGCCGAAACGATCGTCGGGGACATCGTGTGGTCGGCGGAAGGTGATGCGTTCTACACGCTCACCGCGAACGGAATGCTCAGTCGAGTCAAACTCAAGGGATTCGTTGAAGAACGTCAACTCGACCTCGGACGACGGGTGAGCTTCCTGACGATCTCGGCGAAGGGAGTGCTCGTCGCGATGGCGGACCTTCAGGAGGTGTGGTTGCTCGAACCGAAGACCCTCGCCCTGTTGAAGCGGATCGACGCACCGAACGTGTTCCGAGTGCTTTCGGGGCCGGAGCTATCGTTCGCCATCGCGGTCGGCGGGGGCGGTCGCGGCGGTCCGTTCGGCGAGAGCGAACTGCTCTACATCAATCTCACGACGGGCGAAGCCGTCCACCGCTGGACGTCGATTCCGACGACTCACGCTCGCATCACGCCGGACGGCAAATACTACTTCGCACAGGGCGGCATCGAATCGCTGATGTCGTACCGAATCGAGGGGAATCGACTCGTCGCCCACCAATCGACCGATCGCATCGCTCAGAACGGCCAGTGCATCTGCGTCAGCCCGGACAGCAAGTTCGTCTGTCTGCCGTCGGGCGGTGGGAACTACGGGGCCGGGACGACTTACGCGACGTTCATTTACCCGGTTGGCAACCTCACAACACCCGATCTGACGCTCTCTTCGGGCGCATATCCGGGGCTGGTGGGCTTCGATCCCGCTGGTGAGTTCATCTTCGC
>Ga0105044_10012936_pt1 | contig 11342 bp, 6 predicted proteins | sample MAT01_FD_78092 | JGI IMG/M metagenome (GOLD analysis project Ga0105044, IMG submission 78092) | Freshwater microbial communities from Lake Fryxell liftoff mats and glacier meltwater in Antarctica - MAT-01 | ecosystem: Environmental > Aquatic > Freshwater > Ice > Liftoff microbial mat | place... | reverse complement strand
TTGAAAGATAGGCTGGATAGTGATGTGGAAACTGTGCTCTACCGGGTAATACAGGAATGTGTGAACAACGTTATAAAACATTCAGGAGCTAATAAGCTTGACATTTCACTCATTAAAGATGCCGACGGGGTTTCTGTAACCGTGGATGATAATGGCCTTGGTTTTGAAACCACAAATAAAAAGAAATTTGAAGGCATCGGTTTGAAGAATATCAGCTCCCGTGTTAATTTTTTAAAAGGCACGGTTGATTTTGACAGTGCCCCGGGAAGAGGCACTCTGGTTGCAATTCACGTACCCATTGCCTGATAAATATTTACTTAGTTCAGAAAAAAAAGGCGATGATTTTTTGCACTCATTAATTATCCAATATCTTCGGGTTGCCAAAAAATCAATTTATAAATCATTACGTTAATGCGTTACAAAAAAGAACTCACCTGCTGTCTCCTGCTCTCTTTTCTGTTTACTTCGCTTTTTGCGCAGAACCAGGAAAAAATTGCCGCACTAAATACTAAATTAAACAACGAAAAAATTGACACTAACCGGGTAATGTTACTGAACGACCTGTTTGTACAATACAGAGATTTTGATAGTGCCAAAGCCATGGAATATGCCAATAGTGCCATAGACCTGAGCAAAAAAATAAAATACCCAAAAGGCGAAAGCCTGTTGCTGCTTAACAAAGGAGTTTTTTTAAATCTGAATGGAGAAAATGATTTAGCAGAAAAACTGATTAAACAATCGCTTGACATAAGAATCAAAACCAATGATTATGCCGGGCAAGGCTACAGCTTACGATCTATGGGTAATATAGAATACGACAGAAATGATTATGCCAAGGCCCTGGAGTTATATTTGGCAGCGGCCCCAAAATTTGAGAAAGCCAACGACCTGAAAGGTTTAAGCGGCGATTATATCTGGATTGGCAATGTTTTTAATGAAGGCCTGCATCAATTTGATAAAGCTGCAGAATATTTCAATAAAAGTCTGGTTATTGCAGTTAAATTAAAAGACTCCACATTAATAAGCTACAATTACAACAACCTGGGACAAGCATGGTATTTTGCCAAAAATTATAAACAGGCGCTTTACTATTATACTTTAAGTAAAAGCATTAAAGAAAGTTTGCAGGATGACCGTGGCCTGGCAAATGCTTACGGCAATATCTCAAATGTTTATTTTGATACAGAGCAATACGACTCTGCACTTATTTACAACAAAATGGCTTTTGAAATAAGAGAAAAACAAAATGATAAAAAAGGCATGGCCACCAGCTATGCCAATGTGGCTAATATTTATCTTAAACAAAAAAATTATACCGCTGCTTTTGAAAATTATGAAAAAGCAATTGCACTGGGTAAAGAAATAGACTTTAAAGAACCCATTATAGAATCTTACAACGGACTAAGTAATTATTACGAATTAACCGGTAATGCAACACAAGCCCTGTATTATTTTAAAAAATACAAGGCAGAAAACGACAGCGTTTTTAACAGTGATATCACTAACCAGCTTAGTACCCTGCAAACAAAGTATGAAACAGTAAAAAAACAACAATTAATTGAGGAGCAAAAATTTGAACTCACAAAAAAACAATACTGGATTTACGGATCAATAGCATTGTTGCTTTTAATGACTCTTTTGGGTTTTTCATATTACCGCCGCAATAAACTGAAACAGGAAAAAAGGCTGCAGTTTGAAGTGATGAAACAGCAGGACCTGGCTACTAAAGCCATTATCAGTGCCGAAGAAAATGAACGCAGGCGTATTGCTGCTGAACTACATGATGGCGTAGGACAAATGATGAGTGCTGCTAAAATGAATTTGTCGGCCATTGAAAATGAAATATCTTTTAAAGATGATGCACAAAAAAATTCTTTTGATAAAGTAATTGGCATGATTGATGAAAGTTGTAAAGAGGTTAGAAGTGTAAGCCATCAAATGATGCCCAACGCCTTGTTAAAAAGTGGTTTGGCAAATGCGGTTAAAGAATTCATTGAAAAAATTGATAGCCGTATAATTAAAATAAATTTATATTCCGAAGGGTTAAACGAAAGGCTGGAAACCAATACAGAAACAGTACTTTACAGGGTAATACAGGAATGTGTGAACAATGTGATAAAACACTCCGGTGCAAACAACCTGGACATATCTTTGATAAAGGATGCTGATGGCATTGCCGCCACTGTGGAGGATAACGGACGTGGTTTTGACACCGGTGACAAACAAAAATTCGAGGGCATTGGTTTAAAGAATATCAATTCAAGGGTTGCCTTTTTAAAAGGCACGGTAGATTTTGATAGTTCGCCCGGAAAGGGAACCCTGGTTGCTATTCATGTTCCAATTACCCCCGAAAAAGTATAACTTACAACAGATTCTACAGAACTTTGAGTAAGAAACCAGTATGAAAAATAAAAAAATATTGTTAGGTATTGTTGATGACCACAAGATTGTAATTGACGGGTTAAAATCGCTTTTGCATGGTCATGACGGGTTTGAAGTGCTGATTGAATGTACGCAGCCAATTGAAATGATTAAGCTTATTGAAAAGACCTCTATAGATATTTTAATGACGGATGTAATGATGCCCGGCCTCAACGGAGCTGAATTATCTAAACAGGTTCATCAAAAATTTCCTCAAATAAAAATACTGGCACTATCCATGAGCGGCCAGGGCGACCTGGTTAACCAGATGATTGATGATGCCGATATATCAGGCTATGTTTTAAAAAATATCGGTAAGCAGGAACTGGTAAAAGCCCTGGAAAAAATAGCTGCCGGCGGCATTTATTTCAGCGAAGAGGTTTTACAGGAAATGACCCGTGCCAGTGAAATGAAAAAAGAAAATGCAGAGGCCCATTTAACTGCCCGTGAAATTGAGATTATCCAACTGATCGAAAAAGAACTGAGCAATAAACAGATTGCAGAAAAATTATTCCTGAGCGAACGTACTGTTGAAACGCACCGCAAAAATATTTTTCGTAAAACCGATACCAGCAGTGTGATAGGGCTGGTAAAGTATGCTTATGAGCATAAGCTGATTTAAATATTGAAGAAAGAAGGAAAGCAATATCGAACAAGGAACAAGGAATAATGAGCAAGGAAGTGGGATAGTAGAGTGCTGCCTTTATAATTCGAAATTCAGCATTCCTTGTTCCTTGTTCATGATTTTATTTTCTTTATTCCTCTAAGCCTTCAAATTCTCCAGCATATCCCCCACCATCCTCTCCAAAGCAAATTCTTCCTTCCAGCCCCAGTCATTCCTTGCAACGGTATCGTCAATACTTTGCGGCCAACTGTCAGCGATAGCCTGGCGGTAATCGGGTTTATAGCTGATTGAAAATTCAGGAATATGATTTTTAATTTCTGCTGCAATTTCCTTGGGCGAAAAACTCATACCTGAAATATTGTACGACGTTCTCACAGAAATTCTGGAAGCATCTGCTTCCATTAGTTCAATAGTAGCACGTATGGCATCCGGCATATACATCATGGGCAGGTAGGTATCTTCCCGTAAAAAACATTCGTATTTTTTTTCTTCCAGGGCCTCATGAAAAATTTCTATCGCATAATCTGTTGTGCCGCCGCCTGGCGCACTTTTATAACTTATTAAGCCGGGGTAGCGTAAACTTCTCACATCAATTCCGTAACGACGGTTGTAATAATTACACCAGAATTCTCCTGCAAATTTGCTGATACCATATACTGTTACCGGCTCAATAACCGTGGCCTGCGGACAGTTTTGCTTAGGCGATGTGGGGCCAAACACTGCAATAGATGAAGGCCAATAAACCTTATGCAGGTTTTCTTCCCTTGCAATATCAAGCACGTTCAGCAGGCTTTGCATATTCAGGCTCCAGGCAAGGTTGGGATTTTTTTCGCCGGTGGCAGAAAGAATGGCCGCCAGTAAATAAATTTGTGTTATGCCTTGGCGAATTACCTGCACATGCAGCATTTCTTTGTTCATCACATCTAAGCTTACATAAGGGCCGGTGCCTTTCAGCAAATCATTTTCTTCCCTTAAATCAGAAGCAACCACATTGACATTACCATACATTTTGCGGAGTGCAAGCGTCAATTCCACACCTATTTGCCCTGATGCACCGATCACTAATATTTTTTCTTTTACCATATAAGTTGTTAATAATTCTCAAATGTAGGAAGAAAAAAACTTGTCATTAATAGCCGAATGCTAAATCAATTCTGTAACTGGCTCATTGGGGGTTTAAATCATTTGACAAAAACCGAAATTTAAAAAAAATGTCATGAAACTTCTTACCCGTTTTCTTTTGGGCTGTATAATATTGATATTGCTGTTACCAGTAACAGTTTTTACACAAAGCTTAGCCATTAACACAGATGGTTCTTCTGCCGACAGCAGTGCCATACTTGATGTAAAAAGCAGCAGCAAAGGAATGTTGATACCCAGAACATCGAGTACATCGCGGCTTACTATAAATAATCCTGCTAATGGATTGATATTGTATGACTCCACCACCAGTACTTTCTGGTACTACAGTGGGGCAGCATGGAACGAAATCATTCCCGGCAATAATAATTGGAGTTTAACAGGCAATGCAGGTACCGACACGGCTGTTAATTTTATAGGCACAACCGATAACCTTCCATTGCGTTTTCGCCTCAATAATATTTGGGCTGGTGAGTTTAATAGCGATTTAAAAAATTATTTTATAGGAGATAGTGCAGGTTTATCTACTACCGGAATTAAGAATGTTGGTATAGGCTCCCGAACCTTATTCAACAATACTACAGGTTCATGGAATACGGCCGTGGGTGCAGATGCATTGTATTCAATCACTACCGGAAATTTTAATGCTGCCTTTGGATTTTCGGCACTTGATTCTAACACAACAGGAGGACAAAATGTGGCTTTTGGTACCCTGGCTTTAAAGATGAATAAAACCGGTAGTTACAATTCCGCAACAGGAGTGAACGCTCTACGCTCCAATATTAATGGAAGTGGGAATACTGCAAATGGAAGCTATGCACTATTTAATAATACAACCGGAAGTGATAATACGGCAATAGGAATAGCTGCACTTAATAATAACACCTCAGGTTACCAAAATACTGCTATAGGAAGTTATGCTCATTTTAGTTCAAAATCCGGGGTAAGAAATACATCACTCGGTTCGGAAGCATTGGTATTTGATAGTTCGGGCAATGATAATACAGCAATTGGGGTTTATTCCCTATCGTCCCATAGAAAAAATCATTACAATATTGCCATTGGTAATTATTCACTTTACGAGGATACAAGTGGCTCTTCAAATACGGCTGTTGGCTACGGGTCGCTATTTGATAATAGAAATGGCAATCAGAACACAGCCGTTGGCCAGGGCGCACTGTATTATAGCAAAGCCAGTAACAACACTGCCCTCGGTTATGGTGCGCTTTCGGCAATTGTAACCGGGTATAATAATATTGCCATCGGTTCGGGCTCGGGAACACACCCTGCAACTCCAGCTATTTACAACACGATAAGTATTGGCAACAATGGTTATTTAAATGCCTATCAAAATCAGGCCTTCATAGGCAATTTGTCGACCATCTGGATTGGCGGACAGGTAAACTGGAGCACCTTCTCGGATGCCCGGATAAAAAACAGCATCACCGAAGATGTAAAAGGACTTGACTTTATTACCCGCCTGCGGCCGGTTAGCTATTACAAAAATTTTGCTGCCATAACAAAACTTACCGGCAATATAGAAACTGGAGAATTTGCGGGAAAATACGATGGAGAAAAAATAAAATACTCGGGCTTTTTAGCACAGGAAGTAGAAGTTGCAGCAAAGCAAAGCAATTACAATTTCAGCGGGCTGCACACACCCAAAGGCGGGTTTGATTTATACAGTTTATCGTATGCAGAGTTTGTAGTGCCATTGGTAAAAGCAGTACAGGAGCAGCAAGTAATTATAGATGCACAACAAAAAATCATAGATGAGCAGCAAAAAAAATTAGAGCTGTTTAATAAAAGACTTGCGGTATTGGAATTAAAAAAATAAAAAACCTCAACATCAAATAAACATTATTAAAGAAAATAAAATGAAAAAACATCTACAACTTTTTATTATTGGTTTTATTATTTCAACATCTCTTTTTTCTCAAACCATTGTTGTAAGTACTGAAAGCATTGCAGCAGCAAACGTGGCGCAGGGTTCAGCAAACAATATTGTTTACATTGCTAAAGTAGATGTAGCTGTATCCCCGGTAACAATTGCCACCATGCAGTTTACCTTATTAGGTACTCATGATAATAATGACCTTACAACCTATCGTATTTATGTAAATTCAACACCGTCTTTGGCAGGCGCTACTTTAATTTCCAGCACACCTGCAAACTTTGCCGCACCCAATACTTACAATGATGATATACCCAATCAAACAATTGCCGCCGGCATTACAAGGTATTTTATCATAACTGTTTTTACAGATGCGGCTGCAACCCATGGTAACACTATTAAAGTAAATGGAGCAACTAATCCGGTAATTTTTACCTACACTACAGCACCCACTGTTACAAATAGCCAAACCGATGCAGCAGGTGTGCAAACAATTATTGCATCCAGCATAAGCATCAGCAGCCAAAGCATTGCAGCAGCAAATGTGGCGCAGGGTTCTGTCAACAATATTGTTTACATAGCTAAAGTTGATGTAACGGTTACGGCAGTTTCCATTGCTACTATGCAGTTTACATTAACCGGTACGCATGATAATAATGACCTTAATACCTATCGTATTTATGTAAATTCAACGCCATTATTAGCAGGTGCTACCCTGCTTTCCAGTAATCCGGCAACTTTTGCTGCTCCAAACACTTATAATGATGATATACCAGACCAAACTATTGCTGCAGGTATTACACGTTATTTTATCCTTACTGTTTTTACAGATGCCGCTGCAACAGCAGGTAATACAATCAAATTAAATGGAGCAATTAATCCGGTAATTTTTACCTACACTACCGCACCCACTGTTACCAATAGCCAAACCGATGCAGCAGGTGTGCAAACAATACAAGCAGCTGGAATTACTTTAAGCAGCGAAACTATTGCTGCATCGCCCATTTACAGAAATACAGCTAACAACATCATTTACATTTTACAAACTAATATCACTACTTTTTCTGTTACCATTACCTCCATGCAATTTACTTTAACCGGCACTCATGATAATAACGACCTCACCACTTACCGAATTTATGTAAATACATCACCATTATTAGCAGGCGCTACACTGCTTTCCAGTAATCCGGCAACTTTTGCTGCACCCAACACTTACAATGATGATATACCAGACCAAACAATTGCTGCAGGCATTACACGTTATTTTATAGTTACTGTATCGGTAGATGCAGCCGCTACTTTTGGCAATACTGTAAAATTAAATGGGACCGCAAACCCCGTACTTTTAACATATACAACAGCACCCCCGGTAACAAATAACCAAACCGATGCAGCAGGCACAAATACTATCAGCAATGTATTGCCTTTAAGTCTTTTAAGTTTTACTGCTACGCAAACAACTTCTCAACATACGTCTTTACAGTGGCAAACTACCAACGAAATAAATACTAAAAACTTTGAGGTGGAGTGGAGCTATGACGGAATAATTTACACAACGATTGCCACTGTAAGTGCAACAGGAAACGGCACACAAAACAAAACATATAATTATATACATCCTTTTCCGGTTTATGGTAGTAATTTTTACAGGCTAAAGATGAATGACTTTGATGGCAGGTTTACTTATTCGCTGATAGTAAAAATAAAAACAACAACCAGCAAAATAATAACTGTTGTTTTTCCAAACCCGGTAATGGATTTATTAAACCTAAACATACAATCACCAAAAAATGAGCAACTCCGGCTTTATCTCTGCAGTAGGGATGGGAAAACTGTGGCAGCAAAAACGTTTTTTATCAGTAAAGGAAATAATATCCTTAACTGGAATATACAAACAATGGCGGCAGGTGTTTATTCCATTTATTGTGATAATAAAAATTTTGTATCGCTAAATATTTTAAAACAATGATGATGAAAATGCTTTGTACTCCCATTGCTGGTTAATAATGCACAAGCTATTTTTAACTACATTCTGCAAATCGAAATTTTACAAAAAAAAACAATAATCAAAATATTTGTCCATTCCTACCCCTGGTTCAACACAACATATTTTTTAAAATCCAAACGGACACTTCATTATTGCAATTACAAAAGGAATTAACAACATTTACCGAAGCATTGAACAATTAGCAGCAGGTATTTATTTACATTTATTGAGAAGTAAAATATTTTTAACCGGTGTCAATGATAAAAATAAGTTATAAATTCAGAGGGTGTTACAATTTAACATTGGCAAAAATTGGCATCAACTTTAATATTATGCGTACTGGTTTAATAATACTTATTTACATTGTTACGGGTTTAATAAACAAAGTATCAGCCCAGCAGCAGCTATTAAAAAACTATACAATAAACGACGGACTTGTTTCCAATACTATACGAAAAGTGTATCAAGATGCTAAAGGGTTCTTATGGATAGCAACATTGGAAGGGCTTAGCAAGTATGATGGCCATACCTTTACTAACTACAGCACTGCCAATGGGCTTTCGCATAATATGGTGAATGACTTATACGAAGATAAAAATGAACGATTACATGTAGCACTTAACAATGGGGCAATGGATATACTTTTAGGAAATAAAGTTATTCCTGAAACCCGGCCTGCATCAGCAGTGATAAACCAGTTTTTAAAACTACCAGCGGGTGTTATCCTCGTAGCCACAGATAGAAACGGGATACAAGAACTCGTTGAGGGAAAAATCAGGACATCAAAACAACTATTTCCAAAACAAACATTTAGTAATATTCTATTGTTAAACGATTCCCTGATTATTGCATTGGAAGAATCTTCTATTAAAGTATTGAATAATAATTTTGAACTAATTGCTGAAGTTGGCGATGATAAAATCATTAATATTCATTCAACTATTTATCAGGATTCAAAAAAAAGAATATGGGTAAGCACAGTAAGTGGCCTTCAATTGCTTGACTTTTCGCAACAAAAAAAAGGGATTGTTGCACTCACCCCGCCGCCTGCCTTCTTTAATATTACCTTACTAAAAGGAATAACAATAAGTGATATACTTGAAGATGCTGACGGAATAATGTGGTTTGCAACACCAAGAGGTATTATAAAAGTTAATCCCGACAAAACACATCAGGCAATTACAATAAAAGATGGCCTTCCATCCAATATTGTTAACAGTATATTTCAAGATAAGGAAAATAATTTATGGTTTGGTACTGCGGCAGGCCTCTCTAAATTGGTTACCCGTCAAAGTATAACTTTATACCCGATGACTGATGCATTTTTTGAGAACAATTATTCCTATCTTTTACATCCGTTTAAAAAAAATCATTTATTGGTGGGAACTTATAAAGGAGCAAAGATTTTTAATACTCTTAACCAAACGTTTGCCCCAGTTTCAAACAACGGCAATCAGATTTTTTTCGATGTTATTACAAACAGTTACCCAACTTTACTGGCTGGCTACTTTAATCTGGCAGTATTTGATAGTGCATCAATAAAATATAAAAAAATCATTCCCCTCCCTCTGCAATTCGCCTCCAAAATCATAAATGATAAACAGGGCAATTTTTTTTTACAGCATGAGGGGTATTTGTATTTTATTTCCGGCAGGATGCAGCAAAAAATTATAAATCACCGTATCACTGCATTGCTCATTGACAGGCGGGGTGATTTATGGGCCGGCACCTGGCAGGATGGCGTTTTTCGTATAAAATATGAGTTTAGCAATAACAAGCTTATAATAATTGCAACCCATCATTTTTTGCCCACAGAAGATATCCGTTCTTTATATGAAGATTCAAAAGGTAATATATGGGTGGGCACAAGGTACCAGGGTGTTTATCAATTTACAAAAAAAGAAAACGACAGTTTTGCCATCGTTAATTTTGATCAAAAAACAGGGCTTACATCAAATTTCATAAAAGGTATAAGGGAAGATGTCAATGGAAATTACTGGATTGCATTTTACCTCGGCATTGATAAATTGATTGTTACCGGTAATAATTACCGCATCTTTAATTTTAGCCGGGTCAATAATTATTTTACAACTATTATTGGTATGGAAACGGATGATGAACATACATTATGGCTTGCAACAAATGATGGCCTGGTGAAAATTAAAGATGGTGAAATGGAAAAGGTATCGCCATTGCCTGTTTATATTACAAAAGTATTTTCGCCCGATTCAATTTATTCTCATACAGAAAACAAACTACAGCTTACCTACCGGCAGAACTGGTTGCAATTTGAATTTTCCTCCCCTGGATTCACTAATGAAAAGCAGTTATTATATAGTTACCGGTTAAAGGAAAATGAGGGTACAGAATGGTCGAAAGCAAGCAATCAGCATATTGTTTCGTATGCAAGTCTTAAACCGGGTGATTATACTTTTGAAGTAAGAACCCTTGGATGGAACGGCCAATGGGGAACACCTGCAATATTTAAATTTGTTATCAATTCTCCTTTCTGGCAAACCTGGTGGTTCTTAGTGCTCAGTTCAATGCTGTTTTTCGCAATTATATTCTGGGTAGTTCGGAAAAGAGTGGGCATGATAAGAAGTAAGGCAGCACTTAAACAACAGATAGCAGAAACAGAAATGATGGCACTAAAGGCACAGATGAATCCTCATTTTATGTTTAACTGTATTAACAGCATTGACGCTTTTATTCATACCAATGATAAATACAATGCAACGCTGTACCTGAACAAATTTGCAAAACTGCTCCGCAATATCCTCGACAGCAGCAAACAAAACATTGTTTTTTTTTCAAAAGATATTGAAACCTTAAAATTATATATTGAACTGGAAGAATTACGAAACGACAATAAATTTAAAACAAACATTCATATTGATAAGGAATTACTGGCCAGCGATTACAAAGTTCCCCCGCTCATTATTCAGCCTTTTGTAGAGAATGCAATTTTACATGGACTGAAAAATAAAGATGGCAATGATGGCCTGTTGAAAATTGAAATAAAAAAAGTTGGTGAAAAAATTGAATACAGCATTATGGACAATGGGATTGGCAGGGCTGCCGCAAAGCAAATAGCACAAAACAAAGAATCATCTTATGGTATGCAGTTGAGTTACGACAGGATCAGGTTATTCAATAAAGAACAAGAAGCTTCTGTAAAATTTATAGACCTGTTTGATGATAATAAGGCAGCAGGCACATTGATAAAAGTGGAATTAAAAATTGTTTAAAAATAATGACAGTTATAATCATAG
>Ga0105044_10012934_pt1 | contig 11343 bp, 9 predicted proteins | sample MAT01_FD_78092 | JGI IMG/M metagenome (GOLD analysis project Ga0105044, IMG submission 78092) | Freshwater microbial communities from Lake Fryxell liftoff mats and glacier meltwater in Antarctica - MAT-01 | ecosystem: Environmental > Aquatic > Freshwater > Ice > Liftoff microbial mat | place... | reverse complement strand
TTCGGGACTGGAAGGTCATCCCGAAGTGCCTCTGTATTCGCTCCTAACGGAGCGCTTTTCAGCGCCGAGTCTGGTCAACCTGAGCATTCTTCATGCTCCCGGCTTCAGCCGGGGGTCGTTGACAGGATGATCCTCTCAACGTCATGCCATCAAACAATCGAGATATCCTACCATATGCAGATGAGATAGGCCGTGTGAATAAGGGATGTTGTAGGGACATGGCACGCCGTGTCCGTCTTGGCATCATACGGAATTGGGCGCGATATATCGCGCCCCTACAGGTGACACATGAAGGTTGAGCAACGGAAGAAGGCGTTTTTGTAGGGACATGGCCTGCCGTGTCTACCATTCGGACGAGGCGGGCCTCGTCCCTACGAGAACACGAACCATGGCGGCCAAAACCCAAAAGGGCGATTCATCGAATCGCCCTCTCCTGCTGAAAACAAGAACCTCGTTACGTGACGAGGTTCTTTGGCTGGGTATTGTCTCGGCGTGGGTGTGATTGGCGGATAACCACAACCTCGTTACGTAACGAGGTTGTGGCGCTACAGCGTGCCGCCCAACACATGATAGCTGTTGACGCGCACCCACACGCACTGCCCCACTTGCAGCGCCAATTCCCGCTGACGAAAGGGCGGCAGCACAATATTCAAGGGCGTCTGTGTGACATGATCGCTGAGTATGACGCTCACATGCACCGATGGCCCGGCCTGTGCGATGCTCGTCACAATGCCCTGCCCGACCACATGGCCGCGCTGATCTTCCAGCGTGTGCGTCAGATCAATCTCCTCTGGACGGCACAGCAGCTCCACAGGCTGATTCGCCAGATGCTCAGTGTGCGGCGGCGCAGGCAGACGATAATCGCCCAGATACAATTGTGTGCCATTGCGCTGCGCTGGAATAATATTGGCATGGCCCAGGAAGGTCGCGGTGTAGCGCGTTTGCGGCGCATGATACAGCGCGTTGGGCGTATCGGCTTCCAGCAGCGTGCCGTTGGAGAGAATGCCGATGCGATCCGCCAGCTCAAATGCCTCTTCCTGATCGTGCGTCACGAGGACGGTGGTCACGCCCAACTGCTGCTGAATGGCGCGTAAACTCTGGCGAAGCTGCGAACGAATTTGCACATCCAGCGCCCCGAACGGCTCATCGAGCAGCAGTACACGTGGCTGATACGCCAGCGCCCGCGCCAGCGCCACCCGCTGCTGCTGTCCGCCGGACAACTGGGACGGCATCCGCTTGCCAAAATCCGCCATCCCGATCAGATCAAGAAGCTCCTGCACCTGCTTGTTTTGCTGCTTGCGTTCGACATGGCGCACATCCAACCCAAAGGCGATATTCTCGGCCACTGTCATATGGCGGAACAACGAATACTGCTGGAAGACGAAGCCTGTCTCGCGCTGCTGCGGCGGCAGATGCGTCACATCCTGGTTGTGCAGCCACACGCGCCCGCTGTCGGCAGGCAGCAGGCCCGCAATCAGGCGCAGCAGCGTACTCTTGCCGCTGCCACTGGCTCCCAGCAGGACGAACAATTCGCCGGAGTTGACGGTGAGCGAGACATCACAGACAACCGATTGTGTGCCATAGAATTTTGAGACGTGTTCAAGGCGAATGGACATGAGCGATTATCCTTTGCGGGCCGTGAGGCGATGTTTGAGAAGGTTGAGCAGGATCAGGATCGCAAGCGACACGATCATCAGGACGAGCGACACGCTGTACGCGCCGGAGGGATTGCGATCATTCAGAGCACGGAAGACAAAGCTGGTGGCCGTCTCGGTGTAGCCCTGGATCGAGCCGCTCACCACTGCCACCGCGCCAAATTCACCGACAGCGCGGGCAAAGGTGAGGACGAGACCATAGAGGAGGGCTGTCCGGATTTCGGGCAAAATCACGCGGCGGAACGTCAGCCAGCGGCTTGCACCCATCGTATAGGCGGCGTGTTCCTGCTCCGGCGTGATCGATGCGAGGACGGGCTGTACCTCGCGGGTGACGAAAGGCAGCGAGACAAATATTTTTGCCAGCAGCACGCCGGGCAGGGCAAAGACAATCGGGAACAGCGTGGGCGCAAGCCAGCCCCCCCGCCCAAACAGCACAATCATCGCATAGCCCGCGATGACGGGAGAGAAGACGAAGGGAATATCGACCATTGCATCGAGGACGCGCTTGCCAGGGAATTGATGCCGCGTCAGCACCCAGGCGGTCAGCAGGCCCGCCGCCGCATTGACGATGACAGCGATGCCGGCCAGCGAAAATGTGATGAAAATCGCGTGCTGCACCGACGAATCTTTGAAGGTCTTGATGATAGGATCGAGGCCCTTCTGGAAGGCGCTGGCGACGACGGTCACGATGGGCAGGCCAAAGAGCACAGCGGCATAGCCCACAACCAGGGCGATCAGCGCCCATGTGATCGGGGAGCGCGGCGAAAGATCACGCATGAGATTTGCCTCCCAACCAGCGTTCTGCAATCAAGGTGAGGCCAAAGGCGACAGCCAGCAGCACCAATGAGACGCTGCTTGCCGCCTGAATATTCCCTGCTTCAACCTGACTGTAGACATACACAGTGGCAGTCTGCGTCTTGAGCGGCAGATTGCCCGCTACAACGACTACCGCGCCAAATTCGCCGAGTGAACGGGCGAAACTCAGCATGGCCCCGGTGAGAATGGCCGGACGAATGGCCGGGAAGATCACGCGGCGGAACGTCATCCAATCAGAGGCCCCGATGGTCTGGGCGGCCTCAGCTTGGTGGGCATCAAGGCTCAGGAGGACGGGCTGTACCGTGCGAATGACGAAGGGATAGCCGACGAAGAGCAGGGCGACCAGAATGCCGGGCGTGTCGTAGACGAAGCGGATACCGAGCGATTTCTGGAAGAAGGCCCCGATGATCGTCTGCGGGCCGTAGAGCAGGACGATCATGACCCCGGTCACAATCGTCGGGATGGCGAAGGGCAGATCGATCAGGGTGTTGAACAGCGCCTTGCCGGGAAAGCGGTAGACCACCAGCAGATACGCCGTGAGCGTCCCCATGAGGGTATTGATGGCAGCCGCCAGCGCTGCGGTGGTGATCGACAGGCGCAGGGCGCTAAAGGCCTCCGGGCGGATGAGGCTTTGCACGAATTCCATCGGGCCAAAGCGCACGCCCTGGATGGCGATCACCAGCACAGGCACGCCAATGAAGATCAGCAGATAGGTGGCGGCAGCCGTGCGTAAACCCCAGGCTCCCCAGGGCGGGGACGGCGTGGGGCGGGTCACACTCAGAGAAGGCATCACAGCATCAGACATGGGGGGTCTCGGAATTCATCGTCATCAGGTGGGTGAATGGGTGGCGCATGGGGCGGCCCATTGACCGACAGGAAATATCTTACCGGGACTTCACGTCAGAGAGAAGTGTCGTGAACAGCCCCGCATCGCCAAAATAGGTCGCCCGTGCCTCGCTCCAACCGCCAAACTCCTGGATGGAGAATAGATCCGTCACAGCGCCAAAGGTGGGCACACCTTCGAGCGTGGCAGCAGCAGCCTCGGCTGTCGCGGCAGGCTCAACGGTGGCACCTGCTTCGGCTGTGGCAGCGGCTTCGACGACTGAGACAGCGGGCAGGCCCACCTGGGCGCGCACAGCGGCATTGACCGGACGATAGCCCTTCTGGGCAAAGATGCTCTGCGCTTCGGGCGACCAGAGGAAGTCAACGAAGGCTTCGGCCACAGCGCGTGTGCCGTGTTTATCGACATAGGTATCGACAACGGCGACTGGATTTTCAATGAGGATGGTGGAGTGGGGATAAACGATGGTATAGACTTCCCCGGCAGCTTCCGCCGTGAAGACTTCATTTTCATAGGTGATGGCGACATCGCCCACACCGCGTGCAAAGGTCAGGAAGCTCTCGCGGCCATCCTTATCCAGTACCTCCAGATGTGGGATGAGATCACGCAGATAGGTTTCAATGCCTGCCTCGCCCTCATAGCCCGCGATAGCTCCGCGCTTCGCTGCACCGATGGCCGCCAGTAGATTCCACTGTGCGCCGCCGCTGGTCGCGGGGTCAGGCGTAATCACCTGCACATTGTCTTTGACCAGATCGGCCCAATCGGTGATGCCGAGCGGATTGCCCTCGCGTGTCACCAGCACGGCCAGCGATTCGGTGACGATGCCGCCGTAGGGGTTATCGGTCTTCCAATCTTCGCTGACGAGGCCGGCTTTGACGAGGCGTGTCACATCTGGTTCGAGCGAGAGGGCGACCACATCGGCTTCAAAACCGCCCTCTACGGCGCGGGATTGTGCGCCCGATGCCTGATACGACTCCTGGAATACAACCGTCTGATTGTGCTCGGCCAGCCATTTGTCTTTAAACAGGGGGATGATGGCTTCATAGGCTTCACGCGGCACAGCGTAGGAGGCGAGCATAAGGGTGACGGTATCCTGGGCGCGAACAGCGCTGAAGCTGGCGATGAGGAGGGCGGCCAGCGGGAGCAGGCGGAGCAGGCGAGAGGCGAAAGGCTGTGTTGTCATGGTACGATGAAATCCTTAGCGTGATGTGTGTCAGAGAAAGAGAAAAGCGAGACCGCCGATGGTGAGTCGTAAGCTGACCCGTATGGGCGACCTGACACGCTGGATTTGCTCATGTGCAAATCAACAGCCCGCCAAGCCCCCTGTACATCGCCTTTCGTTCCCCTGCCACATACCGCGTCCTGTGATCATTATGCCATGCTTTCTTATCTTAGATCAGTGACATTAGTCTGCAATTTGTGTTTGCGGGACAAGGCCGCGTTCTTCCAGATAGTGGATGATCTGGGCCACACTCTCATCGAGCGTCTGCTCATGGGTGTTGATCGTCAATTCGGGATCAACAGGCGCTTCATACGGATCACTCACGCCCGTAAATTCCTTGATCTCGCCCGCAAAGGCTTTCTTGTACATGCCCTTCACATCGCGTGAGGCGCACACCTCCAGCGGAGCCGCCACATAGCCCTCAATGAAGTTCGTCGTCTCCTGGCGCACCTTGTCACGGGCCGCCTGATACGGCGAGATGAACGAGGCAATCACGCCGACGCCGTTGCGCGACAGCAGCTTGGCGACGAAGGTCACGCGCTCGATATTCTTATCCCGATCTTCCTTGCTGAAGCCCAGATCACGGGTCAGACCTTCGCGCACAGTATCTCCGTCCAGGCGCTCAATCCGCACACCGCGTTCACGCAGTTTTTGTTCCAATGCAACCGCGATAGTGGTTTTGCCTGCGCCGGAAAGTCCTGTGAGCCAGAGTGTAAATCCCTGTTGTGTCATGTGGTGCTGATCCCTTTTGAATTGTCGATTTTGAAATGTGTGTAGGGAGGGCAGGATACATCCTGCCCCTACGCTCTTATGATGCAGACGCAATGTGAATGCCGCATTCGACCTTGCCCATACCTGTCCAGCGGCCAGAGCGGATATCCTCACCGGGCTGCACCGCCCGCGTGCAGGGCATACAGCCGATGCTCGGATAGTTCTGGTCATGCAGGCGATTATAGGGCAGATCGTAAGCTTCGATCCACGTCCACACCATGTCTTCCGTCCAGGTGGCGAAGGGGGCGAGTTTGACTTTGCCATTCTTCGCATCCCAACTGATGATGGGGGTCTGGCGGCGAGTGCTGGCCTGATCGCGGCGCAGGCCCGTGATCCAGGCATCAAACGGCTTCAAGGCGTCGCCAAGCGGCTGCGTCTTGCGCAGATCACAGCACAAATCCGGCTTCTGGCTCCACAGCGCTTCGCCATATTGGGCGGCCTGCTGTACCAGCGAGAGGCCGGGGCGGACACGGGTCAAGGTCTTGTTGAAGGTGGTTTCGATGTCATTCATCAGCATATAGGTCTCTGGGAAGAGGACGCCTGTATCAAGGATGAGCGTGGAGAGGGAGGGGGCAATCGTTTGCAGCATGTGGAGGGTAATGATCCCGGTGGGCTGCAAACTGGTGACGAGGGCGAGACGCTCCCCAAATTCTTCTGCCGCCCAGGTGAGAATCTCCTGTGGGCTGGCTGATTCAAACTGCGCGTTCAGCGCCTCATAATCTCGTGTCAATGTCGATTGGTCTGCCATGTCCATCCTCGATCTTTTGGTCTCGTTTTCAACGCCCTGCTGTTCGTCGGGGTGCAGCCTGTGCGCCCCATCAACGATATTTTGCTCAGTGTGCTGCGACAACAACCGTGTCTATTCATAGTGTAATCCTGCGGCGATTGACCGCGTGTTGTGTTATGGGCGTAAAAACGAAAAACCCCGACCTGAGCGGGTCGGGGCTGTGTAAGGATGCATGCTGCACCAGACCACCGCTAATTAAGCCGTGTCACCAGACAGCACATACAACAGGTCGCATTTATTATCGTCAGCATGTGACGTCGTCCTTGCGAATTCATCCAAGCACAGGATTGACAATAACATAGGAGGGGATATTTTGTCAAACGAATCGAGAAAATTGGCACAAACAAAATGCCCAGACAGAGGCCGGGTTTTTAGGGCAAGTCGCCTAGATGGGAATTTGTATACACGTCTATGATTTATCTCGCTATATCATAATTATAGACGTGGGTTGTCCTTGTAGGGACACGGCACGCCGTGTCCGCACATTCGGACATGACATGTCATGTCCCTACACACCGCCATCAATATCATGATCGTTTGGGTGATGTCGCACGCCCTATTCCTGATGCGGCTGAAACCAATCCAGCCCCTGGTTGCGCAGTGTCACCACATCGCCAATGATCGTGAGAGCCGGCGAAAATAGGTTGGCGGCTTTGGCCTGGGCGGGCAAATCAATCAGCGTCGTCACCACAAGGCGCTGCTTGTCCGTCGTGCCCCACTCGATGCAGGCGGCGGGCCGCTGTGGAGCAACGCCCGACTCGATCAGACGCGCCACAATGATATCGAGATAGGTCGCCCCCATGAGGATGACGAGCGTTCCGGCATGGGCCGCCGCTGCCATCGCCGGATAATCAATCTGGCTCTCCGGCTTGTCGGGATGCTCATGGCCTGTGAAGACAGTAAACGCGCTTGCCAGATCACGGTGCGTCAGCGGGATGCCCGCATAGGCCGGGACAGCAATCGCGCTGCTGATGCCGGGGATGACAGAGAAGGGCACGCCTGCCGCCGCACAGTACAGGGCCTCCTCGCCGCCACGCCCAAACACAAACGGATCGCCGCCCTTGAGACGCACAACGATGAGTCCCTGTTGGGCTTTTTCCACCAGCAGCGCATTGATCTGCGGCTGCTTGAGGATGTGATCATGCTGCGCTTTGCCCGCATTGATGCGCTCGGCATGGGCGGGCGCTTCATCGAGCAAAGACAGCGGGGCCAGCCGATCATAAATCACGACATCGGCCCGTTGAAGCGCCTTCAAGCCTTTAATCGTGATAAGTTCAGGATCACCAGGGCCAGCCCCAACGAGATACACCATGCCCATTGTTGTCATTGATGACGTGTCCTTTGTGTGAAAGAGCGAAAAGTAGGGACACGGCCCGCCTTGTCCCTACCTGATCCTGCAATTATGTTTTAACAGTGACCTTGTGAGGGTTAAGCGCGGTGCAGATTGGGATATAAACATCGAGACTGCGATATAAGCGTCGCGCTTTGGGATATATGCCCTGCTCGGCTTATGGCAGACCTTCCACTGCGGCTGAGAGCCAAACGTTGCACGCCTCGCGGCAGGGAATCGATGTGTCATCCCGCACATTGGCCCAGGTCGGCGTCCGCACGCACGCGCCGCACACATCCCGACACAACGCCTGGCGCTGCTCAAGACTCATATCCATCAGTTTGCGATATTGCCCGGTCTGACGGGCCAGCGTGGAGTCAAGCGATTCCGCCCTAAACGTGCCCTGCTGGGCGGCGGCCCAATCCGCGACTGCGCCGGGATAGATGGTCTCGACGATGGCATGAAGCCGTTCGGCGGAGCCGGCTTTGGAGGCCCAGCCGCCCGGAATCGGGTAGGAGAGGGGGCGAAAGGGCGATTCGCGGGAGACGCGCCGAAGCTGCGAGGGCTTATTGAGCACGCTGGCGGTGTCCATATCGCCCAATGTATACATGATGACCTGCTGCGATGTCAGCAGGAGCTGACCGAATCGGAACGGGCCGTTCTGCACCCTCTCCCACAGCAAATCGTATCCCACTCGTGGAAATCCATCCCAGACAGAGGTGATTGCCGGGGATTTGGTGGGCATCCCGCCCTGCTGTGCCAACTCAAGAATGGCATCGACCAGCTCCGGCCCTGTCCCCAGAGGCGGCGTGTAATAGACCATATGGCGTCCTACCTGTCCTTGCACCGCACGAATAGGCAGGCCGAGGGCGTTAGGGACATCCTGCGTGCTGTGTGATCCTGCCGCCAGAAAGTACGGCACGGCGATAATCACATCATGGCGGGCGGTGGTGTAAATCGTGGGAATCGACGGGTCATCATCGAGATAAATCGCTTCCACCTGGGCCTCCGGGTAGAGCGTCCGCAGATGGGCGGCATGGGCTTCGGTGGCGGCGCGGCTGATGGGATTGCGGCGTGTGCTGTGGCCGATCAGGGCGATTGTGACCTCGGCGGCGTTCAAATTGTGGGCGCTGAGGGCATCGCTCACGCGCTTTTCCACCAGACGGCGAATTTGCGGATGTGTCCCCAGCGGCGGCGTCATACGAATGGTGCGACCCTCGCGCTGCGTGAGAGCGCCTTGCAAGCCCACTTCATCTGGCACAACGCTTTGTGTGAAATAGCCATTGGCGGTAAAGATCGGCACAATCGTCACATCCGGGGCGGCGAGGCTGTGCAGCGCCGTATGGAAGAACGGCGGTTCTTTCCAGAAGGCGGCTGTGACCTCATCGGCAGCGCCCAGTTCGCGCAATGCATCGACATAATTCCAGATCAAACCAGCAGTATTCGGGCTGATGTGAGAGCCATGTCCGGCGAGGACGAGGGCGGTTGTGGGACGTTTCATACACAATTCGGCGGGGTCTCTGATGCTGCGAGAGGACACCCGCCTTCCTTTCTGACAAGCCGTGACTGTTTGAGCGACCTCATCGTCTACGAGTGTACCGCGTCTTGGCGCTGCAACGTAGGAACCAATCTTCCCAAATGGGACGCCTGATCGATAGACGTTGACAGATATCTGAATGCCATTATAATGCGTGGGAACGGAGGATAGAATCACAAGTCCTCGTGCCTGATAAGGAATCCCTGATGCCCCTGATGTTCTGCGCCACATGTTGTTGTCATTGTACAGACACGGCAGCCTGGACGTAGGATCACGCATCCTTTTTCCTGAATTTCGGATCGCCCTGGCTGCATACAGCCAGGGCGTTTGTGTTTCCAGGCGCTGGCTCATGTCCCCAGCGCACAGATCACACCACCGCACTCCTGCATTCTTGCCATTATCGAAGGACATGCCCATGAGCAAACAAAGCGTCGAACAACTGAAAGCCGCCAGCCGCAATCTGCGCGGCCCCATCGCCCAGGAACTCGCCAACAGCGAAAAATTCTTCACCGAAGATGCCAACAAGCTGCTCAAATTTCACGGCATGTATCAGCAGGAAGACCGTGACGCCCGCAAATTGGATCGCACCATCGACCATCATCAACTGATGATTCGGCTGCGGCTGCCGGGCGGCCAGATCAGCGCCGACCAGTATCTGACAATGGATGATATCGCCGATACCTATGGCAACGGCACGATCCGCCTGACGACGCGCCAGACGATCCAGTTTCACGGCATCCTCAAAGCCGAGATTCAAGAGACGATCCGTGCGATCAATCTGGCCCTCGTGACAACGCTCGGCGCGTGCGGCGATATCGTCCGCAATATCATGGCCTGCCCCGCCCCCACTGATGATCCACAGCGCCGCGCTGTACAAGAATACGCCGTGTCGCTCACACAGGCGCTGTATCCGCAGACCAAGGCCTATCATCAAATCTGGCTGGATGGCACAGAACTCATTGACGACAGCGACCTAGAGCATGAGCCGATCTACGGCCCGACCTATCTGCCGCGCAAATTCAAAATTGCCATCGCCTACCCCGGCGATAACTGCGTCGATGTCTACACCAACGATCTGGGCCTCGTGGCGATCTTCGATGAACACGGCTGCCTTGAGGGATTTAATCTGCTGGTGGGCGGCGGCATGGGCATGACCCACGCCAATGACTCGACCTATGCGCGGCTGGCCGATGAGGTGTGTTTCATCACGCCTGAACAGGTCATCGAAGCCGTTGCCGCCACTGTGACGATTCACCGTGATTTTGGGGATCGTGAGAATCGCAAGCACGCCCGCATCAAATATGTCATGCAGGAGCGCGGCGTGGTCTGGTTCCGCGAGGAGCTACAGAGCCGCGTGTCGTTTGCGCTACAACCGCTGCGCGATATGCCGCCCTTCAAGGTCGATGATCATCTAGGCTGGACAGAATTGGCCGGGGATCGCTGGTCGCTGGGCCTGCCGATTGAAAATGGCCGCATTGTGGATCGTGAGAGTGGCCGTCTGCGCTCTGGTTTGCGGGCGCTGATTGACGAAATTCGCCCCAACATTCGCCTGACGGGGCAGCAAAATATCCTCCTCACCGATATTTCCGGTGACCTGCGCCCCCGCGTTGAGGCGCTGATCGCAGAATACGGCGTCACCACTGTGGAGCAAATCACACCGATTCGCCGCAATGCAATGGCCTGCGTCGCCATGCCCACCTGCGGCCTTGCCATCACCGAGGCGGAGCGCGTTTTTCCCCAGGTCATCGATCAATTTGAGACGGTGCTGGATGAGCTGGATATTGCTGAGGCAGGGATTGTGGCCCGCATGACGGGCTGCCCGAATGGATGCGCCCGCCCGTATGTGGCTGAGATCGCGTTCGTGGGGCGTTCGCTTGAGAAGTATTCGGTCTTCCTGGGCGGCAATCCAGAAGGCACACGGCTGGCGCGGCCCTTCCTTGATCTGGTGCATCTGCGCGATCTCGTCCCGACGCTGACGCCGATCCTGCGTCATTATCGTGATCATCGTCAGCCCGCCGAGTCATTTGGCGATTTTGTGGTGCGCGTGGGCTTCGATGTGCTGCGTCCGCTTGCACCCGTCATCGAGAAATCCAAAGCCTCGTCCAGCGAAGAGGCATAGGATCGGTTGTCACACTGCACCCTCACCCCAACCCCTCTCCCACTGCGTGGGAGAGGGGCTTTTTACTCTACTCTGGACTTCATACACACATGGTTAAGAATTAACGCTTCATTTTTGGGAGAGATCGGCGGACGAGGCGGGCCTCGTCCCTACACAATCATCGAATCGGCGCGGGATACCCCTGCCTTGAGGCATGGGGAGGGAGAGCGCCGTGTCCTTTCTGGTAGGTATAGCCGTCAGAGTGGTGAAGCGTCTTGAGATGTTT
>Ga0105044_10012933_pt1 | contig 11343 bp, 8 predicted proteins | sample MAT01_FD_78092 | JGI IMG/M metagenome (GOLD analysis project Ga0105044, IMG submission 78092) | Freshwater microbial communities from Lake Fryxell liftoff mats and glacier meltwater in Antarctica - MAT-01 | ecosystem: Environmental > Aquatic > Freshwater > Ice > Liftoff microbial mat | place... | reverse complement strand
TTTCTTGGCGCGACCAATCGCGAAACCGCGCAGATCGTCGTCGGCGGCGCGGACTACTACTGCAACATCGACCCGCGCGTGAGCATGGACGCGCTGCGGCGCGGCACGCGTGTGCTCGTCAATGAGGCGTACGTCATCGTCGGCGACCTCGGTTTTGAAAAAAGCGGTCCGGTGGTGAAGATCGCCGAAATCCTCGGCCCCGATCGGCTGCGCGTCGGCACTGAGCACGGGATGCAATCACTCGTCCTTCAGCGCGGCGATTTGCTGATGAAGGAAAAGCTCAAGGCCGGTGACGAAGTGCGCACCGACCCAAACTACAAGGTCGCCATCGAAGCCCTCGCCCGCCCGCATGCCAACGAATACTATCTGGACTCCGTCCCCGAGCTGCCGTGGGAAAAGGTCGGCGGCCAGGAGGAGGCGCTCGCCGCCATTCGCGACGCCATCGAACTGCCGCTGCTCCACCCGGATTTGTTCCGCCGCTTTCAGCACAGCACGCCCAAAGGCTTCCTCCTCCACGGCCCGCCCGGCTGCGGCAAGACGCTCATCGGCAAAGCCACCGCCTACAATCTCACCCAGCAGCTCCAGCAGCAGACCGGCACCGGGATGCGCGAGTATTTCATGCACATCAAAGGGCCGGAAATCCTCAACATGTGGGTCGGCGAGAGCGAACGGATGGTCCGCGAAATCTTCGCCACCGCGCGGGAGAAACGCCGCGAAGGTTTCCTCCCGTTTTTGTTTATCGACGAAGCCGAGAGCATCCTCGGCACCCGCCGCGCGTCCCGCCACTCGAACATCCTCAGCACCCTCGTCCCCATGTTTTGCACCGAGATGGACGGCATCGAATCGCTCGCCGAAGTCGTCATCATCCTTGCCTCGAACCGCGCCGACCTCATCGACCCCGCCGTCCTCCGCCCTGGCCGCATCGACCGAAAAATCAAAGTCCGCCGCCCGACGAAGGACGGCGCGCGCGAGATTTACCGCATCTACCTCTCCGAAAACCTGCCCTACCACCCCGCGCTCGTCCGCGACGCCGGCAGCGTGCCCGCGGCCATCGCGCAGGTCATCGACAAGCTCATCGACCTCCAGTTTTCGCACCGCGACGAAAACCGCTTCCTTTCCATCACCCTCCGCTCCGGCAAAAAGGAAACGCTCTACCGTGGCGACCTCGTCAGCGGCGCGATCATCGCGAGCATCGTCGAGCGGGCGAAGGCCATGGCCATCAAGCGCGCCATCGCCAGTGCGCAGGAAGAGGGCATCAGCATGGACGACCTCCGCGCCTCCCTCGACGCCGAATACCTGGAAAACGACATCTTCCCCCCCGACGACCTCACCGAAGACTGGCTGCAACTCATCGACCACGACCCCGAGAACGTCGTCAAAGTCACCCCCGTCCGCGCCTCCCGCCGCACCGCCGCGCCGAGCGCGGTGGTGTGAAAGGGCGCCCCGGTCCAGCGCCGACGCGTCATCCCGGATGCCTCGCGCATCCGAAAGGGGCCGCGGCAGCGGGTGAAGCAGCGCCGGACTCTGCATGCTCCGGTCTCCGCGAAAGCGTCGCGCCTGCGAAGCCGCCAAAAAAACACGCCGTCATCCTGAACGTAGTTCCGGGAGGCTTTGCGAACCGGAACGGAGTGAAGGATCGCTGACCGGACGCGGGCGGAGGCGGCGGGTGAGAAGACGCGCCATCACTCCCGCGCCTCCGCCCGCGTTACTGTCACCGATCCTTCACGGCGCCTTTGTCGCAAAGCCTCCAAAGGCTCCGTTCAGAATGACGGCAGGTTTGTACGGATGGGCGGCGACGGCACCGCTTCCCGTCCGCCGCTACGCGTCGAGATAGCGCTTCAGCTTTTCGCGCAGCTCGGTCCGGGCGCGAAAGAGGACGCTCTTCACCGCCGGTACCGACAGTTGCAAAATCTCGCCGATTTCCTCGTACGGAATATCGTCGTAGCGCCGCAGGATCACCGCCATGCGCTGCGTCTCCGGCAGCTCGTCGATGGCGCGCTGGATCGCGGCCTGCATTTCCTCGTCGAGCAGCGCCGTATCAGGCGCTTTGACGCTGTGGTCGGGCGCCTGCATCGGCCGGTCGTGATCATCCACCGCGTCGAGCGATTGCGCCGGGTGGCGCTTGCGGCGGCGCAGTTCGTTAAAGACGAGATTGCGCGTGATCTTAAACAGCCACGTCGTGAACTTCGCTGTCGGCTCATAGCGTGCGGCGCTTTTCCACACGCGAATGAAGACCTGCTGCGCAATGTCATCCGCGTCTCCGGCATCGCCCAGCATCTTTGCCACCGTGCCGATGATCCGATGCTGGTGTGCCTCGATGAGTTCGCGCAAGGCATCCTCATCGCCGAGCTTCACCCGCGCCATCCACACCAAGTCCTGCGCTGCCACATCGGGGGCGGGTGACGGGCTCGGGTTTTGGCTCATGGTAAATGGGGCGCGGCCCGTTCACGGCCATCGGGTTGGCGAATCACGATGCCCAACTAACCCATGTTGTTGCAATTGGTTTCCCGTCTTCCCAACTTCCCCAGCCCCGTGTGAAAGGTATCTTGCCATCGTCGCTCCGCGTGACTTACTCCCTTTAGAAAGACATCGCCGTTTCCATGCACGCCAAGCTCATCTCTCCCGCTTTACGCCCCATTTTCGAAAAGATTGCGGCGGGCCAGCGGGTGACTGACGAGGATGCCATTCAGCTCTACGGCTCGAACGACTTAAGTGGTCTGGGCGCGATCGCCAATGTCCTCCGCGAGCGCAAAAACGGGAACGTCGCGACTTACATCCACAACCAGTACATCAACTACGCGAACCACTGCATCCTCTCCTGCCAGTTCTGCGCATTCGGCGCGAAGAAGCGCGAGGCGCACGCCTTTGAGATGAGCATTGATGAGATCGTGGAGAAAGCGCGTGCAGGTCTGAAGCTCGGCATCACCGAGATTCACATGGTGGGCGGTCTTCACCCCACTTTGAAGGGCGAGTGGTACCTCGAACTCGTGAGCCGGCTGCGGGCGCTGGACGCCAATTTTTTCGTCAAAGCCTTCACCGCCGTGGAAATTCGACACCTCGCGTTTCGGATTTTTAAGAAATCGATCCGCGAAACGCTCGAAATCCTCCGCGAAGCCGGCCTGTGCGCGATAACTGGCGGGGGCGCGGAGATCTTCGACCAGGCAATCCGCGATCAAATCTGCCGCGGCAAGGAGAGCGCTGAGGAATGGTGGGAGGTCCATCGCACCTGGCACGAAATGGGGATGAGGAGCACGGCGACCATGCTCTACGGCCACATCGAGACCATCCCCCAGCGCGTCGATCACCTGCGCCGTCTGCGCACCTGGCAGGACGAGACCGGCGGCTTCACCGGCTTCATTCCTTTTGCCTTTGAAGCTCAGGGAGCACGGCCGGGGATTTTGCAAAACATCCGCCACGTCACGGCCTTCGAGGAACTCCGCAACCTCGCCGTCGCCCGCATCTATCTCGATAACTTCGACCACCTCACCGCCTACTGGGTCAGCCTCGGCCTGCCCCTCGCCCAGCAGGCGCTGAACTACGGCGTGGACGATCTCCACGGGACGATCATGGAGGAAAAGATCTTCCACATGGCTGGCGCCACAACTCCGCAGCAGCAGAGCTGCGCCGCCCTCGAAAAGGCCATCCGCGAAGCCGGTCGGGAGCCGATGCAGCGCGACACCTGGTATCGCCGCATCGCCCCCACCTGGCGCAAGCCGGCCGCGGAACTCGCCGTCGCGTGACCCGCTACCCGGCGCTTTCCGCGCTCCGCGTCGGCTGCGTCCAGTATCTCAACGCCAGGCCCCTCATCCACGGCTACGCCGGCCCCGTCACCTTCGACCACCCAGCCGGCCTCGCCCGCGACCTCGCCAGCGGCTCGCTCGACGTGGCCCTCGTGCCCATCTTCGAGGCTCTGCGCCACCCGCGCTACCTGCTCGCCGACGGCATCGCCATCGCCAGCGACGGGCCGGTCTTCAGCGTCTTCCTCGCGCACCGCGGCCCGCTTGCCGAGGTCCGCAGCATCGCCCTCGATCCCGCCTCGCTCACATCCATTCACCTCCTCCAGGTGCTCCTCGCCGAATACCATGGCCTGCACCCAAAGCTCGGGCCGCTATCCGCTTTTCCGGGGGCAGCCGATGCCGTGCTCCTCATCGGAAACCAAGCCATCGACTTTCGCGAACGCGACGCCGGCACCCACCAACTCCTCGACCTCGGCGCGGAATGGAAACGCCGCACCGGCCTGCCTTTCGTCTATGCGCCCTGGCTGCTTCGCGCCGATCTGCCAAACGCACCCGCCGTCGCCGCCGAACTCCGCGCGCTAAAACGCCACGGCCTCGCGCACCTCGCCGACATCGTGCGCGCTGATTCGCACAACCCCGCGCTGAGCGAGCGCTACCTGACCCAGCACATTCGCTTCGACCTTGGCCGGCGCGAAAAGGCCGGCATCGAAAAGTTCCGCGAGTTGCTCACGGCCCACGGCTTCATCCCGGCGTCGAGCGCGCCTCTCCGCTACGTCTAAAAAGTGGTTTGGGGGGATGGCGTCGCTCCGCGCGCCATGCGTCGCCATCCGCCGCAGGCGCCCGCCTCTCAGCGTGGCGCTGGCGCGCGTAGGTTTTTTGGCATGGCGCGCGGAGCGACGCCATTTTCACAGTCCGATTGCACGAACCGCGGCGCAAGAACCTGCAAGGAGCACGCCCCGACTCCTTGGGAACCCGCCTCGCGTTCCGGCAGAGGGAATGTGAAAATCGGACAACGCGAGCGACGCGGCCCGGAAGGCTAAACGGTCAGCCGCCGGGCGCGTGCCGTGATGGGCCAGCATTCGCGCGCGGCACCGTTTTCGACCACCCACGCCTCGCTGTGCAGCGCGACCGACGGACAGACATGCCGCGGAATTCCGTGCAGGCATTGGCCGATGCGAAAATCACCCGCGCGGGGCGTTTCAACGACGAGATGCTCTTCGCTGTGCATGACTGCCACAGCATCCGGCAATTCGAGCAGCCGCACGCGAGGATGCGGATTTTCGGATGCGACCGCTTTGTGACCGAGATCGAGGCACAGGCGCGTCTGACCCGGCTTGCTCACGACGCGGGTCAGCAGGACTGCCGCAGGCACGAACGGAAGATCGGCAAACTTCTCGCCGTAGCCGAAGTCCCACAGCACCGACGTGCCAGGGCTCAGCTCGCGATCCGCGTGTCGCGCGTGAATGGCGAACGTCGGCGAACCTCCGGCGACGAGCCGCGGCACCGGAAGACCGAGCCGCGCCAGCCGGTCACGCAACTCGATCACCCCGGCGAACCCGGCATCGCACTGAGCAGCGCGCGCGGCGGGATCGGGCTCGCTGATGTGCCCGTCGTAGGCGTGCAGCCCGCCTGCGCGCAAGCCGCGCGTGTCCGCGATCAGCCGGTAAAGCCGCACCGCTTCGTCGCCGGGCACGACGCCGGTGCGATGCATGCCGCAGTCCAGATCGAGCAGGACATCGAGCATGATTCCCGTGCGTTCCGCCGCCGCGCCCAAGTCTCGGATCGCCTCTTCCGAGTCGGCCGTGACCGATATTTTCGTCCCCAAAAAACGCCGCTGAAGCTCGATGACGCGGGCGATGCCCGGACCGACCGCCGGAAACGCGAGCATCACATCCGGCGCACCCGCCTCCGCCGTCATCTCCGCCTCGGCGATCGTCGCGCACTTAAACTTCACGATCCCCCTCGCGAGTTGGGCGCGCACCAGCGGCGCGAGTTTGTGCGTCTTCACATGCGGTCGCAACCGCCCGGGACCGCCCGCGATTTCAAGCATCCGGCCGATGTTCTCCTCCGCCCGCTGGCGAAAGATGAGCAGCGCCGGGGAGGGAATCTCCGCCTCGTTCTCGACGTGAAACCAATCGCGGCTCATGCGGAACAGTCGGCGAGACCCTGGGCTTCGAGCGCGAGGCGCGACGCGCGAAGGCAATCGGCCGGGAGCAGGTCCGCCAACTCGGGTTGTCCTCCGAGGACGTGCAGGAAATCGTCAAGGTAGGCGCGCGTGAGATTGGCTTTGACGGGACGCGTCTGAGGTTCGTCATCGGTGTCTGTGATCACGGTGACCTCGCGCGAAGTCAGATGGGTCTCCGCCAACCCGCGCGTTCCGTGGACGAGCAGATGCCAGTAGTGCGGAAGCTGGTATCCGAGCCGGTCGGGCGCGAGATACGACAGATCCGCGAGGATGCCGGCACCGTTGCTCAGCGTGGCCATGAACTGCGCGCAGTCGCGGAAATGCGGCATCCCGCGCGCCTTCGCATTCCATGAGCGCGCGGCCGTGATTCCGCTCCAGTCGAGCCCCGTCAGCCACGGGACGAAATCGAAGGCGTGGATGCCGATGTCGTTGATCGTCCCGCCGTGCTTTCCCGCCTCGAAATACCAACCCGGCCGGCTCGCGGGCAGGAGCGGATGCTGGGCATCAATCCGGATCGTGCAGACCTCTCCAATCTCACCGGAGCGGATGATTTCGCGCAGCGTGCGGAACGCGCCGGAGCCCCGGCTGTCGAGTTGCAAACCGACGGCAAGATTCTTCTCCAAACTCATGCGCTCAATCTCTGCCTGCTCCCCGAGCGTGGTGCAGAGCGGCTTGTCGCTCAGCACATGCCGGCCCGCGCCGAGCGCCTCGAGGGCGAGCGCTCCGCGGCGCGCGTAGCAGTCCCCGATCGCGACGACGTCGCACTCCACCTCGCGCAGCATCGCGGAAAAATCGGTGTGCGTAATCTGCACGCGGCCATCCGCTGCGAGCGCATCGCGCGTCGCGGCATCCTCTTCGCAGCAGGCGACCAGTGCGGTGTCCAGGCGCTCCTCGATGCCGGCGAGGAGATCGAGAATGTGGCCGTGCCGGAAACCGGCGAACGCGAAGCGCGTCTTCATTCCGCACCGTTCACGCGAGTGCTCCGGCCCGTCCGGGCGGCCTCGTAAATCGCGAGGACCAGCGCGACGGAGCGGCGTGCCTCCGCGCCGGGAATCATGGGTGGACGGCCTTCGCGCAGCGCCTGCGCGAGATCGTGGACGAGCTGACGATGCCCTTCGCCGCTCATCGATTTCGCATCGGATGTGCCGCCCGCGATCACGGGACCGTCGCCCTGGCGCAGGACCTCGTCGTCCCCCGGTCGCGGCTCGGCAAACTCCCAGCGAACGATGCGGTCGTTGACGAGCACGGCGGTCCCCCTTTCGCCGATGATCTCGAGGCGCAGGTCCGAGCCGGGATAGCAGGAGGTCGCCGCTTCGATCACGCCGAGCGCGCCGTTGGGAAACTTGAGCGTGGCGGCGACGGTGTCCTCCGCCTCGATGCCGGTGTGCGCGAGCGTGCCGTAAAAGGCGCACACTTCGTGAGGCAGGCCGACCAGCCATTGCAGCAGGTCCACCGCGTGGATGCCTTGATTCATCAAAGCTCCGCCGCCATCGAGCTTCCACGTCCCCTTCCATCCCGACGAGTCGTAGTACTCCTGCGCCCGCCACCATTTGATGTAAGCGCTGCAAAGCGTCAGCCGGCCGAATCGTTCGGCTTCGACGGCCGCTTTGAGCAGCCGCGCGCCGCGCCCGAGCCGCATTTGGAATACGCCCGCGAGCACGCCGCCGCGTTTTGCCGCTGCGAGGATGCGATCGGCCGCGTCGAGGCTCACCTCCAGCGGCTTCTCGCAGAGCACCGCCTTTCCGGCTTCGAGCAAGGGGACCGCCGCCTCCGCGTGCGCGCCGCTCGGCGTGGTCACGCAGACGGCGCGAATCTCCGGGTCGGCGATGAGTTCATCGATGCCCGCCGCCGCCCGGCACCCTTGTCGCAGGGCGAACTCGCGGCACTTTTCCACCCCTCGGGAATACACCGCGCAGAGCCGCGCGTCAGGTGACTGGCGGATGGCTTCCGCATGGATGTCGGCAATCATCCCGGTGCCGACGATGGCGAATCCGATGGGGTCGTGCATGGCTCAATCAAGCAGGCTGGCGGCAGCGGAGTCGATATGCATGCACACGCTGGGGTGGGTTTGCAGAATCGAAGCCGGACAGGTGGTGCTGACCGGGCCGCGCAGGGTGTCGCGGACAGCCCGCGCTTTCCGGACACCGGGCACGACACACGAGATGTGCCGCGCGCCGAGCAGGGCCGGGATTGTGAGCGTGAGCGCGTGCGTCGGCACATCCGCGAGCGCGGGAAAGCAGCCGTCATTGACCTGCTGCTGGCGGCACGCGGCGTCGAGTTCGACGAGTTTGACCGGCCGCGGATCGAGAAAGTCGGCGACCGGCGGGTCGTTGAAAGCGATGTGGCCATTTTCGCCGATGCCCATGCAGACAAGGTCGATCGGTTTCTCGGAAAGGAGCGCCGCATAGCGCTCGCACTCGCGCTCCGGGTCGGGCGCATCCGCTGCGATGAGGTGCAGGGCTTTCGGTCCTGGGAGGTGCGAGATCAGATGGTCGCGGAGATAACTGCGGAAGCTCTGGGGATGCGCCGCGGAGAGGCCCACGTACTCGTCCATGTGGAAGACCACGAGCCTGCTCCAATCAAGTTCGGTGCCAGGGAGAGCGGCGAGAAAATCATCCTGCGACGGCGCGCAGGCGAAGATCACACGGGCCTCGCCGCGCTCCCTGCAAGCGGTGCGGACGAGTGCGGCCACCAGCAGGGCTGCATTCTCGCCCATCGCCTTGCGATCTTTATGCCGGCACAGTTCGAAGCCGGTCATAGGATTTCCATCATGGGTAACTCGATGCCGAAGATCTCCGCGCTACGGCTGGAAAAAAGGGCGCGCGCCTCGGGAATGCCGATGCCAAGCCACTGCGCGGCGTTGGCGACGCCGCGATCCGGCGTGAGCGAGGAGCCGGCCAGGTTTGGCCGGCCCGTCTGCCGCACAGCTCCGTCGCGCGCCTCCACTTCCACCGCGCCGAGCGTGGAGCGCCCCGGCGGGGCGGCGGCGGCAGCCATCGCGTCGGTGGTCAGGATGACTTTTCCCGGCGGCTTGGCGCGGAAGAAATTCCGAAGGACGAAGGGCGGCAGATGCACGCCGTCGGGAATCAGGCAGGCGGTGAGTTCGTCGCGGGCGAGCAGCCGCTGCACGATGTTGTCGTGCCTCGGGAGCGTCTGCGGGACGCCATTCCCGAGATGCGTGCAGAGCGTCGCGCCGGCGGCGATGGCGGAGTCGATCTCGGCGTTGGAGGCATTGGTGTGGCCGAGAGAAATGGTCACCCCCGCGGCCGTGACTTCCGCGATGAACCCGGCGCTGCCCGGCCACTCCGGCGCGATCGTGAGCAGGCGGATGTTTCCGCCGGCGGCGGACTGCAACGAGCCAAACGCCGCGCTCTCGGGCGCACGTTGAAGCGCAGCGGGATGCGCGCCGCAGTATCCCTCTTCCCAGCTCAGAAACGGCCCTTCGATGTGGTAGCCGCAGACGGTTTCAGCGATCACGGAATCGCGCCCGCGATGCTCCTCGATGCGTTCCAGCTTCTCGCAGAGCGCCTCGATCTCATCGCTGATCAGCGTGAGAAAAATACGGCGCACCTGATGCGTATGCAGGGCATCGACCGCGCGGCGGAGGTCGGCTTGCGTCATCTCCACGCGCTGGAAATCGACGCCGGCAAAACCGTTGACCTGCACATCGAAGAGAGCGTGCGGCATTGGGTCGGACGCCAGCGTTTCGCGGTATCCGCCGACGGCAAAGTGTCGGGAGAGACGCCCGTCGCGCTATTTTCGTGTGGCGAGGTACTCGATCACGTCGCGCAGTTCGGATCTCGTCAGGATGTCGCCCATGCCGGGCAGCATGGGAGAGGGAGCGGTCTGGCGCTCTTTGATCGTGGCGGCCGGCACGGTCTGAATCTGCATTTTCCCCTGCGCGTCGAGCACCTTCAGCTTCACGCCTGCGGCATCCTGGCCGGCCAGCGTGCCGGCGGCGACATCGCCATTCTTGAGCATGAGCACCACCGTCTCGAAACCTTCGGAGATTTTTTTGTTCGGGAAGACAATCGACTCGAGCAGGGAGGCGCGGTCTTTGGTCGCGCCAATGTGCGTGAGTTCCGGGCCGACCTGGCTGTCGCCGATCTCGCACTTGTGGCACCGAAGGCATTCGGTCTGCGCCTTTTCGCGGAAGATCTTCCGCCCATTGTCGGCGTTGCCGCCGAGCAGGCTGACGCGGAATTTCGCGAGGTCGTCCGCCGGCGGGAGCGAGGCTTCATATTTCGCGATCTTGTCTTTCAGAGCCGCGCTGTTGCGCTTCTTCGCGGCCTCGATGACGTCGAGCTGGATTTCGCCGGGGAGTTGATGGGCGACGAGCTTGTCGAGCAAACCTCCCAGCACCGCCTCCGCATCCGGTCCTTTCATCTGCGCGAGCGCGAGGACGCCGCCCTGCTTCTCGACGACCGTGCCCGTGTTCACGATCTCGGCGATGACTTTCACGGCTGCGCCGGGATCGGCGCCGGCCAGCGCCTGCAGGCCTTCGGTGCGAATCTTCGCGTCCTTGTCGAGCACCGCCGCCCGCGCGGCTTTGGCGAGATTCACGTCCTTGAGCGCGGCCAACGCCTTGATCGCCTCGATGCGCGCGGCGCTGCCTGCCTTGTCATTCGACGCGAGTTGGGCCAGCGGTTCGCCCACTCCGGGGATGGAAAGTTTCGCGATCATCTTTGCGACCATCTCCTGGACGCCGCCCGGGGCGTCTTTGAGCAGCGCAGGCACGGCGGCGGACACGGCGGTGACCGCGTCCCCCGGCCCCCGATCCGCGAGGGGACGCCACTGGTTCAGCAGGCGATCTTTCGGACTCGGCTTGCCCCACTCGGACAGCGCATCGAGCGCGTCCTTGCGGGCACCTTCGGGCGCGGCGGAAGCCGCGTAAGCGGCGAGTGCTTTCGCGTTTTCGGCTTTTCCGAGTCGGTAGTGCGCATTGACCGCGCGGCTGAGCGTGTGCGGATTTTTCAACGCGGGATTTGCCGTCAAGGCCGCGAGCGCAGGCAACGCTGCCTCGATCGGCACGTCATGGATGGCGCGAGCGGCTTCCAGCACCACGCTCTCGTCGGTATCTTTCAAATAGGCCGCGACGAGCGGGTTTTTCATGTGCCGCAGCGCGACCGACGCGTCGCCTCGCACGGCGACGGACGGGTGCTTTGAAAGCCCCGCGATTTGCTCCGGCGTCCCGCAGCCTTTGAGCCCCATCACGCCGCCGTGGCGCAGGATCGGGTCTTTATCGTCATTATCCGCGAGCATCGCCACCAGCGGCTCGAACGCGGCCTTGTGCCCGATTTTGCCAACGCTCATTGCCGCAAAAAAGCGCACGCGGCTTTCCGGGTCTTTGAGCAGCGTGGTGAGCTTGTCCCCAGCCGACGCGACTTTGCCGTCGCCCAGCACTTTCGCCGCCTGCGCGCG
>Ga0105044_10012932_pt1 | contig 11344 bp, 8 predicted proteins | sample MAT01_FD_78092 | JGI IMG/M metagenome (GOLD analysis project Ga0105044, IMG submission 78092) | Freshwater microbial communities from Lake Fryxell liftoff mats and glacier meltwater in Antarctica - MAT-01 | ecosystem: Environmental > Aquatic > Freshwater > Ice > Liftoff microbial mat | place... | reverse complement strand
GCACGAGGTCGAGCAGTCCGAGCGCCAGCATGCCCGTGCCCAGCAGGTTGAGCATCTCGATCTCGGCGCTCCGCCCCGGAGCCCAGAACAGCGGCGTCAGCGCGCATGCCAGCCCGGCCCAGATCCCCCACGCACCGCCGAGCCACCGTCGCACGAAGACCAGCGTCAGCAGCGACAACGCGATCGCCGCCAGCGCGCTGGGCAGCCGGGCCGCGAAGACCGTTTCGCCCATCGCCGCCGAACTCGCCGCCACGGCCCAGGACATGCCCGGGGGCTTGCGGAGATACCCGAGCTCGAACATCTCCATCCGCCACCAGTCGCCCGTGCGAAGCATCGTCCACCCGGGCACCACGCGGTGGCCCTCGGACGCATCGAGCGGCCGCGAGCCCAAAAGCGGCAGATACACAAGGCCCGCGACCACCAGCACGATCGCGGCCTGAACCACCCCCCGCATCGTGCGTGCTTCGTGCATGTGCAAGCGTAACCGACCAAGCAAGACCACCTGCTCAGGGGAAGGTCCGGGAGAACATTGTCCTGAGTTACATTTCAGTGCCAGCAATCCGCAACCGATCTTGACTCTCGGCGGGGTGTGGGTTTTGGGCGCGTCGGGCGCCGCGAGGTCCGCATGAGCCCCCAAGGTTCCCAAGCCGCATCGATCGCCCGCCGAGCCCAGCACACCGAGGCGGGTGCCGACCGCGACGCGTTCAAGCTTGATCGCCGCGTCGAGCCGCGGGCCCTTGACGACTCCCGCGCCGAACTGACGGCCACCTACACCAACCACGACGACCGCGCCGGCATCACGCACCTGACCGTCGTCGACCGCTCGGCCCGCGGCCTGGGCGCGCTCACCTCCACCCGGATCGAGCCCGGCATGACCGTCACGATCAACACGAAGAACCACGAGCTCTCTTGGCTCAAGGCGACGGCGGTCCGCTGCACGCGCCAGGGCGAACGCTACCACGTTGGCTTCCGCCTCAGCACGCTCCGCACCGCCGCGTGATCCGCCGGGCGTGCTCCCCGGATTCCGCGCGGGGCCGATCTCGCACGACTCAACCACGACCTTCGCTCAATACGGCGAAGGTCGTCGTAGGTTTGGAGCTCAGCGTTCCAGCAGCGACGCCCATCGGTCCTGGATCGCGGCCCACCGGGCCCGGTAGCGCTCGCCCATCAGCTCAAGACTCGCCGGCAGCACCCGCACGGCCCCGATGCTGGACATGAAGTTCACATCCCCGCCCCACCGCGGGACAAGGTGCACGTGCAGGTGGCTGGGCACCCCCGCGCCCGCGGCACGTCCCTGATTGAGCCCGACGTTCACGCCCTGGGGCTCGAGCGTCTGCTGGAGGAGGTCCATCCCGCAATCGACCAGCCCCCACAGCCGCGATCGCTGCTCGGGCGTGTAGTCAAGCAGCGACGGCCGAGCCTCGCCCAACGCCACCAGCAGGTGGCCGCTGGCGTAGGGGAAGGCGTTGAGCAGGACTAGGCCGTGGGTCGAGCGGACGATGATGTGGTTGCGCCGGTCGTGCGCGGGCGCGAGCCAGGCGTCCTGCAGGAACGAGCCGGTGGCCGCCGGTGGCCCGGCGGCCTTCTCGCGCTCGCTCATGGCTTCAAGATACGGCAGGCGCCAGGGGGCCTGGAGCCCGTCCGGGCCGGTGGGCGTGCCGATGGGAGTGCCCGTGGGCGTGGACGAAGGGGGGTTGGTCGGCGGCGTCGGCATGAGCGAGTTTAAGCCCCCGGCGGGGGACTCCGGGCCGGATGCCCGGCACCCGCGGCGTTGGCGCCGCTTAGACTCCACCCCACGTTCTTCAGGCATAACTCTTCGGAGCACTCCCGCATGTTCACCGCCGTCCGGCTCGCCAAGGTCGCCGATCCTTCCGCCCTGATCGTGGGCGTGTTCACCGACAAGAAGCTCGAGAGCGCATACCGCGAGCTGGACGCGGGCGGCGACTTGTCCGCGGCTCTGGAACGCGGCGAGTGCACGGGCGAGGCGGGCAGGATCGCCGAGGCTTTCGTCGCAGCGGCGGGGGGCGGGGCCAAGGGCAAGAATCGGCGCATCCGCGTGATCCTGCTCGGGCTGGGCAAGCGCGAGGGTTTCAATGAGTCGTCGCTGCGGGCCGCCGCGGGGGCGCTCGGGCGGCGTCTGGCGGTCACGAAGGACGAGCGGGTCGAGCTGCGGCTGAACGCGGCCCTCGCGTCGGTGGCCAAGCTCGACATGCAGCGGGCCGGCCGCTGCTTCGGCGAGGGCCTGGGCCTGATCGCCTGGAACTTCTCGGATCTCAAGGGCAAGGGCTCGCCGGCCCCGAAGCGGACGAGCCTCACTGTGGGCGTGCCCGCGGCCGACAAGGCGTTCGCTGAAGGGATCGATCTGGGCCTGGCCCTCGCCCAGAGCGCGAACTTCTGCCGCGACCTCTCGGAAACCCCGCCCAACATCGCGACCACGTCGTACATCGCCGATCAGGCGCGGACGCTGGCCCGCAAGGTGGGCCTCAAGTGCACCGTGCTCGAGGGCCGCGATCTGGAGCGCGAGGGGATGATCGGGCTCATCAACGTCGGCAAGGCCAGCGAGAACAAGCCGTGCCTGATCCGTCTGGAATACACGCCCAAGGGCGGGCGCAAGGGCGCCAAGGCGGCGGTGCTGGTGGGCAAGACGGTCACCTACGACACCGGCGGCCTGTCGCTGAAGGTCAACAACGGGATGGTGGGAATGAAGCGCGACAAGGACGGCGGCTGCGCCGTGCTCGGGGCGATGCACGCCGTCGCGACCGTCGTCAAGCCCTCGCGCCCCGTCGTTGCGCTGCTGGCCGTCGCCGAGAACTCGATCTCCGACGAGGCCTACCGCCCCGACGACGTGATCACCTACCGCAACGGCGTCTCCGTCGAGGTCACCAACACCGACGCCGAGGGACGCCTGGTCCTGGCCGACGCGCTCATCTGGGCCTGCGAGAAGGAGTCCCCCGCCTTCATCGTCGACCTCGCCACGCTCACCGGCGGCGTCGTCACGGCCCTGGGCTCCACCTTCGCCGGCCTGTTCTGCGAGGACGAGCGCCTGCGGCAAGACCTCCAGCGGGCCATGGACGCCTCGGGCGAGCGCTGGTGGCGGCTGCCCATGGACGCGGAGTATCGCGACATGATGAAGTCGACCGTCGCCGACATCGTGAACTCGAACCCCAACCGCAAGGCCCATCCCATCCAGGGCGCCGCGTTCCTTTCGTACTTCGTCGAGCCCCGCATCCCCTGGGCCCACATCGACATCGCCGGCGTCCATGCTTCCGACGCCGACGCAGGCCCGTTTGTCAAGGGTCCCACCGGCTGGGGCGTCCGCCTCCTGGCCGACCTGCTTGCCGAGTGAGGCCCGGTGGCGTCGGGACCGAAGATGCGGTACATTGGTTGTGCTGACGGAGCTCCTTGGGAGCAGGGTGCGGGCCAGGCCCGCTTGAACCCCGCCTGAGGAGAGGATGCGCTGGAAGCGCGTCGGGTCCCGGCCTCGAGGCCGGGGCGTGGAAGGGACAGGGGGATGGGCACGGAGGCTCGCATGACCGCACTCAGGCTGAGCACATCTGTTTCATCCCTGCGTCCCAGCGGTGTCCTCGCGATGGACCTCAAGGTTGCCGAAGCAATGCGTCCACTCCCAGGCCAGCCCGGCATGCTCTTCTTCGGCGGCTCTCGGCGCTCGGGCACGACCTGGGTGGCGGGGATGCTCAACGCCCACCCGCGGCTCGAGTGCCGAAACGAGGGCTGGGTCTTCAACGACCGGGGCTGCTCGCTGCCCGACTGGCTCAACGAGCCGGCTATCCGGGCCTGGGGCGCAAGCCGCGAGGCCCAGGGAACGTGGCTCCGCGGCCAGAGCGTCGACGAGGCGATATTGGTGATGCGCCGGGCGATGCTCCAGGCGCTGTACCGTCAGGCGATCATCCGCGAGGGGTGGAAGGTGTACGACGACCTCCGCTGGGTGGGGGACAAGACGACCCTGCACCTGTGCACCAGCGCCGACGCGATCCACGCGTACTTTCCCGACGCCCGCTTCCTGCACATGCTCCGCGACGGTCGCGACGTGCTGGTCAGCGACATGTTCCTGCTCCTGCGCGACGGCCTGTTCTCGTCGCTCTCCGCCCGCGGCGCGCGGCACTGCGAGCGGGCCGCCGAGCACTACCTCCGCAGGCGCGGCCCCGCAGTGCCGCTCTTCGATGAGGAGGTCATGATCCGTCTGGTGGGCGACTGGGCGCGGTCGGTCGCGGGGGGCCAGCGGGCCCGCGAGCTATTCGGGCCGGCGTTCTACCAGCTCCGCTACGAGTCCCTCGTCGCCGATCCGCGGCTGATCCGCCCGGTGCTCGAGTGGCTCGGCGTCGAGAGTCACGACGAACTCGTCGAGCACATGGTCGCCCTGGGCGACTTCAAGCGCAACGCCGACGGCCGTGAGCCCGGCCAGGAAGACCGGGCCGCCGAGTGGCGCAAGGGCATCGTGGGCGACTGGCAGACGTACTTCACGCCCGAGGACAACGCGATGTTCAAGTCTCTTGCCGGGGCCCTGCTCGTCGAGCTGGGCTACGAGCGGGACCTGTCCTGGTGAGCCGCCGGAGAGAACCAACCTTCCCCGGGACCGGGTACACTCGGTCCGGATGATCGATCCCCGTCGCCCGGACTACCGCTCCACGCCCGTCGCGCCCGACCGCGCCGACTTCGGCTATGCCCCCGTCCGCGAGCACGTGCCGGGACGCCCCGCCCTGCCGGCCGTCACCGTCGTGACCCCCTATTTCAACACCGGCCACGTCGTCCACGAGACGGCATGCTGCGTGCTGGGCCAGTCGCTGCAGAATATCGAGTGGATCATCGTCAACGACGCCTCGACCCAGCCCGCGGCCCTCGATGCGCTGCAGCGATACCGCCGGAGCGATGATCCGCGGATCCGCGTGCTCGACCACGCGACCAACCAGGGCCTCCCCGGGGCCCGCAACACCGGCATCCGGGCCGCCCGTGCGCCCTTTGTCTTCTTCCTCGACGCCGACGACCTCATCGAGCCCACCACGCTCGAGAAGTGCGCCTTAACCCTGGCCTGCAACCCCGAGTTCGCCTTCGCCAAGGGCTACTCCGTCGGCTTCGGGGCCCAGCAGTACCTCTGGGACAAGGGCTTCCACGATGGGCCCGCGGCCCTCACCGAGAACCGCGTCACCGCCACCACCATGGTTCGCACCAGCGTCTGCCACGCCGTCGGGCTCTTCGACGAGTCGATCCGCGGCGGGCTCGAAGACTGGGAGTTCTGGCTCCGCTGCGCGGCCCACGGGCACTGGGGATACACGGTTCCCGAGTATCTCGACTGGTACCGCCGCCGCGACAACCAGCACGCCGCGTGGGACAACCTCGCCCACGCCGACCGGCGCGACCAGTTCCTCGCGGGCATCCAGCGCCGCTACCCGGAGCTCTTCGAGCCCGGCAACTTTCCGTGCCCGGGCATGGCCTGGCAGATGCCCTTCTCGGACATCCCCGTTGAGCCGCCGCTCCACAACCCGCTGGTTAAGGGCCGCCCGCGGCTGCTGCTGGTCGCCCCGTGGCTCCGCATGGGCGGGGCCGACCGCTTCAACCTCGATGCCCTGCGCTCGCTGACCCGCGCGGGCGATTGGCAGGCGACGGTGGCGACGACACTCTCGGGCCACCCCTGGCTGCCGGAGTTCACACGCCTCACGCCCGACGTGTTCCCGCTGGATCACCTGGCCCGCCCGCCGCAATATCCCCGGCTGCTCAGCCACCTCATCACCTCGCGCCGCGTGGACGTGGTGATGATCTCCAACGCCCAGCACGGCTACGCCTGCCTGCCCTATCTCCGGGCCGCCCACCCGGGCGTGACGTTCGTTGATTTCAACCACATGGAAGAGCCGCACTGGCTCAACGGCGGCCACCCCCGCACCGGCGCGGGCTATCAGGAACAGCTCGACCTCTCGATGGTCGTCTCGGGCCACCTCAAGGGCTGGATGGTCGAGCGCGGCGCCGACGCGTCGCGCATCGAGGTCTGCCACATCAACGCCGACACAACGACCTTCCGACCCGACGTCGCGGCCCGCGCAGCGACTCGGGAAGAGCTCGGCATCGACACAGAGCAGACGGTGATCCTGTACGCCTGCCGCCTGTGCCCGCAGAAGCAGCCGCTCGTGTTCGGCCAGAGCATCGCGGAGCTGGGCAATCGCACCGACAACTTCACGGCCCTGGTCGCCGGCGACGGCGAGCTCGAGCACCAGCTTCGCGGCTGCATCGACCGCGCGGGCCTGACCGAGCGCGTGCGGTTCCTGGGGCCCGTGCCCGCCAGCGGCATGCCCGCGCTAATGGCCGCCAGCGACATCTTCTTCCTGCCGAGCCTGTGGGAGGGGATCGCGCTGTCGATCTACGAAGCGATGAGCGCGGGGCTGGCCGTTGTCGGGGCCGACGTGGGGGGCCAGGCCGAACTCGTCACACCCGAGACGGGCATCCTGCTCCGTCGCCCTTCGCCGCCGGACGCCGACTTGGAGGCGAACGCCTATGCCGACGTGCTCGCGACGCTGATCGCCGATCCGGCCCGGACCCGCGCCCTCGGGGCCGACGCACGGGCCCGGATCCAGCGGCACTTCGAGCTCGACACCATGGGCCGGCGCCTGCTGCAACTCTTCGAGCACGCCCGCGACCTGCACGACCGAGTCCCGCGGCAGGCCGTCACCCCGGCCCTTGCCAAAGAGCTCGCGCTCCAGGGCATCGAGATGGTCCGCGTCCACGAGCTTGCCGACTTTCTCTGGCCCTACCGCGGCCGCTGGCTCGACAAGGAGGCCCAGGAGCACCACGACCGCGAAGAGGTCCAGCGGGCCGAGCTTCAGCGCCGCGAGCACGCGCTGGAGATCGTCACGCGGATCGAGTCCAGCCGCCCCTATCGCCTGCTGAGCTCGGCCAAGAAGACCTGGGCCTATCGCCTCTACGCCAAGGCCCGCTGGGGCGAGGGCTGGGAGGTGCACGTCCGCCACCCGGATCCGGTGCACCGGCTGAACGTCATCTCGGCGAGCAGGACCTACAGGCTTCTCAGGTCACTCGGCGGCGGGGCCAACGGTCACTCTGCACGTTGAGCCAGCCGGACCGATACCCGCGCCCGCGCGCGTATCATCCGACCATGCCCTTTACCCTCAAGCCCGAGCAGGCCCTCAACGTCGACATCGACACGACGGACTATCTCAAGAACCACGTCGACACCGGCGAACGCTGGGTCCTGAACTTCGGGCCCCAGCACCCCGCCACCCACACGACGCTGCGCCTGGTCCTCGAGCTCGACGGCGAGCGCATCGCCCGCTGCACGCCCCACATCGGCTACCTGCACTCGGGCTTCGAGAAGCTCGCCGAGCACCTGGACTACAACCAGTATGTCACCATCGTCTCGCGGATGGACTATCTGTCCCCGATCGCCAACGACATCTGCTGGCACCACGCCGTCGAGACCCTCTTCGGCATCGAGATCACGCCCCGCTGCAAGGTCCTCCGCACCATCATGGCGGAGTTCGGCCGCGTCCAGAACCACCTGCTCTGCGTGGGCGCCGCGGCCCTGGACCTCGGGGCCATCACGGGCTTCCTCTACGGCTTCAACCCCCGCGAGAAGATCTACGACATCTGCGACTTCATCTCGGGCCAGCGCTTCCACCCCGACTGGACCCGCGTGGGCGGCCTGATGCAGGACCTGCCCGACGAGGCCATGTTCAAGAAGCTCTGCTGGAGCGCGATCGCCGACATCGAGCCCGCCATGCTCGAGCTCGAGGGCCTGCTCAACCGCAACCGCATCTTCATCGACCGCACCGCCAACGTGGGCACGCTCACCAAGGACGACTGCATCGCCTACAGCATCACCGGCCCCCTCGCCCGGGCCTCGGGCGTCGAGCGCGACGTCCGCAAGGACTTCCCCTACCTCTGCTACAAGGACAACTGGGACGGCCAGGGGGCCAGGGCCGTCGACTTCAAGGTCCCCATCAGCTACGACGGCGACTGCTACTCCCGCTTCCGCGTCCGCGTCGAAGAGATCAAGCAGTCGATCCACATCCTCCGCCAGCTCATCGACCACATCCCCGAGGGCCCGATCGACGCCTTCAGCGACTCGAAGATGGTCAAGCCCCCCAAGAAGGACGTCTACGGCTCCATCGAGGGCCTCATCCAGCACTTCGAGCTCATCATGAGTAACCGCGGCTGGAAGGCCCCGATCGCCGAGGCCTACGCCTGCACCGAGACGGCCAACGGCGAGCTGGGCTTCCACATCGTCTCCGACGGCGGCCCACGCCCCTGGCGCGTCCGCGTCCGCCCGCCCTGCTTCATGAACTACGCCACCGTCGCCAAGATGACCGAGGGCCACATGCTCAGCGACATCGTCGCCGTCATCGGCTCGATCAACGTCGTCGCGGCCGAGCTGGACCGGTAGAACGCAGGGCTCATGTCGGGTGCCCCCCTCCCGCGGCCCATCGTGCCCGGGGGTAACGGGGTGTTTTCGTCGATCGCCTTTATCGCGCCGGGAGCTCATGCGCGGAACGTTTGGCGTCGCCTAGCATCCGACTGCGCCCCAGTCCGATCAGGCGGGGGTTGGTCATTCCCCCCCCGGCTGGCGGCCACGGCGATCCCCGCAGGACCCGTTCGATGCAGCGAATCACGCTCCACAACACCGGCGTCCAAACCTCTCGCCTCGGATTTGGCTGTGTCTCGCTCACCACTCACCCAAGACCCCGCGACGCCATCCGCGTGCTGCACTCCGCGTTCGACGCCGGCGTCACGCACTTCGATACGGCACGCCTCTACGGGAGCGGCCGGTCGGAGGTCATACTCGGCGAGTTCCTTAAGGATGTCCGCGACCGCGTCACGCTCACCTCCAAGTTTGGCCTGTTCCCGAGCAACCCGCTGCGAGGATTTCCCGTCCTGCTGAACCTGGCCAAAGGCCTCGTCCGGCGGTCCGCTCTCGCCAGGCGGATCGCACGTCGAACCGTCGGGTCGGGCCCGATGCCGGCCGGTCGGTACTCGCCCGCCGATGCCCGCTTGAGCCTGGAAACCAGTCTCCGTGCACTCGGGACCGACCGGATCGACTTCTTCATGCTTCACTGCGCCGGACCATCGGACGCGGCCCGCGACGATTTGAACGCATTCCTCGAGTCGCAGATCTCCCGCGGTACGATCCGCGCGTTCGGTCCCTCGTCGGAGGTCCATACCCTCGGGCTGGACGCGGGTGCATTCCCTTCATCGCACCGCGTAGTTCAACTCGACTCGAACGCCGCCGTTCCCAACATGCGCCGACTGCGCAACACCGCCGGGCGAGACTTTGTTACCTTCGGCGTGATCGGTCAGGCGAAGCGCTGGGCCGCGGCCGCGGCGGCCAGCCCCGCGGTCGTCGCCCGGCATCGCGACCTCTTGGGTTTCGACCCCACCGACCCGAGCGCTCTCGGCCGCGAACTGCTCGTCGATGCGCTCGACGCGAATCCGCACGGGCTGGTCATTTTCGGATCAATGAGCCCCGAGCGAGCCAAGGCCAACGCCGCGGCCGCCGATCTGCGTCCAGACCCCGTTCGGCTCGGGGCATTGGCCAAGCTCCTTTCCGATCTGGACGTGTCAGGGTCTGCCCAGCCCGGCCACTAATCGGAGGCTCGATGATCCTGACCGACGCGGCCGCCCTCGTCCAAACCGATGCCTCTGCCGATGGACGTGTAGTGATCATTGGCGCGGGTGCCGTGGGCATTTTTCTGGCAGCGCAGCTCGATCGCCTCGGCCGCGAGTCGGTCATTATCGAAGCAGGGGACTTCGCGCTCAATAGTTTCGATCCCGAGAGCTTCGCCTCGGTCGGCCGACCGAACGAGGGGTTGAGAATCGGCCGCTCACGAGCGGTGGGAGGGACAACCAATCTCTGGGGCGGCCAGCTCGTCGAGTTCCAGCCAGCCGACTTTGCCGGGCGCGACTGGATTCCCGGATCGCGCTGGCCGGTCTCCTACGAACAGGTCGCCGCCCACTACCCGCAGACGTACGAGCGCCTGGGAATCCTCGCCGCACAGCAGTCGGATCAGGCCGTGCTCCGCTCCATCGGAGCGACCGCCCCGTCCCTCGGCGACGGCCTTGAGTACTTCCTGACGCGTTGGATGCGCGTTCCCAACTTCGCCCGGCTGTTCGAGTCCACGTTGCGGGGTAGCCCGCGCGTCCGGCTCCTCACGGGATTCGCAGCCGTCGGTTTCGACGCCTCGCCCCTCGATCCGTCGCGCGTGCTCGCCGTCCGCGTCGCTGATCGTTCCGGCCGCCGCTCCACGATCCGCGGCGACCAGTTCGTGCTCGCGGCCGGCACGGTCGAGATTTCGCGGCTCCTGCTGACAGCCGCCGCCGACCCGTCCTGGATCTGTCCGTGGCGGCACAACCCAAACGTCGGCGCGTATTTCCAAGACCACCTCTGCGGCCGCGTCGGCAGCCTGCGTCCGCTCAACAAGAAGGTGTTCTTCCGCACCTTTGCGACCATCGCTCGCGGTCCGGATAAGTATCAGCCCAAGATCCGCCTGACCAGCGAAGCCCTCGCCGGCGCGCCCCTGTACAACACCCAAGGCATCGTGCTCTTTGAAAACTCCGTATCCGAGCACCTCGTATTCCTCAAGCAGTTTCTAAGGGCCGCCACATCCGGTCGTCGCATCGGCTCCCTCGGCGACATTCTCCGCGGCCTGGGCCGAGCCTTCCGGTACCTCCCGCCGCTCGCCTGGCGATATCTCGTGGAGCATCGGGTGTTCGTACCCTCCGGTTCCCAGGTCTTCCTCAGTGCACAGTGCGAGCACGGCCCCACCTCCGGCAGCCGTATCCGCATCGATCCGCACCGCCGCGATGCCCTCGGCCTCCCGGCCACCATACTCGACTGGCAACTGCGGGGCGACGAGTTGCCCTCAATCCTCCAATTTGCGATCCGCGCCGACCGTGCGTTGAGAGCCGCGGGCCTCGCCGAACTCGACATCGACCCCGAACTGCGCGAGCTGAAGCCGTCGTTCCTCAACACGATGAAGGACGTGTATCACCAATCGGGCGGTGCGGTCATGGGGGAGTCGGAACGCGACGGCGTCGTCGATCAGGACCTTCGTGTTTTCGGCACTCGCAACCTTTCCGTCGCCGGCTCCGCGGTATTCCGAACGACCAGCAACGCAAATACCACCTTCAATGCTCTGGCGCTCGCATCTCGCCTGGCCGATCATCTGGGACAACTTCGACGAGTCTGAGCGAAGGCAAGCAATGCCATCTGACGACGGCGCAGATGACACGCGCGTCCGGAGTTCAACCGCTCAAACACCAACCGCCGCCTCGCCCGAACGCGCTCCGTTCCCACATTCAGTCGACTGAACGAGGAGTGCTTGTGTGC
>Ga0105044_10012930_pt1 | contig 11346 bp, 11 predicted proteins | sample MAT01_FD_78092 | JGI IMG/M metagenome (GOLD analysis project Ga0105044, IMG submission 78092) | Freshwater microbial communities from Lake Fryxell liftoff mats and glacier meltwater in Antarctica - MAT-01 | ecosystem: Environmental > Aquatic > Freshwater > Ice > Liftoff microbial mat | place... | reverse complement strand
GAGAATCCCACCTCTGGGCTAGATGACGCAAGGACTCTAGTTTAAGTGGTTTCGATGAGCCAAGAATCCCCGTGCGTTCACGCCGGGGAGTGTCAAACCTCTACATAATTTGACTGGCTATTCCCAAACAAAATGCAACGATCGCCATATTCTAGTTGCAACATTGGAGTTACAGCGTATAGGTTCTCTTTAGCGCCTGAGATTTGTCATCTGCAATCAAATTTGTAGTCAGCGGGAGTTCCATCATTCATAGCCGTTTTTTGAGGAGATGGCGCAGGTGCTCTGCTTTCTACGAAGGCTGAAGGCTTTTGGAGGCGATGGTTTGAGGGCAAGCTGGAGGCCGCGATCGCACACTACAGGGGCTTTGCTGCATCAGGTTTGATTGGTAAATTAATGAGCGATAGCTTCAAGCTATCGCTTGCTGGGCATACTGAAATGGTCTGAGATTGTGTAGTTCCCTGTGATGAAGTCTGCTTCCTTCATTTCGCTGCGCCATATTTCGCGCAAACTGCCCTTGCGGTGGGTTTTGGTTGTTCCTTTTGTTGTGCTGGTGTCAGCGGCGGTGGGGTTAACAGGCTGGTTGTCGTGGCGCAATGGTCAACGCACCGTCGAAAACCTCGCGTCACAGCTAGAAAATGAGGTGGCACAACGGATTGAGCAGCACCTAACGAGCTACCTGAATGTGCCTAAGCAAATTAATGCCTCTAATTTAGAGGCGATCCGCTTGGGGCTGCTAGATCCTCAAAACCCAGAGCAATTAGCCCAAACCTTCTGGCAGCAAGTGCGGGTTAACCCGGCCATTAGCTATATCTACTTTGCCAAGGATCAAGATGGTGGCTTTGTGGATGCAGGTCGGCAGTCTTCTGGGCGACTTGTGATTGAGCAAACCGAAAATTATGTGGCCGGAGATTTCTATATTTATGCCACCGATGGCAATGCCAACCGGACAGAGGTTTTGAGTGTCGATCCAGATTATGATCCGCGCATCCGGCCTTGGTATACGGTGGTGGCCAATCAGCGCTACCCACGCTGGAGCGAGATTTATGCGATGTTTCCTGACAATATCTTGGCCATTACAGCCTCGATGCCTGCATACGCCGAAGATGGAACATTTTTAGGAGTTTTTGCGGCTGACCTGACGCTGGCGCAATTGACCCGGTTTTTACAACAACTGAAAATTGGTAATCTGGGGCAGGCTGCGATCATTGAGCGCACGGGAAATGTGGTGGCGCTATCTTCGGATGAGGTGCCATTTCTACAGGAAAATCTAGATGAAGAACCGGAGCGGTTTCTGCTAAAAGCGGCTCAAAGCCCGGTGTTGGCGGCGGCGGCTGTGCATTTGGAAAAGACCTTTACAGATTTGCAAAATATCCGCAAATCTGAACAGATGAGTTTTGAGTGGGAGGGCGATCGCCAATACCTGCAAGTCGTGCCCTTTCGCGATCAGATGAGGCTAGATTGGCTGATTATTGTGGTGGTGCCCGAGTCAGATTTTATGTCTGAGGTGAATGCCAACCAGCGGCAAACGGTGATCTTATCCTTGGTAGCACTGGCAGGGGCGATCGCCCTTGGCATTTATACCGCCCATTGGATCAGCCAGCCCATTGAGCGCATCAACCAGGCCAGTGAAGCGATCGCCCAAGGCGACCTAGATCAAACCATCGAACCCCAGCCCATCCGTGAGATTGATGCCCTGACCACACGCTTTAACCACATGATCTTGACGCTCCAGGCGCTGTTTGATCAACTCGAAGCCGCTAACACAGAACTAGAAGACCGGGTAGATCGCCGGACGGCAGAATTAAGCGACACCCTCGCTAAACTCCAAACAGCCCAGCTTCAGCTCGTGCAAACCGAAAAGATGACGAGCCTAGGCCAGTTAGTGGCTGGCGTGGCCCATGAAATCAACAACCCGATTAACTTCATCCATGGCAACCTCAACCACGCCTCTGACTATGCCCAAGGGTTGCTCCACCTCTTAGCGTTATATGACATTGCCGACCTGCCCCCCAACCTCAACATCCAACACGCTCGGGAAAAATTGGATATCCAGTTTGTGCAAGAAGATTTCCCGCGCCTGATTCAATCAATGCAAGTTGGGGCTAACCGCATCCGTGAAATTGTCTTATCGCTGCGCAACTTTTCTCGGCTCGATGAAGCCGAGGTAAAAGCCGTGAACCTCCACGAAGGGCTAGACAATACCCTCGTTATTTTGCAAAATCGGTTCCATGGTGAGGGCGATCGCCCCTCCATTAGCATTTCCAAACATTATGAACCGCTGCCTTTAGTCGAATGTCATCCGAGTCAGATCAACCAGGTTTTTATGAACCTGCTCAATAACGCCATTGATGCGATCGAAGAACGCATTGCCTTTTGCCATGATCTCGAACCCGACTTTCAACCCCACATTCAAGTCATCACCCAACGCATTAGTGAACAATGGGTCATGATTCATATCATGGACACTGGTGCGGGAATTCCACGAGACATTCAATCTAAATTATTTGACCCGTTCTTTACTAGTAAACCCGTTGGTAAAGGAACTGGGCTGGGGCTATTTGTGAGCTATCAAATTGTGGTTGAGCAGCACCATGGCGAACTGACTTTTACATCATCTCCTGGCCAAGGCAGTCAGTTCAAAATCAAGCTTCCCATGCAACTTAATTCTCCTAACTTTCTCCTATGAGAGTCTTCCTAAAACCTTTTTCTAAGACCTAGAGAGCCTGATTAAAATATACTTATTGGAGCCCAAAAAGACTGTGGATGAACCTCTTCCGGTAGAGTTTTGGCAAGGGATTGAGCAATTTAACCAGCGTGAATTTTATGCTTGCCATGACACGCTAGAAGCCATTTGGATGGAAGCCGCAGAGCCGCAACGCACTTTATATCAAGGAATCTTACAAATTGCGGTGGCTTTATACCATCTCAGCAACCAAAATGGGCGTGGAGCCGTCATTTTACTAGGGGAAGGAATGAACCGACTGCGCCCCTATGCGGAGGAGTTTGTAGCGGTCGATTTATCCCCCTTGTTGAATCAGTGTCTACGGTTGCAGCAGGTGATTTATGAAACCCCTGCTGATGGCTTAGAGCGGTTGTGGCACGGTCTATTAAATGGATATGAGACCCATGGCGAAGAACTTGAGAATTTAAGCCTACCCATCATTCGGAGAGGAGAACCTTAGATGATCTTTCTGGGAAACAAAGAGTTTGGATTGGAAGAGGGGTGAATCTAGTCAGTTGCCCGGAAGTCACTGGGCTTCTCGGTATAAATAATCGAGGTATGATGAAGGCGATGTTATGATTTTGGGCATTCTAGCTCTTGTTTAGAGGCTATTGTTCTAAGGGCTGTTGTCTAGAGGTTGTTTGGGGATAAGCGACTAGAGAGCGATCGCCCTTTCCCTCGCATAGCGTCACCATAAGGCAGATTGGGGTGAGGCCAATCCCCCAGAACGTGACCACACCCCTAGCCAATTGGATTTTGAACCTCTGAGGTTCTGATCGGGTTTGACAAGGCATTATTCTGGCAAATTTTAGGTCTGGCAAATTTAGGTTTTGAGATGGGCTAACTCTAATGACTAATCGACGTAACCGATATTTACCTTTAGGGCTGGCGATCGCCACCAGCGCGGCTTTTTTAGGGGGTACGGGGGTTCCGGCGTTGGCACCTCAAGGGGCGATCGCCCAACCCGTCGCCCCCGAAGCGCGTCAACCCCTGCGCCTAGAGTCTGACATCCAAGAAGCAAATTCCATCACCGGCGTGATCACCGCACGGGGCAACGTTCGCATTAACTACCCATCTCGGCAGATCCAGGCGACGGCGGTGCAGGCTCAATATTTTAGCCGCGAGCGCCGCATCGTCTTGAGAGGAGATGTGTATGTCTTGCAAGACGGCAATAGTATGCGGGGCGAAGTCATCACCTATCTCATCGACGAAGGGCGCTTTGTCGCCGTGCCGGATCGTGGAGAGCAGGTTGAGGCCATCTATTTAGTGACCGATCCCAACCTGCCAGAGTCTGTTCCTGGCAATGCGCCCGTGCCCCTGGGTGAATTTAACCCCAAACCAGAGTTTAAGACCCCAGTTAGCCCCTAGGGTTTCTCCTGAGCCGAGAGGTTTGCCGCCCCCGTGCGGTAGGCCGATCATCTCTTACAGCCCACTTTTGCGAGATCCCGTTTGAACGGTAGCCATGCAGATGGGTTTGGCGATCGCCCCTAGATTTTTTGCCAAGAAAATCAACTGATCTCTTGGTCTACTGCAAAGGAAAGTTACCCACTTAAATAAGCAGCGCAATCTGTGTGGCTTTAGCTTGGTAGAATCAAATGTCAGTTTAGGCATGGCGCAACTGGGTTAAGTCCTTGAGAATCTTGCTGGAAAATGTATATAAGTCTTACGGCAAGCGCGTTGTCGTCAATCGCGTGAGTTTGTCGGTTTCTCAGGGAGAAGTTGTGGGCCTACTGGGGCCTAATGGCGCAGGCAAAACCACAACCTTTTACCTGGCGACCGGCATCGAAAAGCCAAGCCAAGGAACCGTTTGGTTGAATGATCGAGACATCACCCCATTGCCGATGCCCGAGCGGGCTCACTTAGGCATTGGCTATTTAGCCCAAGAACCTAGCGCCTTTCGCAATCTCAGTGTCAGTGACAATATTTTGCTAGTGTTGCAGCAAACAAAAGTGCCCTCAGCAGAGCATGGCGATCGCTTACGCCTTTTGCTAAAAGAATTTCGGCTAGAAAAAGTGGCCGATACCCCTGCGAGTCGAATTTCAGGGGGTGAACGTCGCCGTACCGAAATCGCCCGTGCCCTAGCTTCTGGAGCCGATGGGCCGCAGTTTCTTCTGTTAGACGAGCCTTTTGCCGGGGTAGACCCCATTGCAGTGGCCGAAATTCAGGCTATTATTGCTCGGTTGCGCGATCGCCAGATTGGGATCCTCATTACCGATCACAATGTTCGTGAAACCTTGGCCATTACAGATCGGTCTTACATCATGCGGGATGGGCAAATCCTCGCCTCTGGCAACACCGAAGAACTCTATGGTAATCCCCTGGTTCGTCAATATTACCTAGGAGAATCCTTCCGCCTCTAGTCGCCGCCCCTATCCTCATCGCCTACCCGTACCCCAAGCCTATGGCAAGCAGCAGTCTCCCCAGCCCACCCAAACCCTTCTCCCCGAAGGGCACCCGCGCCTCCTTCATTGCGGTGATGGATCGCTATCTATTTATGGAGCTATTGTCTCCTTTCTTATTTGGGGTGGGGGCGTTTACCGCCTTGGGTGTTTCCCTGGGCAACCTCTTTTACCTGGTCAACCAGGTCATTGACTCTGGCCTGCCTGTAAGCTCTGCGGTCGAAGTGCTATTGCTCAATATTCCGCAATTTATCGCCTATTCGTTTCCCATGGCGATTTTGCTAGCTACCCTCATGACCTTCAGCCGCCTTTCTAGCGACAGCGAGTTAGTCGCGCTGCGCGGCTGTGGGATCACGGTATATCGCATGGTGATCCCCGTCATCATATTTTGTTTAGTAGTGACGGGGCTGACCTTTCTCTTTAACGAAAGCTTTGTGCCAGCGGCCAATTATCGCGCCAAAACGACCCTATCCCGTGAACTAGGGCGCACGACCCGCACCTACCGCCCTGAAGATATTCTCTACCAAGAGTTTGATACGGTCATTCGCCCCAACGGGCGGCGGGGTAAGTTTATGTCGCGTCTGTTTTATGCCAAAGAGTTTGATGGCGAACAGATGAAAGGGCTAACGGTGTTAGACTTTTCGCGCGGTGAACTCAACCAAATTATCAGCGCTCAATCTGCCCGGTGGAATGACAGCAGTAATGCTTGGAATTTTTATGACGGAACTATTTACGTTGTCTCGGCAGATGGCTCCTTCCGAAATATCATTACGTTCCAGGATCAAACCCTGAATATTCCCCGCACGCCCCTCGACCTAGCCAACAGCAATCGAGACTACGGTGAAATGAACATCGCCCAAGCCTCAGAATATCTAGCCTTGGTTGAGCAAAGTGGCGACATCGATAAGCTGCGCGAGTTGCGCGTCCGCATCTATCAGAAATATGCATTACCCTTCACCTGCGTAGTGTTTGGCTTGGTTGGCATGGCCTTAGGGTCACAATTGCGCCGCACCGGACGGGCAACGGGGTTTGCCCTCAGTATTCTGTTGGTGTTTTTGTATTATCTTTTAGCCTTTTTGAGTGGGGCGATCGCCCAACTAGGTTATATCACTCCCCTCATAGGCGCTTGGCTACCCAACCTATTTGGCGTTGGAGCCGGGGCGATCGCCCTACAACGAGCCTCGCGTTAAGCGAAGGCCATGATGATCCCTAGAACACGATGATCCCTAAGCATGAGGGGTTCTTCGTCATTGTGCCAGTGGGTGACGCCCGATCAAATCAGCCCCATAGGGATCATTTAGAGGATGTGGTGTGTCCTGGGTGACATCATCACTCAAAACCAGCGGAGTTAAATACCTGCTGCTCTGCCCAAGCAAGATCTGCTGGCGTATTGCAATTAAAGAGCATCGCTTCATCGCTAAAATTCCATTGTTCCACAATCATTTCAGCGAGCCATCGCTGAAATGATTGACCTCCCTCAGCCATAAAAGCCTGTAATAGCGGTAAGCAAGCCCGTCGATAGAAGCCACACAGTGGCTCCCATCGGCCTCCACGGTTGGGCAAAAAAGCCAGCGTTTGAGCAGACAGCCCTGGCAACTGGGCCATTCCCTGTAATAGGTGTGTGGCTTGAAGGAGGGGCAAATCACAGGCCAAGAGCGCCACCCAATCTTGGGGTTCGTTTTGTTGAAAACCAGCCTGGCGATCCGCTGGAAGGTCTACGGAAGAACTGCCGTCGCCATGGAACTGTAGAGGGGGAGAGACATGCCCCTGGAAGCAGGTCTGGCCATCGGCTTGGAGTCTGATTAAGCCATGGGTAAAGCCTGCAAGGGGGCCTGGGGGTGGGGCGTTACCGACGGGGACTGGCTCTTGGGCGATCGCACAATCCTCCGGCAAAACCCCACGGTAGCGCTCTGGCCAAGGGGTGACCACCACCACAGGGTCACAGCACCCCGCCGCCGCCCCATAGACCCGCCGGATCATTGGCACACCCCGCACAGGTACCTCGGCCTTATCCCTCCCCATGCGAGTGCTGCGGCCTCCCGCCAATAGAATAGCCGCTATATTACAGGGTTGCCGGTATCCGTGTTCCATCGGATCGATACCATTTATGAAGAAGTCAGGGTTGAGTCCAGAGCACCCAGAATATTTCGAGCAAGGGCTAATAGCTCCCTGACCGACCGGAAGCTTAGGGGGCGATCGCCGTCATAGAGGTCACTTCTTCACTCGCCGTTGCCAAGTTACCAATCTCTTGATCAATAAAAAATAACCCCTGGCCATCTACACCAATGAGCTTGATTTTATCGAGAATACTCTTAAATAAAAACTCTTCCTGATGTTGCTCTGCCACATACCACTGCAAAAATTGCAAGGTCGAGTAATCTGGTTCTGTTGTGGCGAGATGAACCAACGCATTGATTTTGTGAGTGATGACCTGCTCATGCTCGTAGATTTGGGTAAACAGCTCCGTGAGCGAGTTGAATTCCGTAGGAGGTGCCATCATTCCACCCACAATTGCAAAGCCTCCAGTTTCTTGAAGGTAACTCAAAAGTCGATGCATATGGGTCATTTCTTCCGTGGCATGTTGCCGGAGGAAGGTGGCACAGCCATCCAACGCTTTGTAGGCACACCACGAACTCATTTGCAAATAGAGATGAGAGGAATACATCTCTAGATTGATCTGATGATTTAGTTGATCAATCATGGCTTGAGAAAGCATACTATTCTCCTTCAAGTAATATTTTAGAGATTGCGGCAATGACAGGTAGGAAAACAGCAAATGAGATAAAACTTGCAGATCTTAGCAACCTTAAAAGCTGCAAAAAAACCTGCAAATTTTATGTCAAAAATGAGTCTCCAGATCGAATATCCTATAATAAAATCTCCTCCTAATCAAGAATCGATCAAAGGATAATTACATTTGACAATGCATCGATTATTTTAGGGTGCTAGATAGGGAAGTATTCAAGATTATGAATGCTTTGGGGAATTGAGAATGAGATAGCTTGAACTGGGCGATCGCCCCCTTTGGGGCTGCAAATAATGCTTCTTTTTTAATCGCCGAAGTTTTCCACTGTGTTCAAAGTGCTGTAACAAGCGCGTCACGGTTACGCGGGTTGCCCCCACCGTATCAGCCATTTGCTGATGAGTAAGCGGAATATCAAGGCAGATCCCTTCTGCAACCCGTTGCCCAAATTGTTCAGCCAACCATTCTAATAGGTGCAATAATCGATCAGAAAGTGTGTGTTGCTGCAAAATCTGGAGCAGTTTTTCACTATTCCAAATTTTTTCTAGGAGCGCCTGCTGAGGGATCTGAGTCTCCGGTTGAAAGGCCTGCAATTCTACATCTGTTAAACACTCTGCTTGGTAGGGGCGCAATGTTGAAAGCAGTTGCCCAATTAAATGACCCTTCCCCCAAAAGCCTAAAGTAATGACACGTCTATCCTCACCCCCAACTGAGGATCCTGACAACACCTTGGTTGATTCTCCAAAGGGTATGGGGATGTAACGGAATTTCATCTTTTCGGTGAAATTGATAGTGAGATGAATTGTTACGAAGGGTAGAATAGGCTGAGTTTAGAGACAGCATTGTTCACTAAAAGGAAAGAATTAACGACGCGATAGAATCTGAAGACATAGAACCTGAATTTATCTCAGAAATTTGAGAGTAATCCAAACAATCTTTCAGACTTTGAGGTTTTTACAACATGGCTTACCTGCCTCAAAGGCTAACACTGGCTTACCTAAATTTTAAAAACCGCGATTAGCCTTTACAGAAGCCGCTTCAAAATCTCGACAAAGGATAGCCTCTTCAGTTTGAGCGATGCAAGGATTAACAGTACATTTCAGACGATAATCTCCCGTAAAAAAGACACAGCGGCTGCAAGGAATCTGATGTAATCGTTTTAGGCGGATGATACCATCTTGAACTACCAAACAAACGGCGAGGAAGAAACACAATAGAACTCCCCAAATAGCAAGGGGAAATGCAATGATATGCAGCATCAGCATGGATCAGAAGTCATAAACAGCAAGGTTCATTAAGGTCAATTTATTGGCTTCTTTCCAAGGATGGCTAGAACCTTCTTTGAGGGCTTGCCAAAATTGAGTAATCCCTTGGCAGATGGGTTGAGGATAAAAGTAGTGGAAGAAATAGCGTCCTTGGGGCACCATTAAGAGGCGATCGCCCTCCTTCAAAAAAGGCTGCCATCCGCGCACAAGATGGGGATCAATCACCACATCATCATCACTCGCACAAATCATCAACGGCACCTCCGCACCCCCGGCAGCAATCGGTACACGCTGATAGAGAGAATGGGGGGATAAAGAACTCCCCAGATCTCGATCTAGCACTTGCATAAACCCCTGGGTGGTTGAGTGGGATTGATACCCCAAAAGATTGCAAACCATTTGAGCCAAAATAATTTCCCGAGGGCAGCGGAGAAACTGTAACTGCGCATAGTAATGGGCTTGCCAATCGACGGCAGGATGCATTCCTACAGACAGAAGCGTGAGCGATCGCACCTGTTCAGGAAAGCGCCGCGCATAGAGCAACCCCAAAAGGCCACTCGTACCATGCCCAACTAAATGCATAGGGCGATCGCGCTTCTGTAAATACTCGTGCAATAGCAGTACCGCAGACTCTAAACAAGTGGGTTCATCGACGGTTTGGCAGTAATGCCATTCTTTGAGTAGATGCTGCTGTGCAAGAGCCTTGAGTAAAGGTCGATTAAAGCCGCGCAAAGCAGGACTCACACTTAACCAAAGAGCATCGGGACTTAGAGACATTGAGGTCATCCTTAAGAAAGAGACAAGTAAAAAGAGGGGCTAATAAGATGGTAGCACTAAAAAAAGACAGCACAATTAGAGCGACTCACGTATCGATCTGCTTTAGCGAATGAGCCAGAGAATTGAGGACGGAGGGAGGCAGTGAGGGGATAGCAATTACCCCTCTACTGCTGACGGAGAGATGCTGACGGAGAGATGCTGACGGAGAGATTATCGAAGCTATACCCTAAAGGCTTGCTTCAGTTGTGAAATCCAGGTTTTGATACGCTCATCGGTTAGCTCAGCTTGGTTATCTTCATCTAGAGCTAGGCCAACAAATTTGCCATCTCGAACAGCCTTAGATTCGCTGAAATCATAACCATCTGTTGGCCAATAGCCAACGGTTTCAGCCCCTAAAGAAGAGATTTTTGACTCCAAAATACCCATGGCATCTTGGAAGTTGTCAGCATAGCCAATTTGGTCGCCCGCCCCAAAATAAGCAACCTTCTTGCCCGTAAAATCAATGGCATCCAGTTCATCATAAAAGCCTTCCCAATCACTTTGAAGCTCGCCAATATTCCAGGTTGGGCAACCAATGATGATGCAAGTGTAGTCTGTAAAATCTTCGGGTGAGGTATCTGCAATATCTAGCAATTCCACAATATCCTCACCACCCATTTCTTTTTGAATCACTTCTGCGGCGGTTTGGGTATTACCCGTTTGCGTTCCATAAAACAGTGCAATTTTTGCCATGATGAGTATCCGGTATAGGTTCTATTAGTCTATTGAGCAATTGATTGGAGTGTTCTATGCTCTCAATGGATAGAGTCTCTTTATGACTCTCAGTTATGACACCATTTCCAACGGGACTAAGCTCAGCCAATAGGCTTATTGCCGCATACTGGAAAGAAAATCACCCCATCCAGTGGGTATAGCGATTCAGAGAATCTACCAGCATTTTGATCATTAAATACTGATAGCTAGAATCGCAAGATTGAATGTCTGGGGCTATTTGAACTCCTATTGGGAGCAGGTATCATAATGCTTGATTGAGTCATGATGTCGCCAAATTTCAAATTTTGACTATGCATAGTGCAATAGATCAAAGGCCAGTAAACTTCTAGAAAAATGCTGTGCCAACTTTGCAAATAGTACTTTCTAGGCAACTTCTCAAAAAGTGCTGGTAGCCCACGAGCTATAGCTTGGGCTTTAGGTAGGGCTGTCTATCTGTCGCCGACTTGATGTGAGCGCTCTAATCACATCGTGTGACGGAGGAATTTGCGTATGACCGCGCAACCGAGACATCAAAAATTGCCAAAAGGATAGTCCCAACTTACGACAGGTTTTCTTCAGTCCCACCAAGGTATCTCTGGCTCGTCGTCCGGCTTCGGAGCGATTGCCCCCACTGACTTTGCGACGGGTGACGTATTCTCGAATATCCGATTCAGCGTCATTGTTATG
>Ga0105044_10012929_pt1 | contig 11347 bp, 8 predicted proteins | sample MAT01_FD_78092 | JGI IMG/M metagenome (GOLD analysis project Ga0105044, IMG submission 78092) | Freshwater microbial communities from Lake Fryxell liftoff mats and glacier meltwater in Antarctica - MAT-01 | ecosystem: Environmental > Aquatic > Freshwater > Ice > Liftoff microbial mat | place... | reverse complement strand
GCCAATGGTGCGTGACAACAACACCGCGGTCAGGTCGTGGAGCCGGGTAACCCGGACCAGCCGATCACACGCCGAGTCGTCGAGCAGGCAGCCGAGGTCGGAACCGACCTCGGCCTCGACCTCCACGAGCAACTCGTCCAACCGATCCACGTCACCATCATCACCAGGGGGTGAGACACTCACCAACGCCGAGATCCGGGGCGGTCCGCGAAACTTCTCGGTCCGTTCGTCGCCGGGCGGCGGCCGTCGCGAGGTTCCCTGGGCCACCAGATCCCGGATGCCGGAGAGGCCGATGGGTCGGTCAGTTCGCCACTGGTTCGCGTCGGTAGCCGGCCAGCGTCTGCAGGGCGACGACGAAGAGGGCGACCAGCACCATGTTGCGGGCGAGCACCGGGAGGATGGCCCACACGGCGCCCTCGGATGCGGAGAGCACGAGCGGGTAGCTGACCGTCGTGAGGGCCGTGACCGCGAGGGTGAGCACCGCCACGAGGCGATCGCCGCGGGCCACCACGATGGCGGCGAAGGGCAGGAACCAGACGACGTACTGCGGTGACAGGATCGGCGCGAACAGCAACATGGCGAGGACGCTGGCCAGGGGAGCCCATCCGTAGACCACGTGGTCGCCGGCCCCGGAGCGGCGCCGGCGGTCGGCCCACCACCAGGCGAGGGCCACGAAGACCAGGCTCAGGACGGTGAGGAGCGGGCGGGCCCAGACCGGCATGATGCCGGTGCGGAAGGCACCCGACTCGAACTTGATTCGGGACGGGTCACGGAGGTGCCACAGGACGCCGGGCAGGCTCTCGACCTGCCACCCCGTGGCGTCTCGGAACGACACGACCTGACGCACACCGTCGACCCCGGCGACGGCGAACCACGCCGCGGCGAGGACGAGTCCGGTGACCACGAACGACGCGACCGCCCGCCAGCGGCGCTCGACGATCAGGATCGGCGCCAGCACGAAGGGCCAGATCTTGGTGAGCACCGCGGCGGCGAGCGCGCCCGCGCCGAGCGACGCCGTGCCCCGCCGGATCAGGGCCATGCCGGCGACGGCCAGCAGCACCGCGAGGAGATCGATCCGGGCGTAGATGAACGGCCACAGGATCAGCGGGACGCCGAGCAGCAGGTACGCCGCGCTGGTTCGGCGCCCCCATGCCTTCCAGAGGATCGCGGCGAGGGCGAGGTCGCAGAGGAACTGGGAGATGGCCACCGCGGCGATCGACGTGGCGAGGTCGTCGCCGGCGAGGAAGGAGATGGCGAGGTACGTGACGGGCGGGTACTCGACCTGGAAGTCGGCGTAGGCCGTGCCGTCGGCGGTGGCCATCTCCTGGTACCGGCGCACGTCACCGGTGAGCCCGCCCTCCTGGGACGCCTGATCGGTCGCGAGCAGCAGGATCAGGGCCACGACCCGCACCGCGATCAGCACGATGATGGCGATGCGGACATGGCGGTCATCCGCGGGCCGGCTGCTCGCACCGTCGCGTGAGGCGTCGGTGCGCCCGGGCGAGGCCTGGGTCGTGGCCGTGTCAGTCATCGTCCGTGGCGCGGCGGAGGAGCACGGCGCTGTGATCGGCGACGGCGATCTGCTCGCCGGCGTCCACCGCCACGAGGCGAACCCGTCGCTCGTCGGGGATGCACGCATCGACGGGCTCGGCCCCCGTATCGATGATCCGGACCCAGGACTCCCCGTAGATCGGGTCGGGGAGGGTGAAGTCCAGCTCGCCGTCGGACGCGTTGAAGATGGCGAAGAAGCTGTCGTCGTGGATGCGCTCGCCACGTGGACCGGGTGCGGCGATGCCGTCGCCGTTGAGGAACACCGCGATCGACCGGGCGAAGCTCACGTTCCAGTCGTCGGCGGTCATCGAGTTGCCGGTGGGGGTGAACCACTCGATGTCGTCGGTGGACTCGCCCATGATCGGTCGGCCCTGGAACCAGCGGCGGCGCCGGAACACGGGGTGGCGCTGGCGGATGCGGACGAGCCGGCGCACGAACTCGGTGAGCTCGGTGTCGGCGCCCGCCCAGTCGTACCAGGAGACCTCGTTGTCCTGGGCGTAGCCGTTGTTGTTGCCGTGCTGGGTGTTGCCCAGCTCGTCGCCGCCGCTGAGCATGGGCACGCCCTGGGAGAGGAAGAGCGTCATGAGGAAGTTGCGCCGCTGCCGCCCGCGGAGCGCGAGGACCCCGGGATCGCCGGTCGGACCTTCGACGCCGCAGTTCCAGGACCGGTTGTCGGTGGATCCGTCGCGGTTCTGCTCGCCGTTGGCGTCGTTGTGCTTCTCGTTGTACGACACGAGGTCGGTGAGGGTGAAGCCGTCGTGGCAGGTGACGAAGTTGATGCTGGCGTTCGGCGTGCGGCCGTTGGACTCGTAGAGGTCGCTCGAGCCGGTGAAGCGGTACGCGAACTCGGCCACGGTGTGGTCGGCCCCCCGCCAGAAGTCGCGGACCTCGTCGCGGTACTTGCCGTTCCACTCCGACCACAGCGGCGGGAAGTTGCCGACCTGGTAGCCGCCCTCGCCGACGTCCCACGGTTCGGCGATCAGCTTGACCTGGCTGATGACCGGGTCCTGCTGGATGAGGTCGAAGAACGACGAGAGCTTGTCGACGTCGTGCAGCTCGCGGGCGAGGGTCGCCGCGAGGTCGAACCGGAACCCGTCGACGTGCATCTCGAGCACCCAGTACCGCAAGCTGTCCATGATGAGCTGCAGCACGTGGGGGTGGCGCATGTTCAAGCTGTTGCCCGTGCCCGTGTAGTCCACGTACTGGAGCGGGTCGGCGGGATCGAGCCGGTAGTAGGCCGGGTTGTCCACGCCCTTGAAGCTGAGCATCGGACCCATCCCGTTGCCCTCGGCGGTGTGGTTGTAGACCACGTCGAGGATGACCTCGATGCCCTCCGCGTGGAGGGTCTTGACCATCTGCTTGAACTCCTGGACCTGGGCACCCACCGTCGGGTAGCTGGCGTAGCCGTTGTGGGGGGCGAAGTACCCGATCGAGTTGTAGCCCCAGTAGTTGTTGAGGCCGAGGTCGTGCAGGCGACGATCGTGGATGAACTGGTGCACGGGCATGAGCTCGACCGCGGTGACGCCCAGCTTGCGGAGGTGCTCGAGCACGGGCGGCGAGCACAGCCCCGAGTAGGTGCCGCGCAGCGGCTCGGCGATGTCGGGGTGCAACTCGGTGATGCCCTTGACGTGGGTCTCGTACACCACGGTCTGGTGCCACGGCGTGCGCGGGTGGCGGTCGTCGCCCCAGTCGAAGAAGGGGTTGGAGACGACCGACTTGGGGACGAACGGCCCGCTGTCGCTGCTGCTCGGGGCACCGCCGGGGGCGTCGGGATCGCCGACTTCGTAGGCGAACACGGCATCGGACCACTCGACGGCGCCGTCGAACGCCTTGGCGTACGGATCCATGAGCAGCTTGTCGGGGTTGCCGAACAGGCCGTTGGCCGGATCCCACGGTCCGTGGACCCGGAACCCGTAGCGGGTTCCCGGTTGCACGCCGGGCACGTAGCCGTGGTGGATGAAGGCGCTCACCTCGGGGAGCGTCACCCGCGTCTCGGTCCCGTTGTCGAACAGACAGAGGTCGACCCGCTCGGCCACCTCCGAGAAGAGTGAGAAGTTGGTGCCGTTCCCGTCGTAGATCGCGCCGAGGGGAAACGCCTGTCCGGGCCAGAGGTCCACGGGGGGAGTGTACGGCTCGGTCCCGATCGCTCCGGACCGGCGGCGCCTGCGACCGACCGGCGAGATCAGGAACTGGCGGCGCCGATGATGGCGATGAGGACGAACATGACGATGAAGCCGAGCATCACGAGGCCCCAGAGGCCGATGCTGATCCAGCTGGCGATGAGCCCGAACTTGGCCATCCCCTCGCCGCTCTGGGTGCCACCCGAGTCGGCGATCTCGTCGAGCGCTCGGCGGCCGTAGACCACCCCGAAGATCGAGGCGATCGGGCAGGCGACCCACCCGATGATGGCCAGCACCAGCGAGGTGGTGGCGTTCGAGTTGGTGGCGAGCGGCGCGGCCGCGTAGCCGTAGCCGGTGGGGTACCCCGCCGGGGGGTAGGCGGGCCCGGGTGCGGGGTAGGCGGGTGCGGGGTAGGCGGGTGCGGTCGCGACGAACCCGGTGGGCGCCGGTGCGGGACCTGGCGCCGTCACCGGCGCCGCGGGGGTCGCGGCGCGGGCGGTGGACACGAGGCCCTCGACCCTCGCCTCGAACGCCTGGTCGACCTGGATGAGATCGCCCAGCCAGGTGGTCGGGATGCCCTCGCTGCGCAGCTGGGAGTCGAGCTCCTGACGCTGCTGGGGAGCGAGGCCAGCGGTGCTGACGGTGATGGTGAACACGCCTTCGGGCATGGTTGACTCCGTGGTCCGGAAGGGGAGGGGAGCCTCGATCGTACTGCCGTCCTCCGCGGGTCGACCATGGTGGTGGCCCCCGCATCGGTGCGGTGGCCCGCTACAGGGGGCGACACGATCGGGCCGGTACGGATGGAGCCCGCCGTCATCGGTCGAGCCTCCGCCGCCGCTCGCTGGTCACGCGGCCAGTCATCACCGGGGACCCGGCCGAAGCGTCCCGTACACCGAGACCGGCCGATCCTCCACCGCAGGCGACACCATCGACCGGCGCTACTGGTGCGTCGGCGGGTTTCGCGGTCCAGGCATCGACCTATGCGAAGATCGGGGATGATCCTCGCGGAAGCGGCCAGCGTGCCGCCCGGTACCGATCTCTTCGTCCCGACGTGGATGTGGATCGTCCTCGGGGTGATCATCGTCGGCCTCCTCCTCGGCGACCTCTTCGTCTTCCATCGGGACGCCCACGAGATCTCGGTCCGCGAGGCCGCCATCTCGAGCACCATCTGGATCAGCATCGGGCTGGCCTACGGGCTGCTCGTGATCGCGGTCCTCGGCGCGTCGGCCGGCGGGCAGTACTACGCGGGCTACATCGTCGAGAAGAGCCTCTCGGTCGACAACGTCTTTGTCTGGGCGGTGCTGTTGGGCTTCTTCGCTGTCCCCAAGGCGTTGCAGCACCGCGTGCTGTTCTGGGGCGTCTTCGGTGCGTTGGTGCTGCGCGCCGTCTTCATCTTCGCCGGCGTGGCCCTGCTCAACCGCCTGACCTGGCTGGTGCTGGTCTTCGGCGCGTTCCTCGTGTTCACCGGCGTCCGGGTCGGGACCCACGACGAGGGCGAGGTCCATCCCGAGCGCAACCCCATCCTGAAGCTGATGCGCAAACGCATCCCGATGACGGCCGACTACCGGGGCACGCACTTCTTCGTGAAGGAGAACGCCAAGCGCTTCGCCACGCCGCTCTTCGCCGTCCTGGTGATGGTCGAGCTCACCGACGTGGTCTTCGCGGTCGACTCCATCCCGGCGGTCCTCGCCATCAGCCGCTCGCAGTTCGTCGTGTTCGCATCCAACGCCTTCGCCATCCTGGGGTTGCGGGCGCTGTACTTCCTGCTCGCCGGCCTCCAGGACAAGCTCGTCTACCTGAACAAGGGACTCGGGGTCATCCTGGTGTACGTCGGTCTCAAGATGCTGGCGTCGTTCTGGGGCGTCCACATCAACATCGGCCTGTCGCTGGGCTTCATCGTGCTCGTCCTGGCCATCACCGTGGTGGTGTCGCTCCGGGCCTCGGCGAGGATCGAGGCCGAAGCCGAAGCCGCGTCGGGGCTCTCGGGTCCGTCCGACGTCGAGGTCATGAGCGACGTCACGGGGACCGAGGCCGGGGGACCCGTCGCGGTCACCCGTGCACCCGACGACGTCGTCGGGTCGGGCGATCCCCGGAACGAGGAGGTCTGATGGCCGTGCAGCGGATCGTGATCGGTGCGGACGGCTCGCCGGGGGCGGCGAAGGCCATGGTCTGGTGTGCGTCGCTCGCCGCGGGGCTCGGCGCCGAGGTCATCGCCGTGCGGTCGTACTCGCCGATCGACGAGCTCGCGACGTCGCCGGGAACCGACCTGGCGACGCTCGCCGAGCGGGCCGCGGCGCGGTTGCACGACGAGTGGTGCGCGCCGCTCGCCGACGCCGGGATCTCCTACAGGAGCTACCTCGCGGAGGATCTCCCCGTCGCGGCGCTGGTGCGCGCGGCGACCGAGGAGCTGGCCGATCTCATCGTCATCGGGAGCCACGGCGAGACGGGCTGGCGCGACCGCATCCTCGGTCGGGTCGCGTCGGGCCTCCCGCACCACGCGCCCTGCCCGGTCGCCATCGTTCCCCACGGCGCCCCCGTCTGATCTGATCAGGCCGTCGGGCCGATCACATCGTCTTGCTCGTCCCAGTCGGCGTCGAGGGTCGCCGCAGCCGGGAGGAGCGCGACCGCGGCCGGTGGGAAGACGAGCACCGAGGCCACACCGGCGAGGACCATGGCCGCGGCAGTCGCTGCGTCGACGACGTCGAGCTGGCTGCCGACATCGGCGGCGATGACCATGAACGAGAGGTTGGTGGCGGCGAGCAGCGCGGCGGCCCGGGCCCGCCCGGGGCTGAAGGTCGAGAAGAGCGACAGCCACGCGATCCCGCGGGCGAGGAGCATCCCCAGGACCAGGAGCGGGATCAGGACCAGGTGCCGGGGTGAGTCGATCAGCGCCGACGCGTCGACCTTGATGCCGCTCGTCACGAAGAAGATGGGCACCAGGAACCCGTAGCCGATCCCGTCGAGCTTGAGCGCGAGGCGGGGGTTGTCCAGCCGGTCCTCGCGGTCGAGGAAGCGCAGCAGGACGCCGGCGGCGAACGATCCGAGGATGGCCTCGAAGCCGAGCCCGCTCGCCAGCACCACGAACACGAACAGCACCACCATGAGCGCCCGCACCCGGAGCTGGCTCGCGGTGTCGGCCAGCTCGTCGATGACGGCGAGCAGGCGGGTCCGCCTGCCCACCCCGAACAGGGAGGCGGCGATGGCACCGAGGGCGAGGGTGAAGACGCCCAACAGCACCACCTGGGCGGCGGGGGAGTCGCCGGTCGTCGAGAAGAGAATCGACAGGAGCAGGAGCGCGCCGAACTCGGCGACCGAGCTCGACGCCAGGACGGTCTGGCCGAACGACCCGCGGTTGGCGCCGATGTCGCGCAGGATCGGGACCACGAGCCCGAGCGAGGTGGAGCTCAGCGCGATCGCCAGGATCACCGCGTGGTCCCCGTGGTCGAGCAGCGCCAGCGCCCCGCCGGCGGCGCCGGCGATGAGACACGTCAGCCCCCAGGACCGGGTGATCCGGACCGTCCGCCCCCGGAGGCTGCCGAGGTCGATCTCGAGCCCGCCGATGAAGAGCAGGAACGCGAGCCCGATCGATCCGAGCACCGTGAGGGGTGCGTCCATCTCGACCCAGCCGAGCACCGACGGTCCAACGACGATCCCCAGGATGATCTCGAGGGCGACGGCCGGGACGCGGAGCCGGGGGACCGACCGAGCGAGGAGCGGCGCCGCGAACGCGATGATGACGACGACCAGCATCCCGCCGTAGCTGAAGTCCATGGAGCCGGAGGTTACCGGCGGCCGCCCCGCTGGCCGCGCGTCCTCGGTGCGGCGCGATCGCTGCTCAGCGCGGCCACGGGTGGCTGAAGCTCCGGTCGCTGCGACGGCCCGGGGACCACAGGCCCCAGGCGCCGCCGGCGGCCCGGGCGCTGTGGTCGGTCCAGCGCAGCAGATCGGGGTCGTCGACCCGCCGGACCACCTGGCGGATGCCGCCCTCGTGCACGACGTAGCCGGCCCACGTTCCCGGGAAGTCCTTGGTCGCGCCGACCTCGGTGAGGATCACCGGCCCGACCTGTCGGCGCCGGTGTCGGTGGGTGTGACCCGAGGTGATCATCGTGGCCGGTCGAGCCCATCTGACCGCATCGACGAACCCGGTCATCTCGGTTCGCGGCACACCGCGGGGGAGGAACATCGGCACCGCGTGGCGCTCGCCGTGGTGGTGGAGGGCGAGGAACGCCGGGCGGGGGTCGGCGCGGAGCAGATCGACGACGTCGGCCTGCACGTGGCGGACCGAGCCGCCCCGTTCGTGGGGAACGGTGGTGTCGACCAGGACGAGGTTGAGCCCGGTCACGGCCACCGGTGCCGCGCCCCGGGCGGGAACGATGCCGAAGGGGGCCAGGGCCAGCTCCGGGACGGGTTCGCCCGGCGCGCCGTAGGAGTCGTGGTTGCCGAGCAGGACCTCGGTGGCGACCGGCGAGGCGGCCAGCAGGCCGCCGATCGTCGCCCAGTCCTTGGCCCGGCCGTTGTGGGTCAGGTCGCCCTTCACGACGAGCGTGCCCGCCCCCCACGCCGCGAGGGCGTCGATGGCCGAGCGGGTGGCCCGCACCGGGTGGGCCTCGACCGGTACCGGCCGTTCGAGCAGCGCGGCGCGCACCCCGAAGGCGATCTCGCCGATGTGCATGTCCGAGATGGTGGCGAACCGGGCCAGCTCCTCGCCGGGTGGCGGTGTCAGCGTCCGGAACCGCTGGCGGGCCCACGACCGGGGCAGCCCGGCGGCGCCCTGCACCCGCAGCTCCAGGTCCGATCCCGGTGGGAGGTCGCCCAGCACGACCGATCCGGGTCCGCCGTCGCTCAGGACCTCGACGATGGTGTCCGCCGCGGCGAACCGCACCGGCCCGGGGGGCAGCGCCCGCCAGGTGACCTGCGCCGTCGTGTCCTCGACCGCGAAGATCCAAGGCCGGAACGGGGGTGGGAGGCGATCGAGGAGCGGTCGCCTCACGCGGCCTGCGCGCGGATCGAGATGAGCTGCGGTCCGACCGTGCGGGCGATCTCGCGGGCCATCAGCCGCCCGCCATCGTCGGTGAGGTGGACGCTGTCGCCCAGGCGCACGGTGACTTCGCCACCGTTGACGCCCTCGCGCCGCCACGTCCACTCGCCGTCCGGGCCAGCGACGGCCGCCTTCCCGTCGATCAGGCCGATCGATGGCACGCGCCCCTGCAGTTCCTCGTAGGCCGCCCGCATGGCCTCGGACCGTCGGATGCCCTCGTCGCCGGCGAGCGGCGGGGGCAGGACCCAGTCCACCCGTGCGCCCTTCGCGGCGAGCTCGGCGCTGAACGCTTCGGCCTCGGCACCCCACTCGGCGAAGAAGGTGGGCCCGTAGTCGTTGGGCACGGGCTGGCCGGCATCGTCGATCCAGAGGTCCTCGTCGGTGTAGTTGCCGATGAACAGCACCACCACGATCTTGGGCTTGTAGGTGTTCACCAGTTCGTCGGCCTCGCTCATCCAGTCCTTCAGCCCGGGAGTCAGCAGGCCGGTTCCGCTCACCGCCTCGACCCGGGTCTTGGCCGAGTCGACGCCGGGCTCGGTGACCAGGGCGAGCTCGGCGAAGGGCGCGGTCTGCACCATGATCGAGTCGCCGATGTAGAGGACGTCCACGGACTTGTCGAACAGGCTGCACCCGGTCGCGGCGACCAGCATGACGATCGCGACGGCGATGGTGGGGACCACCCGCACGACCGGGTGGCGACGGGATCGGGGACAGCGCCGGCTCACGGCGGAGAGTCTCGTCGAAAGCGGCGCCGCGACGGTGTCAGCACCCGGTTCGGCCGTCCGATCCGTCCTCAACCGGCGACGAGGTGGGCGGCGAGGCGGTCCGACTCGCGGGCTCGGAGGGCCACGTTGACCTCGAGCCGCTCGAGGTGCTGGGCCAGGGTCTTGTCGCCCTGGGGGACCTCGTGGTCCTCGAACCAGGCGAACACCGAGTCGGCGACGTCGGGCTTGGACAAGCCGCGGATGCCCTCGAGGAGGCGGACGATGCTGTTGGACGGGAACCGCTCGTTGATGACGGTCCAGTTCGCTCGGACGAAGTCCCAGGAGCGGGTCCCGTGGTTCCGGTTCCCCATGGCCCGCCGGATCAGGTAGGGCGCGTTCTGCGTCCGGACCGCGTCGGTGACGCTCATCGCGAGCAACCGGTCGATGGAGGGCGCGTCGTCGAAGTCGGCCAGCGCCGTGAGGAACCGGAGCTCCTCCTGGGGCGTCTCGGCCGCCTGGAAGCGGGCGACGAAGGCGTCGAAGTCCTCCGGCCCACCGGTCGCGGCGATGATGCCGACCGCGGCGGCGACCAGGCTGGGATCGACCGAGCCCGGCCGGTCCACGGACGCGGCGTAGAGGTCGCGGGCGGTGACTTGGAGGTTGGGGTCGTTGCCCACGATGCCGATCAGGTCGAGCAGGGCGCCGCGCAGCTCGCGGTTGCGATCGCTCTCGCCGCCGACTGGCTCCATGCCGAGTCGATCGAACGCAGGTCGGGCGAGCCGACGTACCTCCATCCGCAGCGCGGCTCGGGCATCGCCCTCGACGAGGCGGTCGAGCGACGCCAGCGCGCCGATCAGGCGCTCCCACACCGACAGGTCGTCCTCGGCGACGAACCCGGCCGCGAGGTGCAAGAAGTCGACCGTGGTGAGCCGATCGGCCAGGACCGCCGCCCAGGCGTCGTCGACCACGCCGTAGCGCTCGATCGGGGAGAGGTCCGCGGCAGCGTGCGACACCAGGGCCTCGCGCAGGGTGGGGGCGTACTGGGCCCGGTAGAAGCCGGTGCCTTCCGTGTTGGCCAGGATCCAGTCCGCCCGCTCGAACAGCTCGACATCGAGCGAGTCACCCTCGAGGAGGAGCTTCTCGAAGCTCACGATGTCGCCGGACGACTGGCTGAAGATCAGCGGCACGATCCAGCGCTCCGCGGCCTGCTCGGCGTCGGTGTCGGGGGAGCCTTCGCCGATGTCGCCGGCGTAGCCGAAGCGCTCCTGGGTGAAGCGCAGCGTGCTGCCCTCGTTGACCAGGTCGACGTCGATCACCGGGAAGCCGCCCTGGAAGATCCAGCTGTCCATGATGCGCCGAACGGGCTCGCCCGAGGTGGCCTCGAGGGCGTCCCAGAGGTCGGTCGTCTCGGTGTTGGCGTAGCTGTGGGTGGTGAGGTAGCTGCGGATGCCCTCGCGGAACGCCTCGAACCCGAGGTACTGCTCGAGCATCCGGACGACCGCTGCGCCCTTCTCGTAGGTGAGGATGTCGAACATGCCCTCGGCATCGGTGGGCGAGATCACCGGGAACTCGATGGGGCGCGTGGTCTTGAGGGCGTCGACGTCGAACGCCGCGGTGCGGGACAGCCCGAACGACGTCCAGCGGTCCCACTCCGGGCGGAAGGCGTCGGTGGCCGACATCTCCATGAACGTGGCGAAGGCCTCGTTGAGCCAGATGCCGTTCCACCACTTCATGGTGACGAGGTCGCCGAACCACATGTGGGCCAGCTCGTGGGCGATGACGTCGGTGACGTTCTGCAGCTCGGGCTGGGTCGCGGTGGCCGGGTCCACGAGCACGAGGACCTCCCGGAAGGTGACGCAGCCGAGGTTCTCCATGGCGCCGAACGCGAAGTCGGGGACGGCGACGAGGTCGAGCTTGTCGCCCGGGTAGTCGAT
>Ga0105044_10012928_pt1 | contig 11347 bp, 9 predicted proteins | sample MAT01_FD_78092 | JGI IMG/M metagenome (GOLD analysis project Ga0105044, IMG submission 78092) | Freshwater microbial communities from Lake Fryxell liftoff mats and glacier meltwater in Antarctica - MAT-01 | ecosystem: Environmental > Aquatic > Freshwater > Ice > Liftoff microbial mat | place... | reverse complement strand
CCCGAAGTCAGGGTTGTTCCGCCGGTGTAGGTATTGCTCCCGCTGGTTGTGTCTAAAATGACCGTGCCACCAGTGCCGGCATTCACGTTCACCGCGATTTTCCCTCCCGTCGATCCATCGCTGATACCTCCGAGAATCTGGGTAATGCTGCCGAAGCCGACATTTCCGTTAAATGTGATGGTCTGGGTGCCGGACGTGGCCGCCGAAGAAATGTTCTGATTAAAATTTAGATTTTTTGCCCTGGCTTGATTGTTGATAGTTAGGTTCCCGGTCGTCGCGATGGCCACGTCGATCGTATTGGCCGGACCTCCGCCGGCGTTGGTCAGAAGCGTATTGATTTGGGCCGCGGAAGCCCCATTGTCCAGAGTCAGCACCTCACTGGCGGAGCGGGTGAGCGTCCATGTCGCAGCACCGTTCGCACTTCCAATGATGTTGATGATCCCAAGGGTGGAACTGAAATCCACCGTGCTCGTGCCTGAGGCGACAATGGGGTGCGTAAGCGCGAAGGTATCGCTGGCGGCAAAGGTCGGAACCGCATCGCCCACCCAGTTTGTCCCCGTGCTCCAGAGGGGGTTCGCGCCTCCCGCATCCCAAGAGAATGAGGCCGCCTGAGCAGTGCCATGGATCAGGAGGATTCCAAGACTAATTTTTAACGACCTTATAATGCGTGCGAGTTTCATATGGTGTTTTTTCTAGGGGTTTACTTGATTGGCTTATTTCAACATCTGACACGTGGGCTAGTGAGTTGATATCTGGATTATGGAGTCCGAGCAAGAAATCTTCCAATCTTCATTGATGGAACTGTTACTTCTCCGCCGGTACCACGATGCCGCAGAGGATGAGGGCGAAGGCGTATGAAGAAGAGAGCGGGGTCATCTTTGCCTGTCCGGCAGAAAGAGATAAAGCCCGGAGCTGGCTATTCTTTCACACGGCCTTTGTTGTTGCCGTTTCCGGGGTATTGGGATTTACGCATCGGAAACGGTGCCGACGCAAGAATTTATCTCAATGGGCGCCGTAAAGCGACGTCAGCCCTTGCGAAAAATCTGGCGGAGCCCGACTGGCTTTGCCTCGAAATGCGCCTCAAGAAGGGGGAAAGCTATCAATTTGTCGCCGCAGCGGCGGGCGGAGCGGATCGCTCCGGCAACCGTGCCTGTCTCCGCCTCACGGCTTCCAATCCAAAGCTTCCCAAAATCACCCACGCCTGATTCCGGGAGCCGACGCGGATTGACCTGATGCCTGACCCCTCCGCCTCACCAACGGCCATGAGAGAAGGAGGTTGATTGTCGGAACGTGTTGTTTTCTGGTTGAAGGATAATTTTGGTGTTCTTTTATTGCAAATCATGGCTCATCGCCCTGCGGGTTGGCAAACACGGTTTCCTCAACCCAGCAAAAAATCGATCGTTTCCCGGCGGTCTTCGAAGATGGCAAAATCTCCGCCGCAGCCCAGCCGCTCGAAGGCGCGCTGCGGCCATGTCCAATTGTTGTGGCCGGAATTGAGCAACGCGGTGCGCCTTGGTGCCATCAGGCCGACGGCATGGGGTATGTCCAGCACCCGCAGAATGCCCGGAATGGGTGCCTCTTCGGCGTGGGTCGAGGGTAGATCCTCCAGAAGCACGCCGGTGACGCGCTCTTCTAGCAGGGCCGCATAAAGGGCGGCGACGGCATTTTCCCCTTTCCCGTGCAGATAGATCGCCACGCCCTGGAAAAGTTCGAGCCCGAGCAGATGGCGCACGGCGAGCAGAGTGTCTTCGATGGTCATCGTCACAGGAGTCTGCCCGGTGAGGATCATCGCGCGCATCAGCGAAACCCTGGCATCGGGGTGGTGAGCGCCCGCAGGCGGTTGCGTCGCGCAGCGCGGCGGGTAATGCAAGCCGGAGAGGCGTGGCTCGAATCCGCCGAACGAGGCACTCCCGCCCGCCAGCGCCACTCTGGTATATCCGTTCAGGAAAGTCTCCCCGGCACCCACTACGCTTAACAAAAGCTTCGAGGCATCTTTTCGGTGGCTCGTCCCGAGGGCGACCCGCACTCCTCCCACGGCACCGCAGTGGCGGGTGAGGATCCGCTCTCCCTGGTCCCATGATTTCTCCAGCTCGAAGAACGCTTCCTCCCGGCCGCCCGGAAGGGGAAGGGATTTCAGGGCATCGCGACGGATTTCCGGCCACTCGTCGGGAGATTTTGGGAGCGGGAGCGTTGAACGGACGCAAAACAGCTCGGGCAGAATATCCACCCGATTCGGGCGCGGCGGCGTGCCGTGAAAAACGCAGATGTCTCTTTCTGGGATTTCAATTTCGCCTTTGGGGATTACTGGGTGCGGTTTTCCCGCAACGTGGAGGTCGAACCATTCCTGTGTGGCCCGGACGAACGCCGGGTGGTCCTCATGCCCGCAAGCGTGGGTGACAAGGCGGCAGTGGTCCTCCGCTCCGTAGAGCCGGTAAATTCGGCGCGTCCGTTCGACGAAAGCGGCGGTTTCCTCTGGATAAAACAACGGGTCCTGCTCGCCGAAACAGAACAGTGCCGGGCGCGGAGCAAGCAGGGCCGCGTATTCAGCGAGGTCCCGCCCGAATAAATTGTGCGGATACATGCAGTCGCAGTGGCAGGACAAACGCCGGTTGACAATGGCATCCTTCGGTGTGCTCAGGCCGCACAGCGTGGACAGCGCCCGGATGTCTTCGCCAAGGACCGCAGCGTAAAAACTGCAGGCACCCCCGCCGGAGATGCCCGTGACTCCGATGCGCCCGGCGTCCACGGAGGGATCGCTCTTCAGGACTTCGAGCGCGCGCAGCGCGTTCCACGCCTCCGCTCCGGCGGGCGTGTATCCCATGGCCAGCCAGGCATCCAGTTTTCCCATAAGCGACCCGTGATGTTCGCCGGGATTGTCGTGCTGCTCGATGGTGTCGAGAATCAGGCACACGTAGCCGCGACGCGCCCACATGATCGGGCTGGCCTGGTATTCCCAGAGGGCGGTCTTTGCGTGGCCGGAAACGTAAAGGACGCCCGGGGCGGGCTGTTCCGGCAGCGGGTCGGGATGGTAAATGGCTGCGGAACTCCAGCAATCGGGCAGCAACTGGAAGCCGATATTCCGGGCGCGGAAACCCGGCCCGGAAAATTCCGAGTATTCCCGTGTGGCGGGATCGCAAGTCTCCGGACGCGGATCGAGCCCCAGACAGCGCCAAAATTCCCGTTGCCGTTCTTCGCGCACAGCCTTCCAGTCGTCGAGGGTTGCGATACCTTCGAAAGCATTGGCCGTGAAATGCTCAATCTTCCGGCGCAGGCTTTCTTCAATGCTGATTCCGATCATGGGGCGATTCATAAATTTTTAACGAGGCGGTATTTCTATTCAAAGAAGTGACTCCCGCCACCGATATAAGCGATTTTCATAATGGTTGAATGGTGTGAGGAATTCCCAATCTCATGGGCGGGTTTCCCCGTAGTCGAAAAAACCTTTTTCTGCTTTGCGTCCGGTTTTTCTCGCCGCCACCAGTTTGGGCAGCACCATACCAAAATCCGGTGCACGTTTCATCTGCCGAGCTTGATTGATAGGACATTCATGATTGATAAGACGTTCATAGGTGGTGTCCAGTCCAATCAGGTCCATGAGTTCAAAGGGACCCATGGGTAAATTCAATCCCAACCGGACGGCTTGATCAACATCCCGGACATCAACTCCTTCTTCATGCAGATGGAGGGCCTCGCGCTTGATGACATCAAAAATCCGGTTGACGATAAAGCCCTGCGAGTCCGGGGCAACACCGCCGTCTTGCCCCAGCGTGTCACCAGGCGGCGGGCAGCGGTCACCGTGGCCGGGGCGGTTTCCTTACCCGCAATCACCTCCACCAGTTTCATGCGGGTGGCGGCTTGTTGCCATGGATGGAACACAGTTTTCTGTAACTAATACGCCGCAGATCCTTGCCTCCTTGAGCAAGGCGGCATCGCGACGCCTGAAGGCGACCTTTGCTAAAATCGGAGCGGTTGTTCTCGTTGAGCTGGGCCTGCATAATCCGCTGGCGGCCGAAATCGGAGCGGATGGTGAGAGCGAGATGACGCTGGCCAAACGCCTCCTGTCCCGCTTGCCCGCAAAATCCCTGCTCATAGCCAACCGGTGCTATGGCGTCGGCGCCTTCTTGAGTGAGTTTCTCACCGTCTTGCAGGATGCGTCATGCGCCTATTTGGTGCGCGTGCGCAGCAATCTCAAACCCCGCCTGATCGAGCGTCTGCCTGATGGCAGCACCCTGATGGAGATCAAGGCCCAGAAGGGCCGCAAAGCCATCCTTATGGGGGAGATCCGGGTCGCGTGCGCCGGGCCAAAAGTGCTTGGGTGGATGTTCGTTTCTGGACCAACCTGCTTGACTCCAAGAGCTATCCGGCGGGGGAACTCCTTGCCCTCTATGCCAAACGCTGGGAACAGGAGATGATGTACAAGCAACTTAAGATCGACATGCGGCAAGCTCCCCTGCTCAACAGTCATATCACGCACACGGCTGCGCAGGAAGTGGCCTCCCTTGTGCTCGCTCACGCCCTCATCGCCCAAACCCGCATGCAAGCAGCCGGCGTCGCAGGGGAACTAGGGGTCAGCGTGGAATGGCACGAAGTTCAGGCGAGTTTGGGAGGACCTACCCTTACTCCTGAACCTACCCCTACCCGCCGCTCTTCTGGGGGGTAAGTGCAGGTTCAAGGGTAGGTGTAGGTCGGAGATTCCGAACGAGCTTTTCTGTCCAAAATATTCCTTAACTTCGTGTCATTCCCCTGAAGGGGTTGCCTCCTTCTCCACGATTCAACTCATTCAGGGTTGGGATATATAAACCGATATACCCAGGGTCGCTTCGCAACCCAGGGCTATGGGATGCCGCCACGTTGTGGTGGAATGGCTTGCGCAAATTCTTAGAATTGTCCCATTCAAACCCATGAAGATTTTTGTCCTGCACTCCCCCTTCAGGGCGCAGAATCTTCTGCTGTCGGAATCTTCTGCTTGATCGGCAAAGATAATTGTGATAGAGGCATCAATCACTTTCTTCTTTCCTCCACTCCAGCACCTTGAGACCGGGCGTTATCTTGCCGTCAGCCTTGGGATTGTGCCTGAACGAGCCACAAAACGAAAGACCACGGAGCAGCGGAGATCTCGTGACCTATCCCAATCCCAACTTGTAACTTTTTAGGCAATGCCAATAACCAATATGAAGCGGTTGAAGATGAACCCGAGCGAAGGTTTCACTTTGGTCGAGCTTCTGACGGTCATTGCCATTCTCGCCATATTGTCCGCGTTGATGCTATTCGGCTGGAAAGCAGTGATCGTAAAAGCGCGCGCGACGAAATGTCTTTCGAACATGAGACAGACCGGTGTTGCGTTTTATGCCTACTGCGCTGACCAAAACGGCTCGCTGCCTGTGCAGCGCGTGGACGCTATTCCCCAAAGAGCGCCTGACTCATGGGCTGAACAGGTTCTTCCTTATGCCGGGTCCGTCGCGATCATGGGCTGCCCGGAAGCGCCAAACGATACGGGTCGGTACGTCACCTTTATGTACAATGCTTATGCCTCAGGCCATGATAGATACAACACCGTTGATTCTGTTAAAATCTTCACTTCCAAAAGCCCGAGCAAGGATATGCTGCTTATTGACAATATCGCTTCTGGAGGAGGCGTCGTCGTCGTCTCCCAAGTCTTGGACACCACTTGGGAGTCCAGAACGCTCCCATTAGGCTGGTTTACACATCCCAGGGCCTATGATCAAGCTCAAGCCCGCCGCTCAAAACGAAGTATTTTGTTTGTGGATGGACATGTCGAACTGCGGGGGACAGATCTTTCGTATTCGAATTGGACCTGGCCGCTGCCATAGGCGTCACTCGCGTCTGCGACAATGCCAAAGCCGGCGAAGAGATATAGCTGCGCGGGTTCTCGAATTTATGTGTTGATGATCTTGGGAATCTGCGGATTGGAAGGCGTGAGGCGGAGACAGACACGATTGCCAGAGCGATCCAATCCTTCCGCTATTGCAGCAACAAATTCATAGTTTTCCCCCTTTGTGAGGCGGATCTTTAGGCAAAGCCGGTCGGCCTCCGCCAGATTTTTCGCAAGGGCTGACGTCGCCTTACGGCGCCCATTGAGATAAATCGTTGCCGGGGCACCGTGACCAATGCGTAAATCCCAATACCCGGAAACGGCAACAACAAAGGTCGTGCGAAAGAACAACCAGTTCTTTCGACCATTATCCATTTTCACGGGATAGACAAAGGCGACCCCGTTCTCGTCCTCCTGAACTGTCGCCCTGGTCCTGAATTTTATCTCGGGAAGTTTGGGGCCGGGAATAAATTCGTCCTGAGAGTGAGAGTCGATCCACCATCGTCGAAAAAAGGGCGTCGCCAAAGCCGTTTTGACTGCTTCCCTTCGTTCTTTGCGGCGGTTTTCCCGAAGCAAGGTCTGGAAGGCCCGCTGCGAACTTCCCAGCTCCCCGGCAATGCTCCGGCTCATGACATGGCGGGAGTCCCCTACCACGTCCAGAGTGTCCGTCAATGCAGTTGCGGCCAGCGAGCCTGCATACTCGGAAACCAGACGCCGGGCCTCCGTGATAGCGGTTCGATATTGTGGCAAAATGTCCGAGAGGCTGGAAGCCACATGGCCCAGTGGACGCGGATTGATCACATCGGCCCGCAAGAAATCCCATTGCCGCCAGGCCCGATAGCGCGACGAATAGTCAATCAGCTCAAGCATCAGGGCATTGAAGTGACCCAGATGCTTCTTATCAGCTCCTTTCGGAAACAATCCGGCTGAGGCATCCCACCGGGGCTGGGCGAAGTGGTCCGTGGCCAGTTTTTTTCGGACGGACACATCGCGGAGATCAGGAATATCAAAGGGCTGTCCATTCTCTGTCATCGATCGATAGGCTTGTATCCCCTGCAAGGTGCAGTCAGCCGCATGATAAACGTCAAATGGGGCAGGTGTCCCTTCCAGAATTTGGCGGGCAAAATAATAGCAGACCCAAAAATCTCCGCCACCATGCCCAAGGTTTCTGGCGAGGTCCCCGTGTTCCTCCCAGTCCGGTCGCACCTCGGTCATGGGGGAGGTTCCCCGCCCACCCAGACGCAGTTTCAGGCCCCTGGCGCCCTCCACTTCGGCACCACCCAAGGTCCCATAAAGCCGATGAAGATGCGTGTCATGACCGGTCTGCCCCATGATGTTTCGGACCACTCCGCCGTTGGACATTTTAATCAGACTAGGCAGAGGCTGTCCCTGCCAGGGAAACCTGGGCATTCCGGGAAACGACACATCAGAAGGAAGAGATGTCACTCTTACCGGTCGGCTGTTTGTAATATGCATTACCGGACCCAGCGAATGGGTGTTGTAATAGTGAAGATTCAACCAACTCCGCCAATTGTGCAGGGCATGTCCAGGTTGGACCGGATCTCCGGTGATGTACGAATAGCTAAGGGCGATAAATTCATGAAGGTATTCGTATTCACCATACATAAAGTGACCGAAGACCCCTTCGTCCCAGCGCCTTTTCAAATACATGTTCGGTGCGGTAAAGAGGCAATTCTCCGCCAGATTGTAAACCAACCCCGATTTTTCCACCGCATCAACCAGCCGGGCACCTTCCGCCGGGGTATGAAAAGCGGTCACCTCGGAAAGCACATGCTTCCCGGCCTCCAAACACCGCACCGCATCCGGTCCGTGGTTGGGACAAAACGTTGCCAGCAGCACCGCATCGAAATCCCCTTTGAGAAATACTTCCGCATCGTGAGTGGCCGCCGCTCCCGGATTGCATTCCAAAAAATGCCCGCGCATTTTTTCGTTAAAATCACAACCTGCAACCACATCGAACTGCAGGGCTTCCAGTGTCTGAAAGAAGTCTCTGCTCCGACCGAGACCCCAGATTCCCAGACGAATCCGCCGTTTGGATTTGAACATATTTTTTGTGATTAAGGGGTCTATCATACAAGAAAGGGAATCAAGAGCGTGCTTTACGAATGATCAAGCACTTCCGTTTCAATTTTTCGAGAAAGGGGCAATTTCTTCCGTGATACGCCTTATAACACTTTCGTCAACGTGGGTTTGGCTACCAAAATAACCAGAGAAAAGAGCCAATCCATGACGTCTTTTCTGAAAGCTCCGCCATGATTAATCGAAGATTATCAAATTGACAACTGATTCCGTGCCCGGAAGATTTTGTCCCGAAGTGGACCCAGTGAATAAAAGACCAACCAAAGTGACCATCAAAGAAATGGCGCGTCGTTTGGGTCTGAGTCCGGCCGCAGTCTCGAGCGCTCTGAGCGATAAGGTGTCACAAACAATTCGCCTCAGTCCGGAAACCGAGAAGCGTGTTCGCAACTTGGCGTAGGAACTGGGTTTTCGCCCCAATCGGGCGGCTCGCGTTTTGCGATCAGGCCGTTCGGAATTGATGGGCATCATTGCCGGAATCGGGTTTGAGCAACTCCACGCCATCCATCACTATTCAAAAAGGGCGGCTACGCCCTGCTTGCAACGCACCTGATCGAATCGGGATATAAGAAAATCACTGTTCTCGGTGAGCGAGGAAAGACCCGAACGTTCCGAAGCTTGATTGATGGGTGGGGGGAAGCTGTGTATCAGGCAAATGAAAGTGGGCACAATATGTCCCTTTCGTTCCGTAATAGTCACGCAGGCCGGCTTTCATACCGAGAGCGCATCTCACATGTATTCCATTTATTCGACCGGATATCCGGGGATGAAAAAGATCCTTAGTGCTAGCGATTTTCCCGATGCGGTGATCTGTCAGACGGATGCCTGGGCCCAGGGAGCAATTCGTGCTTGCAAAGACGCGGGCATTGATGTGCCGGGAGATATTGCCGTGGCTGGCTTTTATAATGAGCCCTCCAGTGCCACCGGAGGGCTCTCTTTGACCAGTGGGGCAACCCATCCAGAAACTGCACCGCCGGGCTTTTGCGGATGTGCAAACTGCTTTGGAGCAAGGCTTCACTGCGGCCCCACCGTTAACGCTTTCTTGTCAGTTATTTCCGCGTGAATCGACCCAGCGGCCTATTTGATCTTCCCTGCTTCCCTGGCTGTCGCCGCGCCGCATGATCCAAGCCGGAAACAGATTTCTCGATGCAAAAAGAATTGACGATCCGAGATGACATGATTGTTGCCTTAGTCTCAACGGCACTGTACGTTTGACCAATAAATCGATGAGACTAAGCAATCATATCACAATTCGAAAAAAATCCCAAGGCCGGACCTATCCCGATTACGGCTGGCTGCGCGGATTCAACATGATCCCATCTTGGGGGGCCCGCATCGAACAGGCGTGGTGGGAATACGACGGAGATCGATTTCGCGAAGAGGCGGCCCTGGCAACGCAGGCTCACGCCAATTGTATCCGGCTGTGGATCGAATTCTCCGCATGGATGGCAGACCCTGATCGGGTACAGGCGGCATTTATGGACGCCATAGAGGCGATTTCTGAGCTTGGCATGAAGACGATGCCCTGTCTGTTCAACCGTTGGCACGACTACGACTATGACTACGGCGGCACTTATAACGAGGACCTGTGTCGCAACCTTGATCCGAAAATAGACTACGTTCGCACACTTGTCACCCCTCTCGTGAATGATGATCGGATTCTGATATGGGACTTATGTAACGAGCCAGCCGCATCCCGGTTGGACGAGCCGTCGGCCGCCGAAGAAATCCACTGGCTAAGCCGGGTGGCCGACGCCGTGCGCGGCACAGGCGCACAACAACCGATCACCATCGGCGTGGGCACCTCTTTGCAGGGACGTCATATGGACATCTACGCGCCGCTGAGCGATGTGCTCTGCTGCCACCCCTACGGGACAACCCCGGAGGAGCAGGTCAATCTTTTGCGCAAATGTGGCGAGGTCCAACGGCGGCATGGCAAGCCCATGCTCTCCAACGAAACCATTCCCGGCTGCCTGGACGACGCCAAACGGGCGGAATGCGCCAAATGGACGATCCCGATGATGGAAGATGCCGGTTACGGTTGGATGGGATGGGGTCTGCGCGAGGGAAAGGCCATCTCAACCCGACGCGACCGCTGCGACGCCAATGGCATCGATGGGGAGGGCTTCCATTCCTGGTTTACCCGCGACGGAACACTGCGCCCCGGCCTGGAATTTCTGACCGAAAAACCGAAGCTTTGTCCCCCCTGGAGCAAAGAGTGATATTTGATCTTCCCGACTTCCCTCGTTGGCACCGCCCGCATGATCCAATCCGGAAACAGTTTTCTTGATGCAAAAGAATAGACGGCCCGAGAAGCCGTGATTATAGCGTTAATTCAAACAAAACTTCGCTCCCAAAACCTCCATGGTAAAATCCTCTCAACCCGCCGCAGACATTGTCCACGACCACATCGAATCAATCCTGCCGAAATTGCAGCACGAGGCCACCGGACGGTTGCCGTTTCCCTCGCTGAGCGTCGGATTCGGCAAGACCTACAACGGGCACATGTACTGCTGGGACAACCATCACATGAGCTTGCGCTTTGCCGCTGCGGGGCAACCCGAACAGTTGAAATATTTTGTCGGCAATATGCTGGCCTGCCAGAACGAATCCGACTTTGTGCCGTCCATCGTGCATTTCAAGAACGCCGGCATCGGCCAACTCGGGCCGTGGCACGCCCAGCCCTGGCTTGCCCAGAATGTGGCCGTCTATTTCGATCTGACGGGCGATGCCGATTGGACCGGCCGCATTTATCCGAACCTTGTCCGCTACCTTGACTTTTGGCTCAAGCAGCACTCGGCACCTCATGGGCTTCACCGATGGAGGCATCCCTGGCATAGTGGCTTCGATAACGAGATTTCCGGCAACATCTTTATGCCGGACACGATTCTTTCACCGGACTTGAACTCCTACCTCTACCTGGAACTCCGCGCCATGGCCTTCCTATCCAAAGCCCTCGGGAAAGTGGAGGCTGTGGAAACGTACTCCCGCAAGGCCGATCAACTTCGCGATGCCATCAATGACCGCCTCTGGGACGACACCTTGGGCACCTATGCGATCTACGACCTGGTTAACGACCAGCCGCGGGTTTCCCACGGGCTGGCGATCGACAACGAGGGAGGAACCACCGAGGAAGGGATCGGACGCTATGCCTTCCTGAGTTGTCCGGCTCTCCTGCCGCTTTTCGCCGGTATCGCCACCCTGGAGCGGGCCGAACGCATGATCCGCTCCTACGTGCTTGCCCCGGAGCATTTTCGCAGCCCCTTTGGCATTCGCAGCCTTTCCAAGGCCAGTGAATTCTACAATCAGGCCCGCTGGGGGGGGCCATCGCGTTTCAGCGATCCCCGGAGACTGACCAATTCCAACTGGCAGGGACCGGTCTGGATTCCGCTCAACTGGTTTGTTCTCCACGCCTTG
>Ga0105044_10012927_pt1 | contig 11347 bp, 10 predicted proteins | sample MAT01_FD_78092 | JGI IMG/M metagenome (GOLD analysis project Ga0105044, IMG submission 78092) | Freshwater microbial communities from Lake Fryxell liftoff mats and glacier meltwater in Antarctica - MAT-01 | ecosystem: Environmental > Aquatic > Freshwater > Ice > Liftoff microbial mat | place... | reverse complement strand
TCGGCAGCAAATACAGCCAGCTGCCGTCGGCGCGGCGGATGACCGGGTCGCTAAGCAAGGCAGGGTCGAACTTCTGGTGGCCGCGGACGAGATCGTCCCATTCGATCGGAGCATCATGATCAAGCCTGAACCGCCAGTGCGGAGAGATGCCGTCGGGAATCGGGGTGCCTTCGGATTTGCGCTGGTAGATCGGCGGCAGCTTGCGCCCGAGCAGGATCTTGCGCTGGATATCCAGCTCTTCCGGCGTTTCGGTGCAGGCATAGACCCGGCCAGCAGTGCGCAGCCGCTCGAACTCGCGTTCGTACAGGTCGAACCGCTCGGATTGGCGGACCGTCGCGGCGGGGTTGAGCCCGAGCCAGTCGAGATCGGCGATGATCGCATCGACATGCTCCTCGCGGCTGCGCTCGAGATCGGTATCGTCGATGCGCAGCAGGAACCGCCCGCCGCCTTGCTTGGCGAGCAAGTAATTATGCAGCGCGGTGCGAATATTGCCGACGTGGAGGCGCCCGGTCGGCGACGGGGCGAAGCGGGTGGTGACGGTCATCATTAGCCGCTAGACAATTTCGGACGGCTGACAAAGCTGTTCGTGCTCGAAGAACTTAAGGAAGCGGCGTGGAAATAAAATTTCTAGCGATCGTGGCCATCGCATTAGCTAGTGCAGCGCCCGCCACGACGCTGTTCGAGCAGAAGTTCGTTTGTCCGGTCGGTGGCGAAAAATTCAAGGCGATGGTCATTGGAAGTATGACGACCTGGGGCCAGCGGCCCGACGGTATGCCCTATGGAACCACCACCATTGTCCCGTTGACCGAATGCCCCGGAAACGGCTTCGTATTCTTCGAGGAGAAGTTTGAGAAAGCCGATGTAGAGCGCCTCACGCCACTGGTGACCGGCGCCGAATATCAATCGCTCCGCCTAACGGACACGCCGTATTTCAGAGCTTGGTGGCTGATGAACCGGCTCGGTCGAGACCCCTATGATACGGCGCAGACATTGCTGGTGGCGTCTTGGGAAGGCGGCCCCGATCTGTCCCGCAAAGCGCGATATCAACGCAGCTTTGTCGCGTCGGTCGACGCCTTGCCGATGTCCGCTGCGAAGAAGTCCGACTGGTTCTGGCTAAGCTTGCGCTCCGCCAACCTGTTTCGCGAACTTGGCGACTTCGACAAATCGACCGCGTTGCTTGTAAAAATCGATCAGCCGGACACGCTGCCCACCGACAAAGACTCACTTGAAGACGCACGCTACATGATCGATGCGCTGAAGCTGCTCAACGCCGATCGCAACGCCAAGTCGGAACCAACTAGCTTGATCCCGCCGATGGTGGCGCTCGACTATTGCGCCGCTTCAACCGGCCTAACTCCCGCCGAAGTCAGCGCTTGCAAAGGACCCGCGATCGACAAGGCCAGGCGCGATCGGGCCAGGTGACCCAGAAGAATCTCACGCTCCCGACAGGAAGGCGTTGGTGATCGGGTAGCGGCGGTCGCGGCCGAAGTTGCGGGTGCCGATCTTGACCCCCGGCGGGGCCTGGCGGCGCTTATATTCGGCGCGGAGCAATTTCTTCTCGATCTCGGCCACCAGCGCTTGGTCGGCGCCGGTGATCGCGGCCGTCTCGCGGACCGATTTCTCATCCTCGACCAGTGCCTCGAGGATCCGGTCGAGCAGCGCATAGGGCGGCAGGCTGTCCTCGTCCTTCTGATTGGGGCGAAGCTCGGCGGTCGGCGGCTTGTCGATCACCCGCTGCGGCATCACCGGGCCGTCGGGGCCGAGCGCACCCTCGGGCCGGTTGGCATTGCGCCACCGCGACAACGCGAAGCAGGTCGACTTGTAGGCGTCCTTGAGCACCGAATAGCCGCCCGCCATGTCGCCGTAGAGCGTGGCGTAACCGACCGACATCTCGCTCTTGTTGCCGGTGGTCAGCAGCATGTGGCCGTGGGTGTTGCTGAGCGCCATCAAGGTCACCATCCGCAGCCGCGACTGGATATTCTCCGCCGCCAGCCCCTCGGCCCCGTCGAGCATCTTGTCGAACGCCTGGACGCCGGGGACGATCGGGATGACGTCATGGCGGCAGCGCAGCATCGCCGCGCAGGAGGCGGCATCCTCGAGGCTGTCGTCGCTGGTATATCTGGACGGCAGCATCACGCACCAAAGCTTGTCCGCGCCGAGTGCATCGACCGCGATCGCGGCGGACAGCGCGCTGTCGATCCCGCCGCTGAGGCCGAGCAGGACGCCGGGGAAGCCGTTGCGGCTGACATAGTCGCGCAGGCCGACCATCATCGCGCGGTAGATATCCTCGGGATAGACCGACAGTTTCGACCTTCTGGTCGTCGCGCAACGCCAGCCGTTGGCGGTCCGCTGCCATTCGGTCAGCCATAGCGCCTCGTCCCAGTCGGGCATCTGGACGACGATCGCGCCATCGTCATTGACGACGAAGCTCGACCCGTCGAACGCCAGTTCGTCCTGTCCGCCGACGCGGTTGAGATAGACCAAAGGCAGCCCGGTCTCGGTTACCCGCGCCTGGACCAACGCCAGGCGGCGATGGTCCTTGTCCAATTCGAACGGGCTGCCGTTGGGGACCAGCAAGATCTCCGCGCCGGCCTGCGCGAGGTGCGCGGTCACCGGCTCGAGCCAGATATCCTCGCAGATCGGGATCCCGAGCCTGACTCCGCGCCATTCGACCGGGTCGGGCAGCGGCCCCGCCGCGAACACGCGCTTCTCATCGAACGTGCCGTAATTGGGAAGCTCATGCTTGAGCCGCCGGGCGACCAGCTTGCCGCCCTCGGCGAGCAGCATCGCATTATAGACCGCGCCGCCTTCCTCATGGAGCGAGCCGAACAGGATCGCCGGGCCACCATCGGCGGTGGCGTCGATCAGGCGCTCGGCCGCCTCCATCGTCCGCCGCACGAATTCGGGCTTGAGCACCAGATCCTCGGGCGGATAGCCGGTCAGCTGGAGCTCGGGGAACATCACCAGGTCGGCGCTTTTGGCCTTGCCCCGCCATTCGAGCATCGCGGCGGCATTGCCCGCCAGGTCGCCGACGCGCTGGTTCAACTGGGCGAGGGCGATGGTCAATTTGTCGGTCACCGGATCGCTTTAACGCGCCCAGCCGGGCGAACAAGCTTGTCGCCGGTGCTTGTGCGTCGCTAAGGGGGGCCAGCACGCAAGGGGACAAGCGCAATCATGAAATTGCTGGCCGGCAACTCCAACCTGCCGCTCGCCACGGCGATCGCGGACTATCTCGAGATGAAGCTGACCGAGGCCAGCGTTCGCCGCTTCGCCGACGAGGAAGTGTTCGTCGAGATCAACGAGAATGTTCGCGGCGAGGATGTGTTCGTGATCCAGTCGACCAGTTTCCCGACCAACGACAATCTGATGGAAGTGCTGATCTGCATCGACGCGCTGAAACGCGCCTCGGCCAAGCGCATCACCGCCGTCCTCCCCTATTTCGGTTACGCCCGGCAGGACCGCAAACCCGGCCCGCGCACCCCGATCTCGGCCAAATTGGTGGCCAATATCATCACCACTGCGGGCGCCGACCGGGTGCTGACGATGGATCTCCACGCCGGGCAGATCCAGGGCTTCTTCGACATCCCGACCGACAATCTGTGGGCGGCGCCGGTGATGGCCGCCGACATCAAGGAGCGGATGGGGAATAGGGAATTGGTTGTGGTGTCGCCCGATGTCGGCGGCGTCGTCAGGGCTCGGAGCCTCGCAAAACGGCTCGACAATGCCCCGCTGGCGATCGTCGACAAGCGCCGCGAGCGGGCCGGCGAATCGGAAGTGATGAACATCATCGGCGACGTCGACGGGCGGACCTGCGTGCTGATCGACGATATCGTCGATTCGGCCGGCACCTTGTGCAACGCCGCCGCCGCGCTCAAACAACAAGGCGCCGTGAACGTGGTGGCCTATTCGAGCCACGGCGTGCTGTCGGGCGGTGCCGCAGCGCGGGTCCAGGGGTCCGAATTGACCGAATTGGTGGTCACCGACTCGATCTTCTCCGACCAGCCCGACGTCAAAGGCGGCAAGATCCGCCGCCTGACCATCGCGCCTTTGTTCGCCGAGGCGATCCGGCGGATCGCGGATGAATCGAGCGTGTCGAGCCTGTTCGACTGAGCTTGCCAGAAGGGCCATCGCCGACTAAGGCGCGCGCTTCCGCAATTGGTGGAAAAACGAATCGCCCGGCCAGTTAGGGCTGCCGTGGCGGTTTTCAGAACGTCGCCCCCCGATTAAGTTTTTGTGAGAAAACTTCGGTCGCGCGGGGCCACAAGGAGACGAAAATGCCCAAGCTCAAGACCAAGAGCGGCGTCAAGAAGCGCTTCTCGTTCACGGCCACCGGCAAGCTCAAGCACGGCGTTGCCGGCAAGCGCCACCGGCTGATCAGCCACAATTCGAAATATATCCGCCAGAACCGCGGCACCGAAGTTCTCTCCTCGGCGGACACGCCCCGGGTGAAGCTTTGGGCGCCCTACGGCCTCAACTAGGAGCTAGCGGACCATGGCAAGAGTCAAACGCGGCGTAACCACCCGCGCCAAGCACAAGCGGATCCTGGACAATGCGAAGGGCTATTATGGCCGTCGCAAGAACACCATCCGCATCGCCCGCCAGGCCGTCGAAAAGGCCGGGCAATATGCCTATCGCGATCGCAAGGTTAAGAAACGCAGCTTCCGCGCCTTGTGGATCCAGCGTATCAACGCCGCAGTGCGCGCCGAAGGGCTGACCTACGGCACCTTCATCCATGCGCTGAAGCTGGCCAACATCGATCTCGACCGCAAGGTCCTGGCCGATATCGCGATGCACGAAGCCGAGGCATTCTCGGCGATCATCGCCCAGGCCAAGGCTGCTTTGCCCAAGGAAGATGTCGCCAAGGCGGCGTAAGCTTCGGAGCAATCGAAACAAATGAAGGGCGTCGCGGCGAAAGTCGCGGCGCCCTTCTTCGCATCAGTCGATCAGGGCGAGCGCGGGCAGGGTGAGAAATTCTTCGAACGTGTCGTCGGTGACGAGATGGTGGAACAGGCGCGAGGCGTCGGCGAGATGGGGGAGCGAACCGAGCGCCGCGATTTCCTCCGCCAGCCAATGTTCGAACAGATCGCGGCTGAACCTCGCACCGTCATCGAACGGCGCTTCGAATCGCAGCCACTGCCACAATTGCGAGCGGCAGATTTCGGCGGTCGCGGCATCTTCCATCAGATTGTACAGCGGCACCGCGCCGCGCCCGCCAAGCCAGGCGGCGATATACTGGATCGCGACCCGGATATTCTCGCGCGCGCCGGCCTCGGTGCGGACCCCGGGGTGGATTTCGAGCATCGCGTCGCGGCCGGGGACGTCGGCCACGCGGCGGTCGAGCTGGTTGGGGCCGCGCATCGCCGCAAACGCCTCCATCGCGACTGCGACCAACGCCGGATGCGCCACCCAGGTGCCGTCATGGCCGTTGCCGACTTCGCGTTGCTTGTCGGCGCGAACCTTGGCCAGCGCGGCGGCATTGGCGGCGGCGTCATCCTTGACCGGGATCTGCGCCGCCATCCCGCCCATCGCATGCGCGCCGCGACGGTGACAGGTGTTGATCAGCCGCAGCGAATAAGCCGCGAGGAACGCCTTATCCATCGTCATCGCCGAGCGGTCGGGGGTCAGCCGGTCAGGGTGGCGGCCGATCCGCTTGATGGTCGAGAAGATATAGTCCCAGCGGCCGCAATTGAGCCCGACGATATGGTCCTTCAGCGCGTGGAGGATCTCGTCCATCTGGAAGGCGGCGTCGATCGTCTCGATCAGCACGGTCACCCGGGTCGAGCCGTGGCGAAGCCCGAGCCGTTCCTCGGCAAAGGCGATGACCTCGCTCCACAGCGCGGCTTCCTCGGCCGATTCGAGCTTGGGGAGGTAATAATAAGCGCCCGATCCGACGGCGCGGGCGGCGGCGGCATTGTGCAACAGATAGAGGGCGAAATCGACGAACCCGCCGGCCATCGGCGCCCCATCGACGGTCAGGTGACGCTCGTCGAGGTGAAGCCCGCGCGGGCGGACGATCAGCACCGCCGGATTGGGGCCGAGCGCGTAGGATTTGCCGCTGCCTTGATCGGTGAACGCCAAGGTGCCGCGCCAGCGGTCGATCAGATTGGCCTGGCCGTCGATGAGGTTGTCCCACGTCGGCGCGGTCGAATCCTCAAAATCGGCCATGAAGGTTTTCGCGCCCGAATTGAGCGCGTTGATGACCATCTTGCGCGTCGTCGGTCCGGTGATTTCGACGCGGCGGTCCTGGAGGTCGTCGGGCGCGCGGGCCACTTGCCAATCGGCGGCGCGGATCGCGGCCGTGTCGGCGCGAAAGTCGGGCAGCTCACCCGCGTCGTAGCGCGCCTGCACGGCGAGCCGCGCGGCGAGCAGCTCGCGGCGGCGCGCATCGAACCGCCGATGGATCGCGCCGAGCAATTCGAGCGCGGCGGGGGTGAGAATCTCCGCGATCCGCGGATGATCGCTCGGTGCGGCTTCGACCGTCCGCTCCGCGAGCATCGCCTCGCTCACGCACGCGCCTCATGGGTGATGACGTAGCGCTTGGTCGCGCCGAGGCGGTCGCGGAAAGTCAGTCGCTGCCATTCGGTCCGCGCCCGGGTCGGATCGGGGAACGGCCCCGAAATCTCCTCGGTCCCCGGCACGATCTCGTCGAACTGGCAATCGCGATAATCGCCCCCGATGACCCAATAACGTTGTCCCATGATCATGTTCCTCTTTCAGGCGGCAACAGCGGTGAACTGGTCGGCTTCGGTCGATTGTGCGAGCGCGGTAGTCGACGAGGCCCCGGCCGACAGGGTCAGTGCGACCTTGTCGAAATAACCGGTGCCGACCTCGCGCTGGTGACGGGTGGCGGTGTAGCCCGCGGCCTCGCTGGCGAATTCAGCCTGCTGGAGCCGCGAGTAAGCCGCCATGCCCTCGTCGCGATAGGCCGAGGCGAGCTCGAACATCGCATGGTTGAGGCTGTGGAAGCCGGCCAAGGTGACGAACTGGAACTTGTAACCCATCGCCCCCAGCTCGCGCTGGAATTTGGCGATGGTCGCTTCGTCGAGTTTGGCTTTCCAGTTGAAGCTGGGCGAGCAATTATAGGCCAGCAATTTGCCCGGATATTTGGCGTGGATTGCCTCGGCGAAGCGCCGCGCGTCGTCGAGGTCGGGGTTGCTGGTTTCCCACCACAGCAAATCGGCATGTTCGGCAAAGGCCAACCCGCGCGCGATGCAATGATCGAGCCCGGTGCCGTCTTTGAGGCGGAAGAATCCCTCGGGGGTGCGCTCGCCGGTCAGGAACGGCCGGTCGCGCTCGTCGACATCGGATGTGATCAGCTTGGCGCTTTCGGCATCGGTGCGCGCGACGACCAGGGTCGGCACGCCCATCACGTCGGCGGCGAGACGCGCCGCGTCGAGATTGCGAATATGCGCCTGGGTCGGGATCAGCACCTTGCCGCCCAAATGGCCGCACTTCTTTTCGGCGGCGAGCTGGTCCTCGAAATGGACCGCAGCAGCGCCCGCCTCGATATAGGCCTTCATGATCTCGAAGCAGTTCAATGGCCCGCCGAACCCGGCCTCGGCATCGGCGATGATCGGTACAAACCAGTCACGCCCGGCCCCGCCTTCGCTGACCTCGATCTGGTCGGCGCGCTGGAGGGTGCGGTTGATCCGCCGCGCCAGCTCGGGCCCGGCATTGGCCGGATAGAGCGACTGGTCGGGATACATCGCGCCAGCGGTGTTGGCATCGGCCGCGACCTGCCAACCCGAAAGGTAGATGGCGTCGAGCCCGGCGCGGACCTGCTGCATCGCCTGGTTGCCGGTGACCGCGCCGAGCGCCCGGACCGGCGCGTCGCGCTTGAGCATTTCCCACAACCGATTCGCGCCGCGGCGGGCGAGCGTCTGTTCGATCACCACCGAGCCGCGCAATTTCTCGACCTCGGCGACGCCATAGCCGCGGACGATTCCATCGAATCGACCGGTGGGGGCGGGAACCAGTTGGTCAAAACTTGTCACAAGCAATCCTTCAAGCAATTTCGGTGTGTGTCGCAGCGCAGCAAACACCCATAGCGACGAGAGAGCACCGGCAAAAATGGTCTAACTGTCATGAATTGACTTGTGCGATTTGGGCGAAGTTGACAGATTTGCCCGATGAGCAATGCCAAACTCTTCCTCGGCCAGCGCCTGCGCCGCCTCCGCCGCGACCGCGACATGACCCAGACCGACATGGCGGGGAGCCTGGCGATCAGCCCCAGCTACCTCAATCATCTCGAGCGCAACCAGCGGCCGGTGACCGCCGGCCTGCTGCTCAAGCTGGCCGAGATTTACGAGATCGACGTCCGCACCTTCGCTGCTGGCGGGGGCACTCGCACCGGTTCCGACGAGCTTGCCGAAATCTTTTCCGACACATTGCTCGGCGATCTTGGCGTGCCGCGCTACGAACTGGCCGAGCTGGCGAATAATTCGCCCGCCGTCGCCGATGCCATCGCCCGCCTGTATGCCGCGCTGAAGGAAGTCGACCGCAACCCCGACCTCGCCTCGGGCGGCGACGCCCGCGCTCTGGTCACTCCTGAAAATTGGGTGCGGGATTACATTCAACAACACCGTAATCATTATCCCGCGCTGGAAGCGGCGGCGGAAACGCTGGGCGGGGCGCTGAGCGACCCCCTGTCGATGGCCGAACCGCTGCGACGGCGATTGAAGGAAGCGTGGGGGATTACCGCGCGGGTCGTGGCCCAGGCCGAGCTCGGCAATGCCAGCCAGGCGTTTGACCCCGAGCGGCGATTGTTCCAGATCTCGTCGCTGCTCCGCGCCGAAAACCGCACCTTTGCACTGGCTTACCAGCTTGCCCTGGTCGAATTCGCCGACGTCATCGACAAGATGGTCAGCGACGCCGCGCCACCCGACAAGGGGATCGGCGAACTGCTCCACATGAGCCTCGCCAATTATGCCGCCGGCGCGATCATGATGCCCTATGGCCACTTCCTGAAAAGCGCCGAGGAGCATCGTTATTCGATCGACCGCCTGAGCGGCGACTATGGTGCCAATGTCGAGCAGGTCGCGCATCGGCTGACCACGCTGGGCCGTGCCGGGGCGCGCGGCGTGCCATTCTTCATGCTCAGGGTCGATCCGGCGGGGAATATCTCGAAACGCTATGCCGGCGAGAACTTCCCCTTCTCGCGGTTCGGCGGGACTTGCCCGCGGTGGAACCTCCACGCCGCCTTTCAGGTCGCGGGGCAAGCCGTGACCCAGGTGATCGAGACCCCCGACGGCCAGCGTTACTTCACCGTCTCGCGCACCATCGAGCGACCGATCAAGACCGGCCTGACCACCGGGTTGCAGGCGATCGGGCTCGGCTGCGACCTCAAACATGCCCACAAACTGCATTGCGCCGACGGAGTCGATTTCGGCAATCCGGCGGTGACCCCGGTCGGTCCGGCCTGCGCGATCTGCCCGCGGATCGACTGTGCCGACCGGGCCACGCCGCCCGCCGGACGGATGCTGGCGATCGACACCGCGCGCAAAACCATCTCGCCTTACCCGTTCGTCAGCGGATGAGGCCTTTGCTTTTGCGGCTCATGCTTGGCAAAGGCGCAGACCATGACGACTGATCCCGACACGCTCCGTACCGACTGGACCCAGCGCATCGCCGAGGCCGGCGACGCGTCGGCGCTCGAGACACTGCGCGTGTCCGCGCTGGGCAAGGCGGGCGAGGTCACTGCCTTGCTCAAGACGATGGGGTCATTGTCCCCCGAGGAGCGCCAGGAGCGCGGTCCGAAAATTCACGCACTGCGCGAAGCGGTCAGTGCGGCGATCGCGGCCAAGAAGGACGAACTCGACAGCGCCGAACTCGACCGAAGGCTGGCGACCGAGCAGGTCGATTTGTCGCTGCCCTCACGCGCGACCGCGCAGGGCTCGGTCCATCCGGTCAGCCAGGTGATGGACGAGCTGGCCGAGATTTTCGCCGACCTCGGCTTCGCGGTCGCCGAAGGGCCCGAGATCGAGGACGACTGGCACAATTTCACCGCGCTCAACATTCCCGAAACCCATCCCGCGCGGGCGATGCACGATACCTTCTATGTCCAGGGTAGCGGTGACCCGATGGTGCTTCGTACCCACACCTCGCCGGTTCAGATCCGCGCCATGCAATCGCAGCCGCCGCCGATCCGGATCATCGCGCCGGGCCGGGTCTATCGCAGCGACAGTGACGCCACCCACACCCCGATGTTCCACCAGATCGAGGGGCTGGTGATCGACAAGGGGATCCACATGGGTCACCTCAAATGGACCCTCGAAACCTTCCTCAAGGCGTTTTTCGAGCGCGACGACATCGTGCTTCGCCTGCGTCCGAGCTATTTCCCGTTCACCGAGCCGTCGGCCGAGGTCGATGTCGGGTGGAGCATGGAAAAGGGCCGCCGCGTGGTCGGCGGGTCCGAGGGCTGGATGGAAGTGCTGGGCAGCGGCATGGTCCATCCCCGCGTGATCGCGGCGTGCGGATTGGATCCCGACGAATGGCAGGGCTTCGCCTTCGGCACCGGGGTCGACCGGCTGGCGATGCTCAAATATGGCATGGATGACCTCCGCGCCTTCTTCGACGGCGACCTGCGATGGATGAAGCATTACGGCTTCAGCTTCCTCGACGTGCCGACGCTCTCCGGGGGAGTGGGCGCATGAAGTTTTCCCTGTCATGGCTCAAACACCATCTTGAGACCGACGCCGACGCCGCGTCCGTCGCCGAAAAACTGACCAGCATCGGACTGGAAGTCGAAGAGGTGTCCAATCCGGCCGAAGCGCTGAAGCCATTCAAGGTGGCCAAGGTGCTGACTGCGACCCGCCACCCGCAAGCCGACAAGTTGCAGGTGCTGTCGGTCGATGCCGGTGATGGCCCGATGCAGGTCGTGTGCGGCGCAACAAATGCGCGGGCGGGGATGCTCGGCGTGTTCGGCGGGCCGGGGACCTATGTGCCGGGCAGCGACATGACCTTGAAGCAGGCGACGATCCGCGGGGTCGAATCCAACGGCATGATGTGCTCGGCGCGCGAATTGCAGCTGGGCGAGGATCATGACGGGATCATCGAGCTTGCTGCCGATGCGCCGGTCGGCATGAGCTACGCCGACTTTGCCGGGCTCGACGATGCGGTGTTCGACGTCGCGATCACCCCCAACCGCCAGGATTGCATGGGCGTGCACGGCATCGCCCGCGACCTCGCCGCGGCGGGGCTTAGAACGTTGAAGCCGCTCGACGTCCCGGTGATCGGCGGCAGCTTCGACAATCCGATCGCGATCCGGATCGAGGATTCGGAGGGCTGCCCGGCATTCTATGGACGGACCGTGCGCGGGTTGACCAATGGCGCCAGCCCCGAGTGGCTG
>Ga0105044_10012925_pt1 | contig 11349 bp, 7 predicted proteins | sample MAT01_FD_78092 | JGI IMG/M metagenome (GOLD analysis project Ga0105044, IMG submission 78092) | Freshwater microbial communities from Lake Fryxell liftoff mats and glacier meltwater in Antarctica - MAT-01 | ecosystem: Environmental > Aquatic > Freshwater > Ice > Liftoff microbial mat | place... | reverse complement strand
CCCAGATGAATGGCACCGATCAGATCAACAGATGCGTCCGGATATTTTTTTGAGTCTTCAAAACGAATCACCGACGTTTCTAAAGCGACCGACAGTTTCCGCTCATTCCGACGGATTCGAATATATTCCTGGGCGGGAGTTTTTTCACTCGGCGTGGCAGCATCCGCTGATGACTGTTCGCCTTTGGCTTTGTCGGCATCATCAGCTATCAATTTGACGGCCATCACAGCTGTCGCCAAGCTGGCAAGGAACACCGCAGCAAACGGAAACATACGCTTCAGGCAACAACAGGGAGTGTTTGCAGCTGACGCATCATCGACTGGCAAAAGTGATTGATTCATTTCACGACTCGTTCAGAAGAATTTTGCAGTGTCGAAACCAGTGTGGCCTCGCTATGCCGGAATTATCGCACCGTTTGGATCAGAACGAAGCCCCGGATTCTTCAAAGTTCTCGGATTCTACCAATCACTCTGATCCCTGCGTAGGTCATACATTCCCGCATGCCGGGCAACGCCGTGAAGGATTTCTGTAGCCGGATTCGTGAGAATTCGGGCTTTCGCCGTGTCACTGTTCCGAAGTCTCACGACTTCGGCTACGAGAAACCGCCTGTTTCCTCGAAGAAAAATCCTTCACGGCGGTGCCTGTCGGAGGCGAAAGTGGCGAACATGTATTCGTTGCAGGGAATTTTTGGTTGGAAACTGCTAGAATTCGGGGCGTTACAGTCGGGCACCTCGTATGCAAACCGTACAGCCCCTGTGGCTAGTGCCAGATTGAGTAATAAACGGGCGTCGGAATTTTATTCCGATGATTTGTTGATTATTCTCACGGGCAACTGTGAGTTCTCAGGGCAGTTGGCCTGTTCCATTCGTGTTTGTTCCCACCGTACATGAGCGATCCAAAAACCGATTCATCAGACCTTACCACAATTCCTGTCCGTGTTCTGATCGTCGATGATGACGAAGGGCACGCTCAGGCGGTCGCCGACTCACTTGCGCGCATTAACTGTGAATGCACAGTCGCGGGTTCTGGTGAACGCGGTGCTCAGCTGATCCATTCAGAATCATGGGACGTCGTCGTTACGGATCTGCGTATGGGTGAAGTGGATGGGTTGGAAATTCTTCGGCTAACCAAAGAAGAACTTCCCGATGCAGAAGTCATCGTTCTGACGGGGCACGGTTCGATTGCGTCGGCTGTCACCGCGATGCAGCACGGTGCATACACGTATCTCACAAAGCCGCTGGATATCGGAGAACTCCGATCAGCTGTCGAAAAAGCCTCCGCGCGGTTAAGGCTGATCCGTCGCAATGCCGAACTTCGGCAATCGCTGGACGAACGTTTTGGATTTGAAGGCGTCGTGGGCAACAGTCCACAAATGCATAACATCATTAACATTCTGAAAAGCGTCGCTCCGACGGACAGCACGGTTTTGATTCACGGTGAAAACGGAACCGGAAAAGAACTGGTGGCTCGCGCGCTGCATCAGAACAGCCCGCGAAAAAACAAACCATTCGTGCCGCTGAATATCTCTGCGCTGCCGGACAGTATTCTTGAGAGTGAGCTGTTCGGCCACGAAGCTGGTGCGTTCACCGGGGCGATGGGACGGCGTATCGGTAAGTTTGAACATGCCAATGGAGGAACGTTGTTCCTGGATGAAGTCGGCGAAATGCCGATGGATACTCAGGTCAAACTGCTGCGTGTGCTGGAAGAACGCAAGATTACGCGACTTGGTGCGAACGACGAATTGCCAATCAACGTCCGTCTAGTGGCTGCGACAAACGCTGATCTGCAAAAGCTGGTGCAGGATGGAAAGTTCCGCGAAGACTTGTATTACCGTATCAACGTGGTCTCCATCAATCTGCCGCCGCTGCGAGAACGTGCGGGGGACATTCCGCTGCTGATGGAACATTTTCTTCGTGACCTCACCAAACGCACGGGCCGCGACGCTCAGGGATTTTCGCGGGCTGCCCGAAAAGCGATACTGGCCTATCAATGGCCGGGCAATATTCGTCAGTTGCGCAATACCATCGAACGCATGCTGGTGCTGGACAACGACGGCGTCCTTGACATCGACGGACTGCCGCCCGAAATCGCCGCGTTAGTGAAAGATCAACTGCCTGATACCGAAGACGAAATGCCTTCAGGTGCCGACAGTTTGATAGGTAAGCCAATGACCGACGTCGAAAAATATTACATCCAGCGAGCTCTGGATTTGACTGACGGTAACCGCGAAGAAGCCTCCAGAATGCTCGAGATAGGCGAACGCACTCTCTATCGCAAGATCAAAGAATACGAGTTGCGAAAGTAGCTTATTCGTCGCTGGTATCAAATGGACGTTCGCCCAGGATTTTGGCAACTTCGTCGCGTTCCAGGTTTTCTGCTTCGAGTAAAGCGTTAGCGAGAGCGTCCATTTTGTCACGGTATATTGTCAGCAAATCCACCGCAGAGGCATAAGCGTCGTGCATGATTTTCTGCACTTCGGTATCGATCAGCCGTGCTGTTTCTTCGCTGAATTCGCGGGAGGTATGCATTTCCTTGCCAAGGAACGGATGCTCTTCAGACTGACGAAACGCAACAGGACCAATTGCTTCGGACATGCCCCAGCTCGATACCATGCGACGTGCGAGGCTCGTCGAACGATTGATGTCGTCTTCCGCTCCGGCTGAGTACTCATGGAATACAAGCTTCTCTGCGGCGCGGCCTCCCATCATCATGATCAGTCGAGCTTTAAGAAGATGTTCTCCGACGTTGTAGAGTTCCTTTTCGGGCATCAATTGAGTGACACCCAACGCACGTCCGCGAGGCACGATGGAAACCTTATGAACGGGATCCATCCCCTTCTGACACCATGCAAGAATCGCATGGCCGGCTTCGTGCCAGGCCGTCAGGCCACGTTCTTTTGTTTCCACAGGCTCATCCCGTGGGGCTCCCATCAGGATCAGGTCCTGAGCGTACAGAAAATCGACCATCTCGACAAAGCGTTTGTCTTCGCGACCGGCTTTGAGTGCGGCCTCATTGACAAGTTTCGCCAACTCAGCCCCGCTATAGCCAATCGTAGTGCGTGCCAATGCATCAAGTTCAACGTCATCCGACAGCGGAACTTTTCGTGTGTGAACTTTCAGAATGCTGAGCCGACCTTCACGAGCCGGTTTATCGACCGTGACGTGGCGATCGAAACGACCAGGCCGCAGCAAGGCTGGATCGAGCACGTCCTGACGGTTCGTCGCCGCGATGACAATGACCGTTTCACCCTGTTGAAAACCATCCATTTCGCTGAGAATTTGATTGAGTGTCTGCTCGCGTTCATCGTGACCACCACCAACGCCGGCTCCACGCTCGCGGCCGACGGCATCGATTTCGTCAATGAAGACGATGCAGGGTGCCGCTTCGCGAGCCGTCTTGAACAGGTCTCGCACGCGAGTCGCACCAACACCGACAAACATCTGAATAAATTCAGATCCGTTGATCGAAAAGAACGGTACGCCAGCTTCACCCGCTGTCGCGCGGGCGAGCAGAGTTTTGCCGGTTCCGGGAGGTCCAACGAGCAGCACACCCTTCGGGATTTTGGCTCCAAGGCGTGTGAACTTTTTCGGTGTCTTGAGGAATTCAACGACTTCCTGCAAGTCCTGCTTTGCGTTTTTCAGGCCAGCAACATCATCGAACATTGTGGCTTTATCGCTTTTTTCAAATCGTCGCGCTGGACTGCGTACGAATCCGCCCATCATCCCGCCGCTGGAAAACGGATCCGACGATCGGCGCATCACGGTCCACAGAATGAAGAAAAAGAACAGGCCCATCAGAATCCAGATGAGCAACTGTGTGCCGTTATCGATAGTGGCTGGAGCGACATCAACCGGAACTTTCTTGTACAGTTCTTCAAAGAACGCCGGATCCCTCGCATTTTCTGGCGGCATCTGCGTGTTGAATCTTTTGCTCAGCTTCCCTGTTGTCTCTTTTGGTGATTCAGGAACATTTTTCCATTCGCCCATCAGGTAGTCCTGCTGGATGCGAGCCGATTCGATATTGTCAGCCTTGAGCTGCTCTTTGACGAAGGTAAAACCAACAGTCGTCCCATAGTTCGATGGGGAGCTATAAAATGCCCACATCACAAGAACGAAAGCAAGGGCACCCAGAATAAACATGAAACCCAGGCTGCGTCGTCGCGGGTCACCACCTTGTCCATCGCTCGGTTTGTTATTCGACGGCCCTGGAGAATTGTCTCCGGATTGCTGATCCATGCGAACGTATTTCCTGACTAATATGTCGTGTGCGTTGAGTGTTTTCAGAGGTATTCAGGTGGCCAACAGGATATTCGTCAATGCTGCAATTCGTGAGGAACTCGGAAGGGTAACGCAGCAGCCGTTCCGTCGCAATCGAACGCAGCAACCTCGAACGTAGCAACCAGTAAATGGCAGTTCGACGGTTTTCCTGGAATCCTGCGCAGTAAATGGCGTTATGTGTATTCAAGTGCATTATTCAAGTGCATGCATTATTCAAGTGCATGGCACCGGAAATCAGGCAGGAAATCAGGCACCGGAAATCATCAGTCGAGGATGCAGACCGGATAGTCCATGCGGTGCAGGCTGGAACGCAGGTAATTCATCAACTGGCTGTAGTTGTCCTGAACGGCTGCTGAACACTGGGTCAGATCCAACGATTCCAGTTCATTTACCGCCAATTCGCCGCCATGCTGTTTCGGATGATGACACCAGATTTCCACTTGATCGCAGCGCTGAACTTCCTCGGTCATGAACACCTTTGCTAATTCCTGCAGGTGTTCTGACGCATGACAGAAGTCGAGAATGAACACCACTTCGCGAGCCATCACGCCACTGCCGTCATGATCCCCAATTTCTCACCTGGTTTCCGGAGGCACACACAACCGTAAAGCATCCGGTCGCTCGACTTTTCTAAGCTTCACGCCGCAGCTATGATGAGCCGGACTATGTCACATATCAGCCACTCCCCTGCGTCGTCGGCCGCAGTTATTACGCCGGACTTCCTGAAACGCCTGGCCGCAGTTGTCAGCCCCGAGCGATTGCTCAGCGCTCAGGATGAATTGTTGGTTTACGAGTGCGACGGATACGTCGTCGAAAAGACGACTCCGGATGTCGTGGTGTTTCCGCAATCCAGCGACGAAGTCCTGCGTGTTGTTCGTGAATGCATCGCTGCCAAAGTGCCGTTTGTTCCTCGCGGAGCTGGTACCAGTCTTGCCGGAGGATGCCTGCCTGTCGGCGGAGGAGTGATGATCTCGCTGACTCGGATGGGGAAAATTCTGGAGATCAATATTCGCGATCGATATGCTGTCGTCGAACCTGGTGTTGTCAACGTGCGCTTGACGCGAGCATTGGCTGGCAGCGGATTTCACTACGCTCCTGATCCCAGCAGTCAGGGAGCCTGCACGATCGGCGGCAACATCGCGACGAATTCCGGCGGCCCGCATACGCTGAAATATGGCGTGACTGTGAATCATGTACTGGGAGTCGAATTTGTATCGCCGGAAGGTGAACTTGTGCAATTCGGTGGGCCGTGCGGGCGAGGTGCTGACTTTGATCTGACGGGTGTGTTTGTTGGCAGTGAAGGCACATTCGGCGTTGTGACAAAGGTCTGGGTCCGGATCACGCGTGATCCCGCAGCGCATCGCACGATGCTGGGAATTTTCAATACCGTTGATGATGCCACGCAGGCCATTAGCCGCATTATTGGAGCTGGCATTATCCCGGCGGCCCTCGAAATGATGGATCAGGGGATCGTGTCCGCCGTCGAAGCGGCCTTCAAGTTCGGATTCCCGCTTGATGCAGGTGCGGTCTTGCTGATTGAAGTCGACGGGCTTGACTGCGTCGTTGATGACGAAGCGCAGTTGATCACAGATTTGTGCATGGACACCGGAGCCCGAGAAGTCCGCCTGTCACGCACGGAAGAAGAACGCCTGCTGTTATGGAAATGCCGAAAGCAAGCGTTTGGTGCCATTGGGCGACTCAGTCCCAGCTATTGCACTCAGGACGGGGTTGTTCCTCGCACGCAACTGCCGGAGATTCTGAAATTCATCCTTGATGTCAGCCAGCGGTATCAGATTCGAATTGTCAACGTGTTCCACGCCGGGGACGGCAACATTCATCCGATCCTACTTTTTGACGAACGCGATGCGGAACAAGTGAAACGCGTGATGCTGGCAAGTGACGAAATTCTGAATCGCTGCATCGATCTGGGCGGCAGTGTGACGGGCGAGCACGGCATCGGCGTCGAGAAAATCAGTCTGATGAATCGACTGTTTACGAAGACGGATTTAGAAGTGATGACGGATGTTCGCGGTGTCTTCAACCCACTACAACTGTGCAGCCCCGGAAAAATGCTGCCAACCGCTGGCGGCTGCGGTTCCGAACACATCGAAAAATCCCACCCCGGCCGCCGCGCGGCGATGTAGCGAATGCGCGATACGTGGCAATATTCGCGAGTCGCATTTCGCATCATCGACGGTCAGGCACTATTGTCGCGTAACGACTTTGCAGCTAATCGAGGGCGAGCAGGTTGAAAAACATCATAGCGAGGGCGAGCCGCACCATGCGGAGCACAAGATTCTGGTTACCAGTCCTGTCGCTAAGGACGTCATCAGCACTCAGCCTTACGTCTGCCAGATCCACTCACGCAACCACATTGAAGTCCGTGCTCTTGAAGGCGGATATCTTGAAAAGATTCTGGTCAAAGAGGGCCAGACGGTAAAGAAGGGTGATCTGCTGTTCAACATCCTCCCGGTCTTATACCAGGCCAAGCTGGATTCCGACGTTGCCGAAGCCAGGCTCGCCGAAATTGAGCTGCAAAACACGGAGAAGTTGTTTGAGCAGAAGATTGTCGCTCAGCCAGAGGTGTCACTGGCCAAGGCCAAGCTCGCCAAGGCACAGGCCGAAGTGAAGCTGGCTCAGGCCGAGCTGGACTTCGCAGAAGTCAAAGCTCCTTTCGATGGCATCGTCGATCGTCAGCACGGCCAGGTGGGCAGCCTGATCGAGGAAGGAGAGATCCTCACGACTTTGTCGGACAACGAGGTGATGTGGGTTTATTTCAATGTGCCCGAGGCTCACTACCTTGAATACAAGGCTGCCATGGATCGGAAGGATGAGAAGGATAAAGAGAATCTCGACATCGATCTGATGCTGGCGAACCACAGCAAGTTTTCTCAGACCGGCCAAATCAGTGCGATTGAGGCTGATTTCAACAACACGAACGGGAACATTGCTTTCCGCGCGGATTTCCCGAATCCTCAAGGCCTCCTGCGTCACGGTCAGACCGGCACCGTGCTGCTCCATCGCACGGTAAAGAACGCCCTCGTCATTCCTCAGCGGGCAAAGTTCGAAATCCTCGCCAAGAACTACGTCTATGTCGTTGGAGAAGATAACATCGTCCACCAACGCGAGATTGTTATCGAGAGCGAACAGGACGACATCTATCTTATCAAAAACGGCCTTGAAGCAGGCGACAAGATCATTCTTGAAGGGCTCCGCCAGGTTCGCGATGGAGAGAAGGTGGAATACGAGTTCATGCCACCGGAAGAAGTTCTGGGTAACCTGAAATACCACGCAGAATAAGTTGCCACTTTCGTAGCTGGACTCGCCAGAGTTCAGACGAGTCCAAGGGTTCCCGAAGTCTGGCGACTCCGGCTACGGTAATCAAAAAACAATGTTCGCGAAAATTCTGCATCGGCCAGCATTGGCCATCGTCATCTCGCTGCTCATTCTGTTTATGGGTGGGTTGGCAATCGTGACGCTGCCAATTTCTCAGTTCCCGACAGTCGCGCCTCCCAGCGTGGTAGTATCGGTTTCTTTTCCCGGTGCCAGTGCCAACGTTCTGGTCGACTCCGTGCTGGTGATCCTGGAGCAAGCCATCAACGGCGTCCAGGACATGCGATACATGATGTCCGCTGCAACAAGTGCTGGCGAAGCTACGATTACGATCGTCTTCGAGCCAGGCACAGACCCCAACGTGGCGGTCCTGAACGTCAACAACCGCATCAATATGGTCAAGAACAGACTCCCTCCAATTGTAGAGCGCGAGGGGATCATCGTACTGCAGAACATGTCCAGCATGTTGATGTATGTCAATGTCTTCAGTACCGACAAGAACGTCGATCAGAATTTTCTGTTCAACTACGCCACCGTCAACATTCTGCCCGAGATCAAGCGAATTCGAGGCGTTGGTACGGCCAATATTCTTGGCAACCGCGCCTATGCAATGCGCGTTGAGCTAAATCTTGAACGTTTGCGAGCTTACAACGTTTCCGCCGAGGACGTCATGAAGGCGATCGCAGACCAAAGCATGATTGGTTCGCCCGGGCGTCTGGGACAGGCCACAGGCAGGACGTCGCAAACTGTCGAGTATGTGCTGACGTGGGTGGGACGCTACGATAAACCGGAGCAGTACGAAAACATCATTCTGAAGGCCAGCAAAAAGGGTGAGATCCTGAGACACAGGGACGTTGCCACGATCGAGCTGGGTTCATCGTTTTATGACCTCTACTCAGACATTGACGGCGATCCATCGGCCGCCATTGTGCTCAAACAAACCCCGGGCTCCAATGCCACGGAGGTGATTGAAGAAGTCAAGAAGAAGCTTGAAGAAATAAAGGAAGCTTCGTTTCCGCCAGGGATGGACTTTCAGGTCAGCTACGACGTTTCAAAGTTTCTGGATGCCTCGATCGAGAAAGTGCTGCACACCCTGTTCGAAGCCTTCATCCTTGTGTCCCTGGTGGTCTACTTGTTCCTTGGGGACTTCCGCAGCACACTGATCCCAACGCTGGCGGTGCCGGTGTCGCTGATTGGTGCCTTCTTTTTCATGCTGGCGTTTGGGATGTCGATTAACCTGATCACGCTCTTCGCCCTCGTGCTGGCGATCGGAGTGGTTGTAGACGACGCCATCGTGGTGGTCGAAGCCGTGCATGAAAAAATGCACACCAAACATCTTGGCCCCTATCAGGCGACTCAGGAGGTGATGCATGAAATCAGTGGCGCGATCATCGCGATCACGCTGGTGATGACCGCCGTGTTTATTCCTGTGACCTTTATGCCGGGGCCGGTGGGTGTATTCTACCGCCAGTTTGGCCTTACGATGGCCATGTCCATTGTGCTGTCCGGACTGGTAGCCCTGACGCTCACGCCGGTTCTGTGTGCGATGATTCTCAGGCCCCTCTCGCACGGCCATGAGGAACAACACGGTCTGTTGGTTTCGTTAATCGCTGCATCAAGAAGATGGGCGGAGGTTTTGCTCCCACGCTCCGCTTCATTTTGGCGGTACTGCTTGGCGTGGGTGCGGGTGTTGGTGTGTATTATCTTTTGCACATTGAATTCGTTCACGAACTGGTGTCCGAGCAGGTTCCTCTGACTCAAACGAGAACGATCATTGTCGCCAGCGTCATGTCGGTGTTGTTTATCTTTACGTTCCGGTCGGTTTTTTCCGGAAGTGAAGTGGGAGAGCAGAAGATTCGTGGCCCGCTGGGCATGTTTCTGTATCTGTTCAACCAGGGCGTCGAGAAAGTCACAGGCGGTTACGCTGCAGTCCTGCGTCGAATCGCCACACGACGTCTGATGACGATGGTCGTGACTGGGTTTTTCGGATATGGTATTTTACTCGTAAACAATGTCCTTCCGACCGGCTTTGTTCCGTTGGAAGACCAAGGCATCATTTATGGAATTATCCAGACGCCTCCGGGCTCGACGCTCGAATACACAAACTCCAAATCCCACGAACTGGCGGTGATCTGCAAAGGACTGGACGAAGTCGTGTCGGTCTCGTCGCTGGCTGGCTATGAGGTTTTGACCGAGGGACGCGGTTCCAATGCGGGAACATGTATCATCAATCTGAAGCCCTGGGCCGATCGTAAACTTACCTCGAAGCAGATCATCGAGGAACTCGAGGAAAAAGGCACCGCGATATCCAACGTAAAGCTTGAGTTCTTCGAGCCGCCTGCGGTCCCTGGTTTCGGAGCGGCCGGGGGATTCTCCCTGAACCTGCTGGATAAGACCAACAGCGGCGATTACGAGCAGTTAGGAAAAGTGACCGATGAGTTCATGAAAGCCCTGTCGAAGCGCAAGGAATTAAAAGGTCTGTTCACATTTTTTGCAACAGACTATCCGCAATATGAGATTGTCATCGACAACGACGTCGCCATGCAGAAGGGGGTCTCAATCGCTGACGCCATGAATAACCTGTCCATCGTCGTGGGGAGCACCTGGGAGCAGGGCTTCATCCGCTTTGGACAGTTCTTCAAAGTCTACGTCCAGTCCGCGCCGGAATTTAGACGGTTTCCCGAGGATCTGGAAAACATCTTTGTTAAGAACGACGACGGCGAAATGGTCCCTTACTCCGCATTCATGATGCTGAAGAAAAAGCAGGGCCTTAACGAGATCAATCGTTACAACCTGTATACGACTGCGGCAATTCAGGGAGCACCGGCCTCGGGCTACAGCACAGGTCAGGCCATCGAAGCGATACAGGAAGTGGCCGCGGAAACGCTGCCGCGCGGATTTGGCATCGACTGGCAGGGCCTGTCCTATGACGAAGCAAAGAAGGGAAATACGGCGACGTACGTCTTTATCATCGTTGTCATGTTTGTATATCTCGTTCTGGTTGGACAATATGAAAGTTTTCTGCTGCCGCTGGCGGTGATCATCTCGCTGCCCGTCGGTCTCTTTGGATCCTTCTTAATGTTGAAGATCATGGGGTTGGCCAACGACGTGTACGCGCAGTTTGGTCTCGTCATGCTGGTCGGTCTGCTGGGCAAGAACGCGATTTTGATCATGGAGTTCGCTGTGCAGCGGCGCGAAGAGGGCTTGTCTCTCAAGGACGCTGCCATTGAAGGCGGAAAACTCCGATTCCGACCGATTCTGATGACCTCGTTCGCCTTCATCGCCGGTCTGATTCCGTTGGTTCGCGCCACCGGTCCGGGGGCAATTGGAAACCGCACGATCGGCACCACCGCAGTCGGTGGGATGCTTGTGGGGACCGTAATCGGAGTCTTCGTCATTCCCGGCCTTTATTATCTGTTCGGCAAGATGGCCGACGGTAAGAAATTGCTCGGGGAAGAAACGAGCCAACCGCTCAGCGAGCGGCTCGAACACGATGGGCACGGGGCACATGGAGTTGATCGAGCGTCGGATTCGCATGATGCGGATAATGTGTCACAATAACTCGTGTTGGGCTGCCAGAAACTGGGTGGCCGGAGCTGGACTGAACGAAGTGAAGGAAGCCCCGGAGCTTACGCATGGCTCCGCCGTTCCGGGGTTTCGGGCTGTCGCCCTCCTGCCCCGGCCACCCGTACATGCTCGGAAGATCTTACCTGTTCGAAATGACTGCCAGCAAGCATCT
>Ga0105044_10012923_pt1 | contig 11350 bp, 13 predicted proteins | sample MAT01_FD_78092 | JGI IMG/M metagenome (GOLD analysis project Ga0105044, IMG submission 78092) | Freshwater microbial communities from Lake Fryxell liftoff mats and glacier meltwater in Antarctica - MAT-01 | ecosystem: Environmental > Aquatic > Freshwater > Ice > Liftoff microbial mat | place... | reverse complement strand
TCTGTCTGGGCGTTTGCCGGTCTGGACGTCTCCGGGTTCGAATGACCCGTCGTATACCATCACGATATATCGTAATAGCACGGAAGTCCAGGCGTTGGGCGGTCCGGTCAGGAGTCACCGGGGCGGTCGGGCGGGCGGGCGGCGGAGGTGTTCGACCCTCGCTTCCCAGTCGAGATGGCGGCGCTTCGCGTCGCCGACGTACGGCGACCACTTGATGGCCGCGATCAGCGCCCGGTTGAGGAACTCGGCGGGTGGCCGGACCGGCCGGATCAGGTCGACGAACAACACGACCCGCACGTCGTCGCTGTCGTTCCACGCCTCGTGGAGGTAGGTGTCGTCGAACAGGAGGCTGGCGCCCTCGGCCCAGTTCCGCACCTCTCCGCCGACGTCGATCCGGCACTGCTCGGGAGGATCGGGGATCTTCAGGCCGAGGTGGTACCGGAGCAGGCCCTTGTAGGGGCCACGGTGGTCGGGGATGTGCTTGCCCGGGGCGAGGATCGAGAAGAAGGCCGTCTGCATCCCGGGGATCGACTCGACGAGCGCCGCGGTCTCCGGGCACCGCGTGCAGTTCGGTGCAGAGCGGAAGCCGAATCCGTAGAGGAAGAACGTCTTCCAGTCGTCGCCCTCGGTCAGTGAGCTCTGGTCGCTCGAGATGTCCTGGAAGTTGGGGAGCAGCTCACGCTCGACGAGCACGTCGTCGAGCTCGGCGCGGATCGTCTTCCAGTTCGCCTCGAGGTGCTCGATCCACGGGATCCCCTCGGTGCGCAGGAACCGGTCGTTCGGCACCGCCGACGCGTCACGCACGAAGCGTTCGAGGGTCTCGAGCGCCCGGGATCCGACGCGCTCGGTGTACTCGAGCACGCGGCTCCGGACGCCGCCGTCGGGGGCAGTCTCGGGTGCACTCATGGGAACCACCTCAGCCATGGTCGAGGGGCTGTGGTCTCGTGTCGCAGACTACCTACCCGCGTCCCGAACAGGGGAGAACCTCCGATGGCCGGAACCGTGCTCTACGAGCGCGACGGACACGTCGCCACGATCACCTACAACCGACCCGAGGTGCTCAACGCCATCAACGGCGAGCTCCGCCAGGACCTCAACGCGGCGTGGGAACGCTTCCGCGACGACGAGGAGGCGTGGGTCGGGATCGTCACCGGCGCGGGGAGGGGATTCTGCGCGGGTGCCGACATGCGCGACGGCGCCGGGTCGGCGGGCACGTGGCCGGGCTCGTTCTGGGAGATCCCCACCGTGAACTCGTTCGAGAGCGGCCTCGAGATCTGGAAGCCGACCATCGCCGCGGTGAACGGTCACTGCCTGGGGTACGGCCTCACGGCCGCGAGCCGCTGCGATTTCCTCATCGCGAGCGACCGGGCCACGTTCGGGATGCCCGAGGTGCGCCTCGGGGTCCCGACCGTGGTCGGGGCGATGCGATTGGCCGACAAGCTCCGCTGGGCCGACGCCATGGAGCTGCTGCTCACCGGCGACCGGATCGACGCCCACCGCGCGCACGAGATCGGCCTCGCCTGGCGGGTCGTTGCGCACGACGACCTCCTCGCCGAGGCGAACGCGCTCGCGGCGCGCCTGCTGCAGGGTGCCCCGCTCGCCGGCCGTGCGATCAAGGAGATGGCTGCCCGCGGACCGACGCTGCCGTGGACCGATGCCGTCCGCATGGGCGAGACGATGCGACGCGTTGCCGCCGCGACCGAAGACGCGGCCGAGGGGATGACCGCGGCGCGCGAACGTCGGGTGCCCGACTGGCGGGGCCGGTAGCGCGAGACTCCGGCGCATGGCTCCCGGTTCCAAACCGCTCCTCGATCGGTTCGCCGACTCCGACCTCGCCGTCGAGGCCGACCTGATGCGGTCGATCAACCGCTTTCCCTTCTTCCACACCGCCGAGGGGGCGAGTCGGCCCCGCACCCGCTTCCAGGGTCGCGAGATGATCAACCTCGGCTCGAACAACTACCTCGGTCTCGCCGACGACGAACGCGTGATCGACGCCACCTGCGAGGCCGCCCGTCGGTGGGGCGCCGGCTCCACCGGATCCCGCACGCTCAACGGACACACGCTCGCCCACGAGGAGCTCGAGGAGCTCATCGCCGGCTTCACCGGCCAGGAAGCCGCGCTGGTGTTCTCCACCGGCTACGCCGCGAACCTCGGTGCGATCAGCGGGCTGCTCCAGCGCGGCGACCACGCGCTCACCGACGAAGAAGCGCATGCGTCGATCCTCGACGGCGTGCTGCTCTCGGGCGCACGCCTCCGCCGTTTCGACCACAACGACGTCGACGCCCTCGAACGGCTCCTCGGGAGCGGCGAGGGTCGACCTGCGGCCTGCCTGGTCGACGGCGTCTACTCGATGCGCGGCGACGCGGCGCCCCTCGAACGGCTCGCCGACGTGTGCGAGGAACACGGCGTCGTGCTCATCGACGACGAAGCGCACGGATTCGGCGTGCTCGGACCGACGGGTGTGGGTGCCGCGGAGGCGCAGAGCGTGCTTCGGCGGATGGATCTCATCACCCTCACGTTCTCGAAGAGCCTCGGGACCTGCGGAGGCGCGGTCGCCGGCGACCGGACCACGATCGAGTGGCTGAAGATGACGTCGCGGCCGTTCCTGTTCACCGCGAGCAACACGCCCGGATCGCTCGGTGCGGCGATGTGTTCGCTCCGGCTCCTGATCGAGCACCCGCACTGGCCGGCCGAGGTGCGCGGTCGGGCCGAGCACCTCCGGGAGCTGCTCGTGAAGCAGGGCGTGACCGTGCACCCGTCCGACAGCGCCATCCTCACGGTCGAGGTCGGTTCCGACGCGGCCACCGTGCACGCCTGGCGCCTGCTCTGGAACCGAGGGGTGTTCTGCAACCCGGTGGTGGCACCTGCGGTGAGGGCGGGGCGTGGGCTCCTGCGCCTGAGCGTGATGCGGACGCACTGCGACGAGGATCTCGAGGAAGCCGCCGCCGCGTTCGGGGTGATCGATGAGGCGTACGCGGTTGCCGGCCGCTGACGCGGCCGCTCCGCGCTGGAAGCAGCCGCACGGCCTGCACGGTCAACCCGACGTGCTCGACGCGGTCGCGCTCGCGGGGCTCGACATCGACGCGCTCGTCGCCGAGCTCGTGGTCGATCCGGCGACGGTCTCGGTGTTGCTCGTCGGATCGTTGGCCGAGGGCCTCGGGACCGCGGCCAGCGACGTCGACCTGCTCCTGCTCGCCGATTCACCGGCGGAGCAGCGCACCGGCGGAGTCGCCGCCGACGATGTGGTGCACCGGGACGCAGCAACGGTCGAGTACCGCCGCTTCGACTGCGGGCTCGAGATCAATCCCGAGGTCGCGTTCCGTTCCGAGATGCGGCCGATCGTCGGTGCGTTCCTCGAGCTCGCGCCGCTGCTGTACCAGCCCGAGGTGCCCGTCCGCTTCCCCCGGCTCACGCCGCGTCAGCTGCGCATGCTCCACCGCCTTCGGACGGGTGTGGTGTGGCGGGGTCCGGAACAGGTCGAGCTCTGGCGCGACGAGCTCTACACCCAGCTGCTGGCCTCGTACCTCACGCTGCTCCACGTCGACGAGCTCGACCGAACCTACGAGCAGGCCGTCGCCCTGCGCGACACACCCGACCGGTCGCCCACGACGCGAGCGATGGCACGTCGCAGGGCCGGTGAGGCCGCGCTCCTGGCCGGGCTCGCGTCGGTAGGCGTCACCAACCCGAGCCTCATCGCCGGGGTGGAGCTCGCGTCCCGCGTCGACGACCCCGACGTCCGACCACTGCTCGATCTCGCGCTCCAGTCGATGTTCGCGCCGCCCGCCCCCGCCGACGCCGCCGACGAATCGGTCTCACTCACCCAGCTCGGAGCTCTGCGCGACGCGGTCGACGCCCGGGTCGCGGCGCTCGGTCTCGACCGGGCCCGGGTCGCGCTGGCGAGCAGGGCACCGGTGCTCCTGCCGTCCATCTGAGTCTTCGCCCTTCGTTCACCGATTCGTCGGACGGGTCCGGTGCTTCGACCCGCCCTCGCGCCTAGCCTGCGCGCCGATGGGACGAGTCGCGTTCGTGGGGGTCACGAAACGGTTCGACGACGTGGTCGCCGTCGACCACCTCGACCTGGAGATCGCCGACCAGGAGTTCCTCGTGCTGCTCGGCCCGTCGGGCTGCGGCAAGTCGACCGCCCTGCGGATGCTCGCCGGCCTCGAAGACGTCTCGGAAGGGTCGATCGAGATCGGCTTCCGAGGCGACATGAACAACGTCGAGGCCAAGGACCGCGACCTGGCGATGGTGTTCCAGAGCTACGCGCTCTACCCGCACATGACCGTGCGGCGGAACATCGAGTTCCCCCTGAAGTCGCGCCACGTCCCGAAGGCGGAGCGCGACGAGCTCGTGGCCGACGCCGCGCAGTCGCTCGGGCTCGAGGCCCTGCTGGATCGCAAGCCGGCCCAGCTCTCCGGTGGCCAACGCCAACGGGTCGCGCTCGCGCGCGCGATCGTGCGCCGACCGACCGCGTTCCTCATGGACGAGCCGCTCTCGAACCTCGACGCCAAGTTGCGGGTGCAGACCCGCGCCGAGCTCATCGAGTTGCAGCAGCGCCTCTCGGCCACGTTCATCTACGTCACCCACGACCAGGTCGAGGCGATGACGATGGGCGACCGGATCGCGATCATGAACGAGGGTCGGCTCCAGCAGGTCGGCCCACCGCAGGAGGTCTACGACCGGCCCGCCAACGTGTTCGTGGCCCGCTTCATCGGCAGCCCACCGATGAACACCGTCGCCGGTGAGGTCGTGGGCGACAGCATCATGGTCGCAGGCACCGCGTTCCCGCTCCCCGGACCGCTCGCGGCCGCGGTGCGCGCCGCGGGCTGTGCGGCGGTCGTGCTCGGCGTGCGGCCCGAGCACCTCGAGATCGGTGCCGACGGCCCGTTGCCGGCAACGGTGGTGGTGGTGGAGTCGCTCGGTCACGAACGGCACGTGATCTGCCGGCTCGACGACGGCCAGATGGTGATCGTCCGCATCCAGTCCGACGAAGCCGTGCCCGCCGCGGAGTCGACCGTCCGGTTGTCGGCCGATCCCGGTCAGCTGCACGTGTTCGACGCCGCCACCGAGCTGCGGATCGACGCGTGATCTCGCGGCAGCGGCGCGCCCGCGAGATGTCGTTGGCGTACTTCCTGCTGCTGCCGTCGCTCGCAATCTTCGCTCTGTTCGTGTTCTATCCGTTCTTCAAGAACTTCTACCTCGGCTTGTTCCGCACGCCGCCGTTCCCCGGGCTGCCGAAGACGTACGTGGGCTTCGACCAGTACTCCGAGGTGCTCTCCTCCAGCGAGTTCCTCAACAGCCTGAAGACCACCATCGCGTTCGCGATCATGACCGTTCCCACCGGCATCGTGCTCGGTCTCGGGCTCGCGGTGCTCGCCCACCGCCAACTCCGCGGCGTCGGCATCTACCGCACGATCTTCTCGTCGACCGTGGCGACGTCGGTTGCGGTCGCGTCGGTGATCTTCGGCACGCTCTTCAACCCGGTGGTCGGACTGCTCCCGTGGCTCGGCATCGATCCCCGACCGCCGATCCTCGACAACCCCGATCTCGCGCTCCCCGCCGTCGCGATCGTCACCATCTGGCAGACCCTCGGCCTCACGTTCATCCTCATGTCGTCGGGACTCCAGACCATCCCCGAGGACCTCTACGAAGCCGCCCGGGTCGACGGCGCGACGCCCACCCGACGCTTCTGGCAGGTGACGTTGCCGTTGCTCTCACCCACGATCTTCTTCGCGGTGGTCGTCGGCTCGATCTTCGCCTTCCAGACGTTCGGCCAGATCGACCTGTTGACCCAGGGCGGTCCGTTGAAGCGCACGAACGTGCTCACCTATTTCATCGTCACGAGCCTGCGGCAGCAGAACAACGACGGCAAGGCTGCAGTGCTCGCGGTCGCCCTGTTCTCCATCACACTCGTGCTCACGCTCATCCAGGTGCGCGTCCTCGAACGGCGGGTCCACTATGCCTGAGCCTGCCCCGACTGAGTCCGTGCTGCCCGCGAAGGCGAACCGAGGGGAGCACAGCCTGGCGCGGCGGCTCCTCCGCTACGGGTTGTTGACGGTGCTGGCGTTCATCATCGTGTTCCCGCTCTACATCACCGTGGTGAACTCGCTGCTCACCCCCCAGCAGATCACGTCGCGCCCGCCGACGTTCTTCCCGAAGGATCCGCAGTGGGACAGCTACAGCCGGGCCTGGAACGTCGGCAACATGTCGAAGTACCTGGTGAACAGCGCGATCGTCACCGCGATCATCACCGTGGGCCAGGTGTGCACCGCGATCCTCGCCGCGTACGCGTTCGCGTTCCTCGTGTTCCCGCTCAAGCGCACGATCTTCGCGGTGTTCCTCGCGACGCTCATGGTGCCGTTCGAGATCACGATCATCACCAACCTCACGACGATCAGCGATCTCGGTTGGTACAACTCGTACCAGGGCCTCGCAGTGCCGTTCCTCGCCACCGGATTCGGCGCGTTCCTGCTGCGCCAGGCGTTCCTCCAGGTGCCCCACGACCTGCGTGACGCGGCCGCGCTCGACGGCTACGGCCACTTCCGCTTCATGACCCGGGTCGCGGTGCCCTTGGCTCGCCCCGCCGTCGCCGCGCTCGCGGTGTTCGCGTTCCTCGGCGCCTGGAACCAGTACCTCTGGCCGCTGCTCGTCACCGAGGACGACAAGTACCGCACCGTCCAGATCGGGCTGAAGCAGTTGAGCCGCAACAGCATCGACCAGGTGAACGTCACCCTCGCCGGAGTGGTGATCGCGGCGCTGCCGCTCGTCATCCTCCTGCTCGTCTTCCAGAAGCAGCTGGTGCGCGGACTTACGGCCGGCGCCGTGAAAGGCTGACCCGTGCACCACCGAACCCCGTTCCGAGGAGCCCACCGATGAGTCGCATCCGCACGAAGATCGTCGCCGCCGGCGCCACGCTGTCGCTGGTGGTCGGAGGCCTCGGGGCCGTCGCTCTCGCTGCGCCGGCCGCGGCGGCGAGCCTCCCGAAGTGCCCGGTCAACGCGCTCGCGAAAGCGACGAAGCCGGTGGAGATCACGTTCTGGCACGGGATGAACCGGTCGCTCGAGGAGACGCTCATCGCCATCACCGACGAGTTCAACGCCTCACAGTCCGACGTGAAGGTGAAGCTCGTCAACCAGATCGGCTACCGGGAGACCTTCGACAAGTTCAAGGCCGGTCTCACCACCGGCGAGCTCCCCGACGTCGTGCAGCTCGAGGACACCGCGACCCAGCAGGCGATCGACACCCAGGCGTTCGTCCCCGCGCAATCGTGCATCAAGGCCGACAAGTACGACACCAGCGACTTCGTGCCGCGTGTGCTCAAGCGGTACACGGTCGAGAAGGTCCTGTGGCCGATGCCGTTCAACGTGTCGAACCCGGTGTTCCTCTACGACAAGGCCGCCTTCCGGCTCGCCGGCCTCGACCCGAACGACCCGCCGTCGACCCTCGCCGAGGTCACGGCCGCGGCGGAGAAGATCAAGGCGACCGGTCAGTACGAGTCCGGCTTCGGCCTGAAGCTCGACCCGTGGTACCTCGAGCAGTGGTCGTCCAAGGCCGACGAGCTCTACGTCAACAAGGAGAACGGCCGCGCCGGGCGCGCCACCAAGGTCGCCTTCAACGACAAGAGCGGCCGCCAGATCTTCACCTGGATGAACGACATGGTGAAGAGCGGCCTCGCGCTCACCAACAGCGCCGAGGGCAACAGCGCCTTCGACAACCTCCTCGGCATCCGCTCCAAGAAGGTCGCGATGTCGATCGACACGTCGGCGACGCTCGGGACGATCTCTCAGGTGCTGACGTCGGGGGAGGCCGGCGGTGTCGAGCTCGGCGTGGCTCCCATGCCCACCCCGAGCGCGAACAACAAGGGCGGTGTGCTCGTGGGTGGTGCGGCTCTCTACATCGTGAAGCAGTCGTCGCCCGCGAAGCAGGCCGCGGTGTGGAAGTACATGAAGTTCCTCGACGAGCCCGAGACGCAGGCCACGTGGGCGGCCGGGACCGGCTATGTGCCGCTGCGAGAGTCGTCGGTGGATCTGCCCCAGGTGCAGCAGTTGTGGGCCGAGACTCCCGGCTACAAGGTTGCCTACGACCAGCTCCTCACCGGTGTCGACGACGCCGCGACCCAGGGTCCGGTGATCGGCGCGTTCCAGGACGTGCGAGACGCCGTGCTCGCCGCCGAACAGGAGATGTTCACCCAGGGCAAGTCGCCCAAGGCCGCGCTGAAGTCGGCTGAGAAGGCGGCGAACAAGGCCATGCAGGAGTACAACTCGCGCGTCGGCCGCTGACCCGGTTCGGGGTCGACCGGGCGCGACCGACGGCCGACGTCGGAGGGGCTCGACGCCGGCCGTCGGTGCGGGCGAGGTTCAGGCCGCGCCGGGCGGTGCGGTCGCAGCGATGAATGCCTCGCGATGGCGGTTGTGGGCCCAGACCGCAGCGTCGCGGCAGAGCGCGGGGTGGAACCCGACCGCGTGCAACGCCCGCTCGGCGCGGTCGAGGTCGTCACCCTGTTCGAGCAACCCGAGCGCCATCCGACGGGCGCGCCGGCGCACGGCTTCGAGGGGTGGTTCGGCGAGCCGGGCCTCGGCCCACGCGTCGTGCTCCGCCTGCAGCTCCTCGGGGAGCCGCCGGACGTGGCGTCGGTTCACCGGCGGGATGGTGCGGCGCACCGCGTAGCCGTCGTCGATCGGGCAGGCGAGATCGAACTGCTCGAGGCGGGCGAGGCTGCGGACGAGTGGAGACGACGCGCCCTCGCGATGACCGAGTCCGAGCCGTTGCGCGGTGCCGGCGACGTCGAGCTCGACCCCCTCGGGTCGTTCGTCGAAGCGCGCGGCGAGAAGGCGCATGAGGAGCAGGGAGGTCGGTCCGAGCGTCGGGAGCCAGAACGTCTCGACGTAGACGCTGCGGGGATCGTGGCCGAGGGTGTCGATGACGGGATCGGGCCAGGGACGGACGGCGATCGTGGTGGGCATGGGTCCTCCGAAAGTCAGGGAGCCGTTCAGGGCGCCGCGTACGGCGATGGGTCGATCGGGGGAAGTGCGAGGTACTGGCCGGGGAAGATGAGGTTCGGGTCGTCGCCGATCGCATCGCGGTTCATCGCGTAGATCGCGCGCCAGCCGGCGTCGATCGCGAGGTTGGTGGCGGCAGGTCCGAGTCGGGCAGCGGCGATCGCCCAGAGGCAGTCGCCTTCGACGACGACCACTCCGTCGACCGACGATGGCGGCGCGAGCGGGGGAACCGGCGCCACGGGAATCGGAATCGGGATCGGATCCGGGGCGCCGAGCGTGGGGAGGGGCGGCGCGGTGGTGGGAGGCGTGACGCGTTCGGTCAGCGTCTCCTCGGTGGCCACCGGGCTCGTCGTCGTCGTGGTTGTTGTTGTGGTCGTGGTTCCCGTGAGCCAGTCACGCACCGGAGCGTCACTCGCGTAGGCAGGAGTCGGCCCGATCAGGGTGACCGTGAGGCTCAGGACGGCAGCGGCGCTGCGGCGCGCCGGCGCCGGGACGACCCGGTCGAGGAGTCGGACGGTGCTGACGGCGATGCCCGCCCGACGGAGGATCTCGGCGGCGAGGGCGAGGACGACGACAGCCGCCAGGGCAAGGATCACGGCGGCCGCCACGGGCAGCAGGACGTCGACGAGCGCGCCGTCGAGCTCCTGGGTGTTCCTGGCGATCCCATCCATCGTGGCGATCCCGTCCGTGGGAGATCTCGGGCTTCGAAGTCACATGAGCAACATCATCAACGTTACGTCGAAGAACACTCAGATGAGATCATCATCGTTGCAGAAGCGAGCTGTACGATCAAGTGCGAATTCTCCGTGCCGACTTGAAATGCCTAACTGGGTCGGAAATACTCAAAGCGGTTCAGAAGCGACGGTACGGGGGGCGGGGCATGGAACACGAGGACGGGATCTTCTGGGAGCTGACGTCGGGTATCGACGCCGCCGAGGCGCAGTCCCGTGCGAGCGACGAGCTCGCGGCCGATCGCCCGAGCTTCGCCGAACTCCTCCGGCGGCTCCCGGTGGGCGAGGTGGTCACGCTGGTGACGACCGACGGCACCGACCTTCGCGGCCGAATCCTCCTGGTCGGCAGTGACGTCGTCCGACTCGGCGAGGTGCACGGCGGTGCCGGCGCCTCGGAGCGTCGGGTCAAGCGGTGGCACGACATCCGCATCGCGGGTGTCGTGCGCCTCGTCCGGGAGACCGCTTCGTGAGCCGCGACCGGGTTCAGGTGGTGTCGGTGCCTCGAACCCGACTCCGTTCCCGGGCCTCGAGCTCGAGGTTCGCGATGTATGCCTCGAGCGATTCCGCCGAGACCCGCCACACGCCGCGCCGGCCGATCTTGACCGCGGGGAGTTGGCCGCTGCGCATCAACGTGTACACCTGCGACACCGAAACGCTCAGCACGTCGGCGACTTCGTCGGGCCGGAGGAACCGGGGCACATCCACCACGTTGCGTCTCCTTGCGGCCGATCAGCGCGCCCATCGTCGTGGTGCGGGTCGTCGTGATGCGTTGCCCACCGTACCAAGCATCGGGAGTTCGTCATGGCAGTGACTACCGCCCCCGTCATGGTCGCGCGGCAGTCCCGTCGCATGCCCCGCGTGGACGTTCGGCTGGTGGTGGGTGTGCTCCTCGTCGCGCTCTCGATCGCCGGGGGACTGCGGTTCGCCGCTGCGGCCGACCGCACGGTCGGCGTGGTCGCCCTGGCCCGCGACCTCCCGGCGAACCACGTCCTCACCGGTGACGATCTCGTCGTCGCCAGGATCCACGCGTCCGACTCCGTCCTCGACGGGCTCGTGCGGTCCGACCGGATGACGACCCTCGTGGGCCGAGTGCTGCTCTTCCCGGTCGCGGGGGATGGTCTCGTTCCGCTCGATGCCATTGCCGCCCGACCCCGACAAGGTCGTGAGATCACCGTGCCGGTCACACCCGAGCACGCGCTCGGCGGGAACCTGCGGCTGGGTGATCGCGTCGACGTCCTGGGCTCCTTCACCAAGTCGACGACGAACGCACGCACCCTCACGGTCGTCCACGATGCCGAGGTCGTCGAGATGGTGCGCTCGGCCGGTCTCTTCGGTGCCCGTGAAGGTGAGCTCACCGCGTTGACGCTGTCGGTCCCACCCGACGACGCGGTGTTCCTCGCGTTCGCGATCCGCAACGCCGACCTCGACATCGTTCGAACCACCGGCGCTCCCGGCAAGGGCCGGGACACGTTCGACGGGACACAACTCCCCTGAGAGTCGCACGCGTCGTCATATGCGCCGGTGGTGCGTCCTGGGAAGCGCCGCTCGTGCGCGGGCTCCAGCGGCCCGAGTCCGGCATCGAGGTCGTTCGTCGATGCGTCGACCTCGGTGAGCTCCTCG
>Ga0105044_10012920_pt1 | contig 11350 bp, 8 predicted proteins | sample MAT01_FD_78092 | JGI IMG/M metagenome (GOLD analysis project Ga0105044, IMG submission 78092) | Freshwater microbial communities from Lake Fryxell liftoff mats and glacier meltwater in Antarctica - MAT-01 | ecosystem: Environmental > Aquatic > Freshwater > Ice > Liftoff microbial mat | place... | reverse complement strand
GAGCCAGCTTGGTTTGCAGCGTCTGGGTGTGTGCCATGACAGCGTTTGTGTACTGATTTTCGGCTTCAACATAGGCGCGCACCGCCGGATTTTCGCGCTCGCGCAGCCAGAAATAATCATCAATGCGGACATCACCCTGCGCTTCAATGCGCTTGGGTTGTTTCTCGGCCACGGGTGGCGTACCTGCGGAAGTAGTCATGCGTAGACACCTATCATTTCCTAGAAAAGGTTTGCTCCTGATAGCACAGATCAGCGCTGGCGCAAATCTTTCTAGACCAATCTTGAGTAAGCTTGAAATAGCACCTAGGCTTGTGCCAGGGCAAGTTGTTGCAATTGATATTCGGCCAATGTCGCGCCTTGCTTCAAGAGCAGTTGTACTTGGGCCTCGCTGCGGCTTTCGGCATAGATGCGCAGGACGGGTTCTGTGCCGCTGGGCCGAATAAGCAGCCAACTGTTGTCGGCCAGAATATATTTCACACCATCGTTATCGCTGACCTTGGCAACGGCTTGATCAGCCAGGGTAGTGGGCAGCGCGCTCATCAGGCCAGCGACCAATGTTTTCTTCTTAAAGGGGCGTACCGTCTGATCATTGCGCGCATAATGGAAAGGACCCACATCCGGGGCTGCCATTAAATCGTCGAGCAGCATACCCAACGGCTTGCCGCGCTTGGCAACCATCTCGACCAATAACAGACCCATCAACAAGCCGTCGCCTTCGGGAATATGACCCAAGATGCTAATGCCACCGCTTTCTTCGCCACCCAATAACACCTGCTCGTTCATCATCAGATCACAGATATGGTTGAACCCAACCGGCGTTTCGTGAATTGGCAGATCATAGCGTTCGGCCAGGCGATTGAGCATTTGGGTGGTGCTGACCGTCTTGACAATACTGCCGCGCAGCCCGCGATCATGCACCAAATATTCTACTAATAGGGCCATAATACAGTGCGGGTCAATAAAATGACCATTCGGATCGACAGCGCCAATGCGGTCGCCGTCCCCATCCGTGGCCAGCCCGATCTGATATTTACCGCTGGACATTTCCAGAAAGAGGGGTTGCAGGTGGCGCGCAATAGGTTCGGGGTGAATGCCGTTAAACCCGGGATTCATTTCACCGCGCAATTCGGTGACACGGCAACCGGCGTCTTCGAGCAGGCGGCGCAAATAGACACGGCCCGCGCCATACATGGCGTCAACCACCACATTCATACCGGCTTTGCGAATGGTGTCAAAGTTTACCAGGGTGCGCAGATGAGTCTCATACGCGGGCAAGGGGTTGAACCGTTGCACGCTGCCCTGTGTCAAAGCGTCTTCCAAATCCATCGTTTTGGGCCGTTTACCGGCGGCATCATTGGCTTGGATGCGTCTTTCAATTTCCTTACAATCTTCTGGGCTGGCCGATCCACCGTAAGCAGCTTTGAGTTTGATACCACTATAGCGCGGTGGATTGTGGCTGGCCGTGATCATCACACCGCCCAGCGCGTGCTTATCAACAATCGCATAGCTGATCATGGGGGTGGGGGCGTCGCCGCGCGCCAGCCACACATGAATGCCATTGGCCGCCAATACTTCGGCCACAGCAATCGCGTAGCGATCCGAAAGAAACCGGGTATCAAAGCCTACGATCATCCCGGTGGCAGGTGTAGCAGACCCGTTATAGTATGGTTTTGTCTGGGCATCGGCCAGCGTTTTATCGGCAATGGCCTGGGCCACTTTACGCACATTCTCAAAAGTAAAATCTTCACTAATAACGGCACGCCAGCCGTCCGTCCCAAACTGAATGGACATCTTCTACTCCTTCGGGCAATATACAAAACAAACGTGAGAGTTGTGCCCGTGTTATCGTCGCAGCGGTGTGGGGCATCGTACGTCATTTGTACATTATCCGTGAGAAAGCCACTTTGCGCAAAGTGTAAGCCGTATGACCGCTTCAGAAAATTTTGCTATTTGCTGCCGCCAATCTGCAGCAAACCGCGCACAAGTCTGCGATTCTATTCCTTGGTGATGGCAATTTCCAGGGCATCCCAAAGTGTACGTGCGCCGATCACTTCCAGATTGGGTGGCAGGCTTTCATCGATCTTGCCTTTGAGCGCGCTGCGGGGCACCAATGCGCGTGTAAAACCAAGCTTGGCCGATTCGTGCAGGCGGCGCGGCAATTGCCCTACACTGCGCAACTCACCACTCAACCCCACTTCGCCGATGATCGCCAAGTCGGCGGCCACTGGTTTGTTGCGGTAACTGCTGGTGATCGCCGCCGCAATCGCCAAGTCGGCGGCAGGCTCATCAATATGCAGACCGCCCACAATGTTGACAAACACATCCTGCTCGCTCAAATTCAGCCCCATGCGTTTGCTCAGGACGGCAGTCAGCAGTAGCAACCGATTCATATCAACGCCATTGGCTGTGCGCCGTGGCTGGCTAAAGGTCGTATGACTGCTCAGAGCCTGCACTTCGACCAGCAGCGGACGTGTGCCTTCCAACGAAACCGCAATCGCACTCCCCGAAGCATTGGGTAAACGTTCCGCCAAAAACATCTCCGAAGGATTGCTTACCTCGGTCATGCCACTTTCGCTCATCTCAAAGATGCCGACCTCGTTGGTGCTGCCAAAGCGATTCTTGATCGAGCGCAACAGGCGATAGGCATGAAAGCGATCACCTTCGAGTTGTAAGACCACATCGACCATGTGTTCGAGCACTTTGGGGCCAGCAAGCGATCCTTCTTTGGTGACATGGCCGACCAGAAAAATTGGAATGTTGTGCTGTTTGCCGGCGCGCAGCAACATGGCAGCACAGTCACGCACCTGGCTGACGCTGCCCGCGGCGCTGGTGCTGCCCGCGCTATGAATGGCCTGCACCGAATCCACGATCACCAAGGCTGGCTTCATGGTCTCGATCTGCTCTACAATTTGTTCGACTTCGATTTCCGGGAACACAAAAAGATTGGCATCTTGAATGTTCATGCGCGCCGCACGCCGCCCCACCTGATGCACGCTCTCTTCGGCGCTGACATAGAGCACAGGGCCAATCGCTTGCGCAATCTGAGCCGCCATGTCCAGCAACAGCGTCGATTTGCCAATGCCCGGTTCACCACCCACCAAGACACAGCCGCCCGGCACAATGCCGCCTCCCAGCACGCGGTTCAATTCTTGCATGCGCAGCAACAGGCGCGTCATACTTTCTTTGGGGATATTGGGCAGCGCCACGGGGCGCACAGCAGTGACGCCATTCAGCGCCACCGTGCCACGCGTCTTTTCGGGCTCGCGTACCACAAACTCCTTGAGTGTGTTCCACTCGCCACAATCGGGACACTTGCCCATCCACTTGGCTTGGGTGCTGCCACATTCCGAGCAGACATATTGGGTTTTTGGTTTGGCCATAATGTAATTTGATCAAGACTCGTCTATGCATACACGAAGAACATTTGTGCTTGTATTGTACTGCTGAATTGCATTATCGTCAATCAGGCGTGGGTGAAAACAGGGAAGCAATTGCAAAAGAGGCAAAAATGGGGCAATGGGGTAGCAAACTAGCGAATTCAAGTAACAAGAAGTTACGCAGTTGCGTAATCTGACAGGAGACCTGTAGGGTCTCAAAGACCCTACAGGTCTGACCAAGTGCGTAAGTCCTATAACAAGTAGATTGGAGGCTTGTTACTTGAATTCGCTGACTCGTGGAAAAGTTACACTTCTTGGTAGTTACTATTGGCGCGCAACGTCTCGTTTAGCGCGCGGACAGTTGCGCCAGACAGCTTCACTTCGCGTGTTTTGCGGCGGATATATTCTTTCACTTGATCAACGCGCAACACGGGGATCGTGGGGCTATCCAGATCCAGTTGGGTGGCTTCATTCAAAAAGACAGCCGCGCCCTCGACCGGCACAGTAGCCAGGTTGACTGTGCTCGCGCCCTCTTCGGTTTTGGGTGTCGCATTGGCCAAGATTGTCTTAATTTTCTTGGCCTGATCTTCTAATTCGCGCGGTGGATTGCCCACGCCTTCGCGCGCAAAGATCGTAAAGAAGCGCCTCAGGCTAAATTTTTCGCGCCAGCGTTCGCCGTGTACTGTCACTTGCGTGCGATCGCTGCGCACGGCAAAGAGAATCACACCACAGGGACCCGCCAACACATAAGTCGCAGGCAGGCTATGCACAAAATAGACATATTTGTCATCAAAGCCCTTCATGCCGCGTTCCAGCACTTCGTCGGGGCGCTCCACGGCTTTGCTGCCGGGCCAACGGCGGCGCGCAAAGCGATTGATAAAATAGCTACCAATGCTGGCACAGAGAAACCCCGCCGGCAACGCAATAAAACTAGCGATGGCCCAGTACTGCTGGAAAAAACCAATTACCGCGTTGGGCGCAACCGCGCCTGGTGGATACCACGTCGGCACAAAACTGGCGATCATGCCGATAAAGAGGATCAGAAGACCCACCAAGCTAAACCGACGGCCCAGTGCTTCTTTTTTCGTCATTTCTTTGGTATTTCGATATGCTCTCATAAGGTTACAATATCACCGTCCGTCGATTAAGCAGAAATTGCGAGTTGAATTTCGTTTTGAATTTTACTCAGAATATTTTGTTCAATGCCTTGTTTTGCCACCCGGATCGCGTGGCGAATTGCTGTGGCGTTGCTGCGCCCGTGTGCCACAACCACCAAACTCGAAAGGCCCAGAAGCACAGCGCCGCCAAATTCACTATCGTCCATACGCTGGCGCACACGCCGCAGGGCTGTGCGGGCCAGGAAAGCACCAATCGTACTGATGGGATCGCGCGTCAACTCCTCTACCATCACTTTTTGGAGCAGACGCGCCGTGGCTTCTGCCGTTTTGATGAAAATGTTGCCAGTAAAGCCATCGGTGACAACCACATCGGCCAATCCCGCGATCACTTCTTTGCTTTCGATGTTGCCCAGAAAGCGCAAGCCAGGTGTAGCGGCCAACAATTTGGCACTCTCTACAACCAGTTGGTTGCCTTTGCCCTCTTCTTCGCCATTGCTGAGAATGCGCACCGTTGGCGCAGGGATACCCAGCACTTGTTTGGCATAGACAGCACCCATCATCGCAAACTGTTGCAGATGTTCGGGCCGCACATCGGCATTCGCCCCAATATCCAAGACCAGGCAGAAGCCCTGTTGGGTCGGGAAAGGCGAGATCAGCGCCGGACGCAGAATCCCTTTGGTGCGCCCAATGGTTAAGATCCCGGCAGCCAGGGCCGCGCCCGTATTGCCGGCGGTGACAAACGCTTGTGCGTCACCGCGCCGTACCAGCTCACAAGCGACCACAATCGAGCTATCACTTTTGGTACGTACCGCGCTGGCCGGTTTATCGTGCATGTCAATCACCTGCTGTGCCGGAATGATCGGCAGGTGCAAGCCCGTCGTCGTATGCTTTGCCAGCTCGCGTTCAATCACCGCGGGCTGGCCGACCAGGGAAACGGTGATCGCATATTGGCGCGCCGCGTCTACTGCGCCCGCCACAATCGCCGCCGGCGCATGGTCACCCCCCATCACATCTACTGCAATATTCATGAAATTCGCTCAGTTCGAGGTATACGCCAGCGCACAGGAGAAAATGCGAGATCACTTCGCTGCAACAAGTTGTATCCCACTCATTCACGACCCCAACCGCGCAGGAAATGAGCATCTGCGCAGCCTATATTACTATATTCTCGCGCGCCTGGGAAGTTGGCAGGTTACATTTTATAGAAAAGACTTGGTAACTATTCAGGCGCATTCCGGGATAGCACCAAATCAATTTTCTGGCTTGCATCATTGCCCGGTGCTATCCTGGAATGCTATTGTTCGCGATATCCTGCACATTTCTGAGCAACGCAAGTTACTTGGATCACTATTTTTCTAAACGTAGATGCTGGATAATGTGGGGCAGATGGGGCAGTAAATCGGAAGCCAGCACCCCGGTTGTGCCCATGGCTTCGGCACAGCGCAACCCAGCGGTGCCATGTAGCCAAGCCCCGACACACGCGGCACGGAAAGGATCTACCCCTTGTGTTAATAGACCGGCAATCGTGCCCGCAAGGACATCGCCGGTACCCGCAGTCGCCAGCGCAGCCGTGGCAATCGGCAGGACAGCCAGCCAACCTTCTGGATGCGCAATCACCGTATATGGCCCTTTCGCCAGGAGCACGGCTTGCCATTCGTGTGCCTTTTGCCGCGCAATTGTCCAGCGCTGCGCCACTGCCTCGGTGACCGATACGTTTGCCAGCCGGCCTAGTTCGGCGGCGTGGGGGGTAAGTACCACATTGGCCGGCAACAGCGTGGGCCATTGCTCCGTTTTTGCCAGACAATTTAATCCATCGGCATCGATCAATACGCCAGGCAATGCGGGCAGATTGCCGAGTAATTGACGCACAAAGGCTTGTGTCGTGGGGTTTTGTCCCAGACCGCACCCCAACAAGAGGACATCGTAACCGTCCAAGGCCGCGGTCACTATCGGCGCGGCGCTTTGGTCGATAACGCCATAGGCATCATCGGTCCCCGTGGGTAAGGGCAACCAAGTCGCCTCGGCTAATTGGGCGGCAACCAGCGACCAGATCGGCTGCGCTACTGCGCCTGTGAGCAAGCCGCTGCCCACGCGCCCTGCCGCCGCGCAACTCAAATAGGCAGCCCCCGGATAATTCATAGAGCCTACGGCGGCCATGAGCTTACCATAGGTGCCCTTGTGGCTGTTGTTGGGACGGGCAGGCAACCACCGGCGAATCTGATCCTCAGTCAGTAGAAAGGTCTGGATCGTGTCGGCAAAGTGCGGCTCAATCCCAATATCGATTACGTGGAGTGTACCAGTTACCTCAGCGCCGGGGAATTGATAATGCCCCTGTTTGGCATAGGCAAAGGTGACGGTGAGATCAGCGGCCACGGCTTGTGCATCGACTGCGCCGGTGTCGCAGTTGAGACCGCTCACACAATCCACAGCCACCACGGGGTATGCAGTGATGGATTGCTGGTCACGGACCAACGTCAAGAGCGCGGCCAGTTGGCCGGTAATCGGGCGATTCGAGCCGGTCCCCAGCAGGGCATCAACGACCAAATCGCTTTCGGCGAGCCAAGCATGCAATGTGCCCAGTTCGTCATCTCCATCTGCATGGTGCGCCGGAATCCCCAAGGCCACCGCTTGGGCATAGTGCGCTTGATAATCGTGTTCAGGCTCGGTGCGCCGCTTCCACACATAGATGCGCGTCGCCACACCGGCCTGCTGGAGGTAGCGGGCACAGACCAAGCCATCGCCGCCGTTGTTGCCAGGGCCAACCAACACGGTTACCAGGCCAAGCTTTGGGTAACGCGCCAGAATCCTTTGTGCCACACCCCGCCCCGCGATTTCCATCATGGTGGCATAGGCATGACCGGCAGCATCGGCCCGCTTTTCCAGCGCGGCCATCTCGGCCACCGTTACCAGCTTTGTCGCATTGTCTAGCACAAGCATTGCCCCTCCCTTCTGCACGCCCAGCCTAGGCCCGCGTGGGCAGTTCTGGGGGCTGGGGGGCCAAGCCCATTTCTTGCAACAACCCCGTAAGCGCAAAATTGCTGGCCAGTACCATCAAGGCCGGCCATAGCAACACAAGCGGCAAAGTCAAGACGGCACAGAGCGCCAGCAAGACAAGCTGAAAGAGCAACATGAGCAGCGAATAGAGCGGATGGCGCAGTGCCAAAATGGCAGCGTTGCGCAATACCAATTTGATGCTTGGCTCATCTTGTTGCCAAAAGAGGGGAAAGACATATTGGCCAATCATAAAAGCCAATAACAACATCCACATCCAGGCCACCCCAATAATGCGCAAATAGCCCTGACTATTGGCATAGAACCAAATATTGAAGCTAATCGCGGCGGGTGCCCCCACACAAATGAGCATCAATAGCCACCCTCGCCCAACATTTTGGCGCAGTCCCTCCCAAAAGAAGCTGTTATCCACCCGTTTGTAATTGGCAATTCGATTGGCAACGTGATACGCCCCCATGGTGACCGGCGCAATGGTGACAACGGGCAGCAGCCCGATCCACCAGGCAATGCTCATAAAGACGCAGAGAAAGAGGTCTTCGTATGCCGCTTTTAATACACGGCCCATCACAACAAATGCTTTCATCGTTTGCTCACATGTTTGTAGAGGAGTTGCGCACCTGTTAGACCGCCCCATTCGATCCATTCGATTAGGAGAGTCTACCAGACCCGAGCGGTCTCAGATCCAGCCAACTGCGTAATTCCGAGCTGGGTATATAGCGAATAATCGTAACTCTATCAGCTTACCAAACTCTTGGCGATTCATCAACTCATCATGGCCTTAAAATCCTGGGGTGATGGTACTGGCAAGCGTATCTCGCCAGCGGATCGTGTTCTGTGCATTTTTGTAGTTTGAATCTATGGGCAGATCTGGGTACAATAGGGCATAGGTATCATCAACAAAATCATGTTCCAAACACATAGCATTCTGTAGATCAGTCGCTGCCCCATGCGCTGGCCTAGTCAATCCCTACTTATTGAACAGAGCAATTTATCTTCGTATGCAAGCGCAAGCCACTCAAACCCAATTATTAGATGCACTTTGGCGAATTTATCGTCGCCCGCCCCATCCCACGCCCTGGCAACACGGGGGCAATCTACCGTGGAATGATCCCGCTTTTTCCGAACGTATGTTGCGCGAACACTTGGACCAGGCGCATGGAGCTGCTTCGCGCATTGAAGCCGAAAGACAGATGCAGGTGGATTGGATGTGGGAAAAGCTGGGATTACAGCCCGGCATGCACATCTGTGACATGACCTGTGGGCCGGGTCTCTATGCCGTAGAGCTCGCCAAACGCGGCTGTACTGTCACCGGGATCGATTTTGGTCCAGCCGCGGTAACCTATGCGCGCGAACTGGTGCAACAGGCCAGCGTCGCCGAGCGCTGCACCTTCATCGAGCAAGATATCCGCACGGTGGAGCTGCCAGCCGCGACCTTTGATGCCGCGCTCTTTATCTATGGCCAGTTGGCGGTCTTTCCCAAAGCGGAGACAGCACACTTGCTGACCAAAGCGGCGGCGACGCTCAAAACTGGCGGGGCGTTGGTCGTGGAGCTACTCAACCAAGATCGGGTGGACAAAACCAGCACAAACTGGTGGTTTACCGACGATACCGGCTTGTGGGGCGACGGCCCTTTTTTGCATTTAGGGGAACGCTTTTGGGATGATGAAAGTGCGCTCTCCTACGAGCGCTTTCACATTCTCCATTTGGAGACGGGCGGCTACACCGAGGTGCATCTTTGCGATCAGACCTATGCGATCCCAACCATGCAAGCGCTTATGCAGCAGGCCGGTTTCTCGCAAACCACAGTCTATCCGCGCTGGGACGGCCTGCCGCTCTACGATAACGATGAGTGGGTGGTCTATATTGCCCAGAAATAAAGCGTAGAGACGCAAGATTTTGCGTCTCTACGCTACATGGATCTACACAGGATAGGCCGTCTTGGGCAACACCTGATGGTGGTGAAGCCGGGCATAGTAGCCATCTAATTTCAACAATTCTTCATGATTACCATCTTCAATGATCTGGCCGCGCTCCATGACAATAATGCGGTCGGCACCGCGCACAGTGCTCAGCCGATGGGCGATGACCAAGCTGGTGCGTGAGCGTAGAATGCGTTCCAAGGCATCTTGAATGAGCGCTTCGTTTGCTGTGTCAATGCTGCTGGTTGCCTCATCCAAGACCAGCACAGCGTTGGGGCTATGGGCCAGCGCCCGCGCTAGCGCCAGCAATTGCCGTTGCCCTTGCGAAAGATTGGCCCCGCCCGGCTGAAGATGAAAGTCGTAGCCTTCGGGCAACTGCTCGATAAAGCGGGCGGCATTGCTAAACTCGGCAGCCTGCAAGACGATCTCATCGGTGATGTTTGTGTCATAGAGGCCAATATTCTGGCGAATTGTGCCCGCGATACAGACCGGATCTTGAGGCACCACCACGACGGCTTGGCGCAAATCATCCAAGCTCAGCTGGCGTAGATCAATACCATCGAGCAATATCTGCCCCTGGGACGGATCATAGTAGCGCGCCAACAAGCTGGCCATGCTCGATTTGCCCGCGCCCGTCGCGCCCACAATCGCCACCGATTGGCCGGCGGCAATCTTGAGGTTCACCCCGCGCAGCACAGGCTCAGTAGGCACATAGGAAAATTGCACGTTGCGAAATTCGATATCGCCCCGTACCTTGGGCAGCGGCACAGGATTCGCCGGACTTTTGATCTGCGGTTCGGCCTGCAACATACGATAGATGCGCTCGGCCGCGCCCAGCGCAATCTGGATCGAGTTGTATTGCTGCGACAAGTTCAGGATCGGCTGGAAAGCGCGCTGGGAATATTGAAAGAACGCCACCAACATGCCCAATGTTGCCCAGCCAGCCAACACACCGCGCCCACCGCCATAGAGCAGCAAGCCCGTACCCACGGCGGCCAGAATTTCTTGTACGGCCAGAAAGACCGCGCTGTGATAGCGCAGATTGATCAGCGCCCGGCGATAGCGGCTGTTATAATCATCAAACTCCTGCTCGCTTTCCGCACCATGACCAAAAAGCTGGACCACAGTCATGCCGTGAAGATGTTCATTTAGGAAAGAGCTAATGCGCGCCATAGCCGAACGTTCACCCGTCGAAGAACGGCGGATGCGTTGGCGGAAGTAGCGCGTCACGACAGCCAACACCGGCATCAGCACCATGGCGAGCAGAGCCAGTCGCCAGTTGGTCAGCAACATGACGGTCACGATCACAATAAAAGTGACCCCTTCGACCAAGATCACCACAATGCTGCTGGAGAGCACCTGGTTGATGTTATCAATATCGCTACTAAGGCGCGCAACCAGATCGCCGGTGGAGGTATTGGTCAAAAAGGTATAATCTTGACGCAGAATGTGATCAAAGAGCCGGGTACGCAAGTCGGCCAACGCTCGTTGCGCGGCATATTGCAGAAAATAGGTATAGGCAAAGGTCAATACAAAGAGCGAGAGCGCCGTGATGCCATAAATAATCGTGATATTCCAAAGCGCCTGAATATCGCCTTGGGCAATCGGGCCGTCAATCGCTTGTTGCAACAAATAGGGCGGCACCACGTTCAACAAGGCCACGCCCAACATGAGCACAGTGGCCAAGCTCATCATGCGCCAATAGGGGCGGATCGAGGCCACCAACAACTGAATCAGTGCGGCATCCTGGTTTAACGGCGGGCCCGCTTCTTTTTCGGCTTGCAACTCTTCGATCTCAATGAGTTCTGCTTCGGTCAGGCCTTTGCCGTTCAGCTTCGCTCCTTCTTTCGCAAGCTTGTCGCCCTCATCTTGGGTCAATTTACCATTCGTCATCAGGCGATTTCCTCCTCACCTTGCTGGATCT
>Ga0105044_10012914_pt1 | contig 11353 bp, 3 predicted proteins | sample MAT01_FD_78092 | JGI IMG/M metagenome (GOLD analysis project Ga0105044, IMG submission 78092) | Freshwater microbial communities from Lake Fryxell liftoff mats and glacier meltwater in Antarctica - MAT-01 | ecosystem: Environmental > Aquatic > Freshwater > Ice > Liftoff microbial mat | place... | reverse complement strand
GGAAGGTGCACCTGCGCTTGGGCGGTGGATAATACTCCCCCACAGATGAGGAGCACGAGACAAGGTATTTGAGAACCGATTTTTGATTTGAATAATTTCATGGGGGGTAGTGGCATAATGGCAATTGACACCTGATCATCAAGACTTTCTAATACGGACAGTCCGTTTTCTGCAAGGTTTTCGCTTTTTTTCAATGCTTCGTCTATTTTTCAAACCCAAAAAAGCTCCGTATTTATTAATAGGAATCTTTTTCTAAAATAGGCAGGCCCCGCGTCCATGCGAAGCGACACTGATGAAACGACCGCGGGCAATTTCCTTCAGGCGTTTTAGGGCGCGGTGACTCTTACGGACGAAGCGTTTGGTTGTGGCTGAGGAATCGGTGACGCACTCGTAAACAGCGCCGATGCTCGCTGGCGTGCTTTCATGGATAATGGGATATCAGTTTGCGGTGATTCGGACACGGACGAAGCGTCTGGTGGATGTATTGGCATCGGTCACGACGACGCGTTCAAATGTGGTGTCAATACTAGTCACTACCGTAGTGGCCGAAGCATTCACCGCCCAAGTGCCGTTGGCGAGGGTGCCGCTGAATTCCACGACATAGCTGATGCCAGAGTTACTCGTGCTTTTACGACGGACATAGGTGACTCGGAGTTTTCCTGTGCCGTCCACATCCACTAAGGGTAATCCAGCACTGCCGTTGGCGGTGATGACAGAGCTGTTCGCTGCGCTCAAATTACTTCCCTGCCCTGTCCCGGAGCCGATCATGTTGAAGGCGTATTTCAGGAGGTTCTGCACGCCGTCACCGGCGGGAGTGAGTGAGTCCTGCGAACCGTTGGTCGCGAGGCCGTAGGTGGTCCGGAAGGTTTGGACGCCGGTGGATGTCCCGCTTGGGGGCACGACCGCCGCATACGTGCCAGCCATGCGGATCTCGTCGATCGAGGGGGCCGCTGCGGGGCCAAACTTGGCAAAGCAGAGGGTGTTAAACTGGCCGAAGCCGGTGGTCGTCACCGTGGGCGTGCCCTCCGTCGCCTGATTCACATAGACATCCACCCGCGTGGTGTTGCCTGAGCCGAAGGTGAACTTGGCCACATACAGGTCGGTGTTGACCGAAGGGGCCACCGTGGAACTGTTATAGTTGACGATGCCGGAGTTCAACGCGCTGGCGCTCATCGCGCGGATGAAGGCGTTGCCGAAGGTCGTGCCGATGGACACGGTGGTGTCCGCATCCACACTGGTTCCCGTGCGGAAATCGAAGGTGTTACCCTCCTGCGCGTTGATGCCTTTCGCCATCCAGCTCACGTAGAGCACGCCCGTGCCGGTGCCGCCGATCATGCCTCCGCTCACATACGGGGCCAAGGCGGGCAAGGCGGTGTTGAGCGACATGAAGAACCGGCTGCCGCTGGTCGTGGTTAAACCGTTACCGGAAGAGGCGACATTGGTGTAGCTGAGTGCCGAGGCGGTTTGCACCGTGCCGGAGCCACTGTAACCGGCAACTCCTGGGACAAGTGCCATAGAAGCAACAGCAGTGTTATTAGCATTGGCAAACGGTTGATAAATCCACTCGACTCCCGCCGGAGTGATCGTGTAAGCCGCGCTCGCCACGGCGGAATCAGTCAGGCCGCTCTTGTAGGCGATGGCCTTAAGTGTGGTGGTGGCTGCCACCGTGATCGGCGAGCTGTACACTGTGCCTGTGGTGCTGGTGGGCGTGCTGCCATCGGTGGTGTAACGAATGGTGGAGCTGGAGGTGGTGCTGGTGATCGTCACGCTTTGAGCGCTGGAGTAAGCGCCAGCCACTGGACTGAAGCTCGGCGTCGCAACAGTCGTGCTCCCCAGTGTGGTTGCGCTGGCGACATTGGACGCTAGACTGATGCCTCCGGCATTTACGGCACGGACACGGAAATGATAAGTGGTGGACGGCGACAGGCCGCTGCAAACATAGCTGGTGACGTTGGCTGCCAGATCGGCAACTTGGTCGAAATCGTAGCCATTGATGCTGCGCTCGACGCGATAGCGCAGCTCTGTGCTCGCATTATCGCTCCAACTCACGTTGACGGAACTGCTGGAATTTGCCGTAGCTGAGCAGGCCGTTGGAGCCGCCGGTATGGCTACGACATTAAAGGCGATTGGGTTCTCAATGTTGACTGCGCCACTCAGGGTAATATAGACGATACGAGTCCCGGACACGGGTGTTAGCAGGTTAACCGAGGCTGTCGCCCCTGTGCCCCAGCTCGTGCCTGTGAGACTCACGGTCGCCAGCTTCGTGCCGCCGGCTGCAGTCGTGGTGCCGTCAATCCATACCTCGGCCGTGGTGTTTCCGTCAATTTTGTAGGTGAAGGTCACCTTGGTATAAGTTCCGGAATCACCAAAGGCTACATTATCATAACGCAGCCAGTCACCTGCATTGGATCCCGAGGCAATGCCATTGGGGATGTCGAAGAGCATGCTGTTATCAGGATCATTCTTGGCCGCATACGCGGTCGGATTGATGATGCTGGCGTCGCGGGCGGTGGTGATGGTAACGATGTTACTCATGCCGCCTTTCGCCGTGCGCAGGCGGTAGGACCAAGTGCCAGGCCGCAGGCCGGTCTCGGTGAAGGCTGTGGCCGTGGCGGGCAACCGAGCGATCTCCAGAAAGAACGCACCAATTTTTCGTTCGACGATCTGCATGTCGTTCGCGCTGCTGGGAGCGGTCCACGACAAGGTCACGTTGGTGGGAATAGTACTCGCCGCGCTCAGCTGGGTCGGATTGCCGAGCAAGTTCTGGCTGGCGATGAGACTTGAACCGACCGCGCCCCATGCATTCACGCCGGTGGCACCACGCTCGAAGGCGCCGATATCGGGGGCGCTGCCAACATAGCTGTCAACAACGGCATTCGGGAGGACAGAGCCATCCGCCTTAACGCGTACCGCAACCCGCGTCATACTGCCGGCATCGACGGCAGGCGACCCGGCTTGGAGGGTGAAGTCCAACCCCGCGCGATTGTTGAACATCGGATCGGCGGAGACGATGAAGCCGTTGGCGAGGGTCTGCGCCGGAATATAGATGATTTTGGTCTTGCCGATCAGGTTCTTATCAAGGGTCGGATCGGCGTCGTTCAGATCGTAGTCCTGAGTCAGAAAGCCAGTGCTGAGATTGCTGCGGAAATTGTTATTTTGCTGGATTCCCGTTAAAATAGGATTGGTGTTCGTATAGGTATAGCTGGCACCGTCGTTGTTGACCTCGGCGCAAAGCAAACGCGAATCACCCGCGATCCCTTCGACGCAGGTGTTGTGAACAACGTCAATATTCTCATGTTTGTAATCGTTGACAGCAATGGCGATGTCCTGATTCCAAACCACATTACGATGGATAATGTAGTTTTTTGAATAGGCGTCTAGGTAGATACCCATTGCTCCGAGGTGGTCCACATAGCCATCATGAATCCGATTGTAGGCAACCTCAGTGCGCGAGGACGTGTCACCTTGGCCGTCACCCCCGAAAGAGTAGATGCCGCCACCGTCAGTAACGATGGTTTTGCCAGCCCAGCAATCATTGTGATGGATGACACATCCACGGGCAGCGTAAAAGCGGATGAAATAGTTGGTCGTGTCGTAAATACTGTTGTTTTTGATTTGCACCTTCTTGCAGTAGTGCCAAGTGTCGCCCATATAAATGCCGGCATGTTCATGCGCCAGCAGTGCGACATTGTGGATGACATTGTTGGAAATCAAATGCCCCTCGCCCAAGACCACGACGCCGTTCGCCGACGAGCCCTCGACCACGCAATTCTGCATGGTGTGATTAAGGCCCGCCACGACGACGCCCGTTTTTTCCGTCAAAGCAGTGTAAGGGTCCGCGGGGTCAAAGGTGCCCCCGTCGGTGTCCACCGAGTCGGCGTGGAAGACGCTGGCGAAGGAAAGACCGTCTAAGATGACATTGCGGCTGCGCGGCGAATTCGGATCGAAGCGGGTGGCGCCGATGACATTCATTTCCGTGCCGAGAGGGAAGGTTTCCGTGGTGACACTGGTGGCGAGGAACTTGAGGCCTTGGAGAGTGATGTAATTTTTCTGGGTCAAGTTGAAGGCCCACGGACGATTGGCGCGCACCTCGATGGTGCGATTCGCCGGAGAATCGCTCGTCGGCAGCCACACCCGGAGCTCACGGGTGCTTGGATTATAAAACCATTCACCCGGAGCGTCGAGGGCACCAGAAACACCAGACAGCCAGAAGCGGCTGCCATTTTTTCCTGAACCGACCGGATCCTCAAAAAAGGGCAGTTCAGTGGCGAGAGTATGGGGCGGACGAACCTGGATGGTCAGTTTTTTGGTGGCATTGTCAAAAGCCGTGACCTTGCCGGTTCCCCAGGGACCCATCACAATGCACTGAATCCCCATCAAGGCGCCGGTCCAAGCAATGTTTGGCAGGTTGGGGTCAGTGACCTCAAGCGTCCACTGATTCGGGACCGCAGTGCCCAGATTGACCAGTCCGGTGATGTGGGACAGATTCGGCCGCACGAGCGAAAGATCCGATGAGACATTGGGCCAACGGGCTAGGATCAAGGGGCGGCCGTCCACGAACATCTGGTTCTGGTTATTGAGGGTCATGGCGCCAGGCCCCGATGCGGGCAGTGTCGCCTTGTAGACGGAAGTCGTGCCCTCCTGAGCCCAAGTGACCCCGCTGATCGGATCGGCACCACTGATGGTCACCGTCTCGGTGTTGTAGTTGCGGTAGGTGATCGGCGAACCAGAAGTCCCCGAGTTTGTCGGCGTCACCGCTTCCCGGTAGGTGCCAGCGCGAATCTGGACGGTGTCGCCAGCGGTGGCGACGTTGGCGGCGCGTTGAATGGTGGCGTAGGGCGAGGCCAAGGTGCCAGGGTTGCTGTCGTTGCCGCCCGATGCAGGTGGGGCCACATAGTAGGTGGCGGCGTGGAGAGAGGGAACTGCCAGGAGGATCACTAGGGGTAAACAACGAATTTTCATAACAATTATAGGGCAGCAATGACTTTGATAGGGACGAAGCTTTTAGTGGAGGCGGCGTTTGCGGTAGAAAGTAGCGACAGCAAATGCCAGAGTAGACATTGATCTTTCATATTGTTTAAATGTATGGTTATTTGTGCTATCTTAAATACTTGAACAATAGCAATAATAACAATAAACACTTAATTATCAAGAATTTTTAATACGGACAGTCCGTTTTCATAAGGCTTTCACTTTTTTTCAATGCTTCGTCAATTTTTCAAACCCAAAAAAACTCCGTATTTATTAATAGGACTTTTTTTCTAAAAATAGGCAGGACCTGCGTCCATGCGAAACGACACTGATGAAACGACCGCGGACAATTTCGTTCAGGCGTTTTAGGGCGCGGTGACTCTTACGGACGAGGAGTCTGGTTGTGGCTGAGGAATCGGTGACGCACTCGTAAACAGCGACGATGCTCGCTGGCGTGCTTTCATGGATAATGGGATATCAGTTTACGGTGATTCGGACGCGGGCGAAACGTCTCGTGGATATATTGGCATCGGTCACGGCGACTCGTTCAAATGTGGTGTCAATACTGGTCACTACCGTAGTGGCCGAAGCATTTACGGCTCAAGTTCCGTTAGCTAAGGTATCGCTCAACTCCACGACATAGCCGATGCCAGAGTTACTCGTGCTCTTGCGACGAACATAGGTGACTCGGAGTTTTCCTGTGCCATCAACATCCATGAACGGCAGGCCGGCGGAGCCGTTGGCGGTGAGGACGAGGGCGGTGGCGAGGCGCGCGCTAGTTGATGGAATCATTGGGGGAGTGGGGCTGACTTGATTGCGGTGGTGAGGCGTTGGTGCCAAGCGACATCTCGCCACATGCCGCGGAATTGAGGGCCGCAGAAATTACTGGTGGCAATGGCCGCCCAGCGTCCGTTGGCCGAGGCGGTGAGCGTGCCGAGTTCGCAGATTTCTTTGATCCAGCCCCAGTCGAGGAGGGGCCAATCTTTGTAGTCCACGAGGCCCCAGCATTCCGTGGTGATGAGCGGGCGGGCGTGGTCGCGGCTGACCTGCGCGTAGTGTGTGATCAGGTCAATGAGCCCGCGGTTCCAGTGCTCGGTATTTTCGCGGTATTCGCGCTCGGCATTTTTCTGGAGATTGTAAAAGCCCTTGGGATCGTTGAGTTCGTAGCCGTAACCGATCTTCGGGTAGAAGGTCTGGCCATGGGACTGAGCCATCCAGATATGCGGTTCGAGAAAATCGAGGAAGCTGAGGTCGCGTTCAGCGGACTGAGGGGCTTCGGGGTTGAAAGAATAGGTGAGAGGAATCTTCGGGAACGCGGCGCGGATAAGCGCAGAGCTCTCGCGCATGTAGGCCATCGACGTTTCGCTATGCCAGCCGCCCCAAGTGAGATCGGGCGGGTTGTTGGCGAAATAGGGTGCCCAGTGCGTGCCGGGCCACTCGTTGCATAGGTCAACGTAGAGGAGGTCGTCCACCAAGCCTTCCTTTTGGAGAAGTTCCAGGGTGCGAATCCAGATGCGCGCCATGTCGGCGGCGTTCTTGATGTTCATGCGTGTATCCGCCGAGTCCTTACGAAACCACGACGAAAGAGCCACGCGAATGCCGCGAGCCGAGCAGCCGCGGATGAACTGCGGCAAGGCGGGCCAGACGCGCACGCGGGTGGGTGCGGGGCTGCCCCAGTCTTGCATGGTCCAGAGGACTTCGAGGTCCCAATCGCGCTCGGCACCGGCGTTGAGCAGGTGCGGGTAGGCGTCGATGCGCACGGCGTTGTAGCCGCGTTCGACGAGTTCATCGAGCGCCTGGTCCCAGTTTTCGTAGCCAGCACCGGGCCAGCGGCGTTCCAGCCAGGAAAAGTCCCACATGGTGATGGCCAAGGGTTGACCGAGAAGACGAAGCGGGGCGTCGGGGCTATTCATCAGGGAAGCAGGGTGACGCGAACACGGACGAAGCGTTTGGTAGGGGTATTGGAATCCGTCACGACGACTCGTTCAAAAGTGGCGTCAATACTGGTTACTGCCGTAGTGGCAGAGGCGTTCACCGTCCAAGTGCCGTTGGCTAGGGTATCGCTGAACTCCACAACATAGCTGATGCCAGAGTTGCTCGTGCTCTTACGACGGACATAGGTGACGCGGAGTTTTCCAGTGCCGTCCGCATCAACCAGCGGCAAGCCGGCAGAGCCGTTGGCGGTAAGGATGGAGGCGTTGGGCGTGGCGAGCGCGGCGGCTTGGCCGGAGCCGTTGCCGAGCATGTTGAAGGCGTATTTGAGGAGGTTTTGCACGCCGTCGCCAGCGGGGGTGAGGAGGTCTTGCGAGCCATCGGTGGCGAGGCTGTTGGTGGTGCGGAAGGTTTGGACGCCGGTGGGGGTGGTGGAGCCGCTGCCTGTGGCGGGGTCGGAGCTGCCGTTAATGTTGAGGGCGCGGACGCGGTAATGATAGGTCGTGCCAGTGCTCAAGCCGGTGTCGGTGTAGTTGGTGGTACTGGCGGCGAGGTTGCTGACGAGGTCGCTGTAAGGCCCGCCGGTGGCGAGGGCGCGCTGGACTTTGTAGGCGGTTTCGTTGGCCGCGTTGTCGGTCCAGGTGAGGGTGAGGGCAGTGTTGGTGGCTCCGGAGACGATGAGGCTGCTTGGAGCGACCGGGGCTGTGGGCAGGGCGACTTGGGCGTAGGCGGGAGCGATGCGAATTTCGTCGAAGGTAAACGGGTTGGCGGTGTTGCCGCCTTGGATTTCCACGCGATCAAAGAGGCGGGAGCTAACCGTGGCGGTGGAGCGGGTGATGCCTCCGCTCGTGGGCGCGGTGGTGGGGGGCAGGGTTCCGGCGGGGTACTGCCAGAGCGTCGCGCCGATTTGCTCAAAGCCGTTGGCGGCGCTTCCGTCGGTGTCGGTAACGGTGATCTTGGCGAGGTAAAAATAAGTCGTATTGGCGGCGATGGCACCGGTGGCGGAGGTGACGGTGGTCAGGCCACTGCCGGCGATGGCGTATTGGCTCCTCCGGGCGTTTTGGGCGAGGAGCGTGAGCAGTTGGGTGTTTGCGGAAGACGACAGCACGAGGCCGGGGAGTTGGGAGTTTGAATTCGTCACTAGCGTGGTGGACGTCCTGACCAGATAGCTGAGCCAAAATGTCTTGGCGCTTGAAGCCCCGGGGGTGATCACGGCCTTGGTGGTGGCATCCAGTACCAGCGCGATGCGGCTGCTGTTGCTCGTCTTCGACATTTCAAGCTGGTTGCCGAGGCCGGTAATGCGGCCGGCGGAGAGGTTGCCGGTGAGTAGCGCTTCCCGCGGCGCGGTCCCCGCGATGCCCAGCCACAGGCCGTTGCCGCCGTTGCCGGACCCGGCCTGCCCCACGATGGTGCTGGGGCTGAGGGCGTAATTGAAGGGCTCGTAAAAGGGTGCCGTCCCCACGCTGGTGGCGGTGGTGGTGACCGCAGCGGAGGGATCGGAGACGGACACTGGATTGGTGGTGCGGATACGGAAAAAATAAGTCGTGCCGGCGACGACGGTCGTGTCGGTAAACGTGGTGGCGTTGGCGGCGGCGGTGCCGACGCTGGTGAACGTGCCGCCGCTGGTCGTGCTGCGTTCGACGGTGAAACCCGTTTCCACGGAAGACGTGTCGGTCCAGGACAGGCCGACCTCGGTGCTGCTGGAGGAGGTGATGGCCGCAGCGGTGGGCGTGTTCAGCAGGGTGGTGCCCAAGGCCTCGGAAGAGTAGGCAGAATTGCCAATGCTGTTGGTGGCGCGCACGCGGTAATAGTAGCGCGTGCCTTCCGTCAGGCCGGAATCCGTGTAGGCGGTGCTGCCCGCGCCGAGGGTGGTGACGAGGCTGAAGCCGCCGCCGCTGGTCGTGCTGCGTTCGAGTGGGTAGCCGCTTTCGTTGTAGGCGTTGTCGGTCCAGGTGAGTTGAAGCTCATCGGTGGGGACGTCGGTGGTGGAGTTGGCGACGAGGCCAGAGGGGGCGAGCGGGAGGGTCGAAAGGGGCACGCTGACGCTGGCGGTCGTGGTGGGGGCCGAGGCTGCGCTATCGGTGCTGCGGACGGATTTGACGCGGTAGCTGTAGGTATTGCCGTCGAGCAGCCCGGTGTGGGCGTAGCCGGTGGCGTTGGCGGGGGTGGTGAGGAGGGGATTCCATGCGCCGGAGTTGATTTGGTATTCGAGGAGGAAGCCCGTTTCGTCGGCGGAATTATCGGTCCACGCCAGGTTGGCGGTGGTGCCGCTGCGAATGGCGGTGAAGGCGCTGGGGGCGGCGGGGGGCTGAGTGGTGCCGACGATCGAGCCGGTGATGGTGAGACCGGTGAACGTGGCCGTGGCGGTGGTCGTCAGGGAGTTGGAATTGATAAACATGCCGAAGTGCATGCGGGAATCGAGCACGGCGCGGGAAAGATAGTCGGCGTTATTGGTCCCGGCGGTGGAATGGTTATAAAAATTTCGCGACCAGCGGAGCGTCCACTCGGCTTCGTTGATGGGGGTCGTCGGAGTGTTCACCGTGGAGGTGAAAGCGGAGAAGGTGGTGCCGACGCGTTTAAGGCGCAGCCAGATCGGAACGGTCTTCGTCCCGGCGGCGACTTGGTAAGTCGGTTTGCCATGGGTGTCCCAAGCATCTCCGCTACTGATAACCCGGCCGTTCGGCTCGATCCAGATATGATCGGTGCCGGTGGCTTCGTCGTCGGCGATCATGAGTCCCACCTGGCTTTCGCCCGTGGTGGAGGCTAGGCGGGCGCGAATCTCGCCGTCGCCGTCCACCGATGCGTAAACGAAGCGGCGGCCGGAGCGGTAGAGAGAGCCGTCATAGCTTTGGGTGGTTAATCCCGCGCCGGTGATGCTCCACGTGTCAGTGGTGGAGTTATAGGACTGGGAGCCGACGGCGGTAACCTGGCCGTTGTTGCGGGCTTTCCATCCCGAGGGGAGGCCGGTGGTGGTGGCGGTCATCTTGCCAAGGCCGAAGTCGGGCTGGGTGACATCTTGATCGAGCACCTGGACCTTTTCGGTGTCGCTGAGCAGGCCGCTGGCGCTGGCGGTGAGGGTGACGGTTTTTTCGCCGCCAGTGACGGCTGCACCGGTCAGGGTGACGGTGACGCGGACTTCGCCGGCGGGAATGGTGACGGTGGCGGGAAAGGCGAGCCCGGCGATGTCGGTGGAGAGGTTCACTGTGAGGGCGCTGGTGGTGGCGGATTTCACCCGCACGATGCTGGCGGTGGTGGTGCCGCCGAGATCGGTGACGGTCCGATTATCGAGCACGATGACGAGGCGGGCGGTGGCGGCGTTGGTTTTCTGCCATGCGTAGATCGAGGCGGCCTCGGGGCTGGTGGCGGCGGGCGGGGTGGTGCCGATGGGGAAGAAGCGGTTGTTGGCGACGGTCGCCAGGTCGGAATCGCCTTCGTAGAGATAGCGGTTGGAGCCGTAGATCTGGTTGTCGGTGACCGACCAACCGGTGCACGTCGGGTCTTCCAGCGAGATAAACGGCGTGTAGATCATCGCCTGGAAAATATTGCCGCGCACAATGGTATCGAAGGTGCGATCCATCGCGACGATCGAAGGGTAGGCTTCGATATCGTTCGTTTTTAATATCCGGTTATAAACAAATATCAGGTTTTCATTGATGCCCTGGAGGTGGACCGAGCCCATGCCCGTGTTGACTTTGTTGTTATAAAATACGTTCCGCGGCCCTTCGATGCCGTGACGCAGGGTAGCCGCACCATCGGAAGCATAGGCGGTGATTCCCCGACCTGAAGGTGCTGCCGCCGTTGAGCCGTGGGCACGCGTTTCAAACGTCGAGCCTTCGATCAAGTTATCCGTGGGCATGCGGCCATGAAGCTGAGGCGATTGGATGGAGGTTCCGGTAAAGGTGGAGTTCCGCACCACGGATCGGTTGGCCATTTGATAGATCGCCATGTGCCGCTGGTCGTTGGCCTGGCAATTATCCATGAGAACGTCACTGCTAGAGATCCATCCGAGGTAAGCGACAGATCCGGCATTAATGTTGGTCCACGAAGCGTTGAAGACGCTATCGCGCACCTCGAAACGCGTGATGTTATTGAGGCTCAGCGCCCAGTTTTTGGCCTTGTTCACCGTGACGTTTTTGATCCAGCAATTTGCCGCCCGGTCGAATTGCAGGGGATACATCGTGACCGCGCTCGTGGTCGTCTCGATGGTGAGATCCTGCACGCCGGAATTCTCCACCATCGGGTTGGTGCGCAGCTCCGGGACTTCATTCGTGTAGAAGTCGTGGGTAAAACTCCGGTCGAAGGTCATGGTCTTCGTGGCGCTGTTGATCGAGGTGACTTTCGCGAAGAACATGCGTCCTCCGAAATGCCAGAGCGCGTCGTTGTAGATAACGTTGTTAGCGGGATTGCTATAACGGTCCGTCATCGTGGTTCCGGTGCCCGCCTTCGTCGG
>Ga0105044_10012912_pt1 | contig 11354 bp, 7 predicted proteins | sample MAT01_FD_78092 | JGI IMG/M metagenome (GOLD analysis project Ga0105044, IMG submission 78092) | Freshwater microbial communities from Lake Fryxell liftoff mats and glacier meltwater in Antarctica - MAT-01 | ecosystem: Environmental > Aquatic > Freshwater > Ice > Liftoff microbial mat | place... | reverse complement strand
CCACCACAACGGCACCCTCGGAATCACCGGCAACGCCGACCTCCCTCGCCATGTCGAACCTGGTGTCGTGTTCACCAACCCACGGGGCCACCCCTTGGGTCCCGTCGGCCACCCCACCCCACCCGCACCCGGCACAGACCTCCCCGACGCGGCACGAGCCATCGGGATCGAACCCCACCGCTACCAACCACCCACCGGCGAACGCCTCGACCGCTGGGGCTTCCACCTCCAATCTGAACTCCCCGAACCCCCCATCACCCACCGCCCCCAAGGCCCCAACCTCACCGACCCCGCCCGAGCCGGACCCGACGCTGCCTGACGACACCAGGCCGCACCACGCCGCCCCACGGCGCGCCCCGAGACGGGCGGCGTCCAGCATCGACGCCATGTTCCAGCTCGATGTGCCTGGCGAAGAGGCCACCGCCTGAATCAGGGCTGCTGGGCCTCGATGAGTTCGAGCACCTCGGTGGCGGCCTCGAGGATGTTGGTGCCGGGTCCGAAGACGGCGGCGACGCCAGTGTTGCGCAGGAACTCGTAGTCCTGGGGTGGGATCACGCCGCCGACCACCACGAGGATGTCATCCGCGCCCTTGGCCTTCAGTTCGGCGATGAGCTGGGGCACGAGGGTCTTGTGCCCGGCGGCCTGGCTCGACACGCCGATCACGTGAACGTCGTTGTCGACGGCATCGGCGGCAGCCTCGGCGGGGGTTTGGAAGAGCACCCCGACGTCGACCACGAAGCCGAGGTCGGCGAACGCGGTGGCGATGACCTTGGCGCCGCGGTCGTGGCCGTCTTGGCCCATCTTCACCACGAGCATCCGGGGGCGGCGGCCCTGGGCAGCCTCGAAGGCATCGATGCGGCCCGAGATGGCGGCGAAACCCTCGTCGCCGGCGTAGCTGTTCACGTACACCCCTTCGATGGTGCGGACCACCGCCGCGTGGCGGCCGAAGATCTCTTCCATGGCATCGCTCATCTCGCCGACGGTGGCGCGAGCGCGGGCGGCGTCGATGCACAGCGCCAGCAGGTTGCCGTCGCCCTTGGCGCCGTTGGTCAGGGCCTCGAGCGCGGTCTTCACGGCCACGTCGTCGCGCTCGGCGCGGATCCGCTCGAGCTTGGCGATCTGCTGGGCGAGGACCGAGGCGTTGTCGATGTCGAGCACGTCGACCAACTCGGGGTTGGCAACCTTGTATTTGTTGACGCCGACCACGACCTCTTCGCCGCGGTCGATGCGGGCCTGGCGGCGCGCGGCGGACTCCTCGATGCGCAGCTTGGGCATCCCGGACTCGACGGCCTTGGTCATGCCGCCCAACTCCTCGACCTCGTCGATGAGCGCCTGCGCCTTGTCGACCAACTCGTTGGTGAGGGCCTCGATGTAGTAGCTGCCGCCCAGCGGATCGATGACGTTCGGGATACCGGTTTCTTCCTGGATCACCAGCTGGGTGTTGCGGGCGATGCGAGCCGAGAAATCCGTGGGCAGGCCGAGCGCCTCGTCGAACGCGTTGGTGTGCAGTGACTGGGTGCCGCCGAGCACGGCGGCCATGGCTTCGATGGTGGTGCGGATCACGTTGTTGTACGGATCGAGTGCGGTGAGCGAGACGCCAGACGTCTGGCAGTGCGTGCGCAACATGAGCGACTTGGGGTTCTTGGGCTCGAACTCGCTCATGGTGCGGTGCCACAAGATGCGAGCAGCCCGCAGCTTGGCGACCTCCATGAAGAAGTCCATGCCGATGGCGAAGAAGAAGCTGAGCCGGCCGGCGAACTTGTCGACGTCGAGGCCCTGGGCCATGGCGGCGCGCACATACTCCTTGCCATCGGCGATGGTGAAGGCCAGTTCCTGCTCGGCCGTCGCCCCCGCCTCCTGCATGTGGTACCCCGAGATGCTGATCGAGTTCCATTTCGGCATGTGGTCCGACGTGTAGCTGATGATGTCGGCCACGATCCGCATGCTGGGCGCGGGCGGGTAGATGTACGTGTTGCGGACCATGAACTCCTTGAGGATGTCGTTCTGGATGGTCCCGGCCAGCTGGTCCTGACTGACGCCCTGCTCCTCGCCGGCCACCACGAAAGAAGCGAGCACCGGCAGCACCGCGCCGTTCATGGTCATCGACACCGACATCTGGTCGAGCGGGATGCCGTCGAAGAGGATCTTCATGTCCTCGACCGAGTCGATGGCCACACCGGCCTTGCCCACGTCGCCCACCACGCGTGGGTGGTCGGAGTCGTAGCCGCGGTGGGTGGCGAGGTCGAAGGCCACCGACACGCCCTGCTGGCCAGCCGCCAGGTTGCGGCGGTAGAAGGCGTTGGACTCCTCGGCGGTGGAGAAGCCGGCGTACTGGCGGATGGTCCACGGGCGGTTGGCGTACATGGTGGCCCGGACGCCTCGGGTGAACGGCTCGAAGCCCGGGAGCGTGTCGGTCTCGAGGTCGGTGATGTCGGCCGAGGTGTACAGCGGCTTGACGTCGATGCCCTCGGGTCGCGTGCGGGTCAGGTCATGGGTGCTGCGGCCCTTGAGGTCCTTGGAGGCCAGGGCCTCCCAATCGGCGAGGGTGGGGTCGTCGCTCATCGCCGCTCAGCCTACGGAACGGCCTGCGATCGGCCCTAACGCGACCTGACGCGACCTGGGTGGCCTACCGTCGACGCCGTGCTCCCCCTGATTTGCCTCGACGTCGACGGAACCTTGGTGGGGCGTTCGGGCGAGCCCTCCGACGAGCTGTGGGAGGCGGCCGAGCGAGCCCGAGACCGTGGCCAGCGGCTCACGCTTTGCACCGCGCGGCTGGCGGCCGGACCGACGCGGGAGTGGGCCACCCGGCTGGACCCATTGGGTTGGCACGTGTTCCACACGGGTGGCGCCCGCTGGAACCCCGACACGGGCCAGGTCAAGACCCACCCGCTGCCGTCCGATGCGCTCCTGGCCTGCCAAGCGGCGGCGTCGTCGGCGGGGTGGGTGCTCGAGACCTACTCGTGGGACGACTACGTGGTCGACTCCGACGACCCCTTGGCCGTAGCGCACGCGGCCCTGCTTGCCCTTCCGCACCGTCGTCGGCCCGTAGCGGCGTTGACCAGCGAGATCGTGCGCGTGCAGTTCGTCGTCCACGAGGGCGATGCGGCCGCAGCCATCGGCGCGGCACCCGACGGTACCTCCGCCTCGGCCGCCACCTCGCCGGTCATGCCCGGCGCGGTGTTCGTGTCCGTGACTGCGACCGGTGTCTCGAAGGCGGAGGGTGTCTCGGCCGTCGCCGATGACCTCGGCGTGCTGGTCACCGACGTGATGATGGTCGGCGATGGGCACAACGATCTGTCCGCCATCAAGGCCGTCGGGTGGGGCGTGGCCATGGGTAACGCCGAACCCGAGGTAAAGGCGGCGGCCCGGCTCGTGGTCTCCGATGTCGACGATGGTGGGGCGGCCCAGGCCATCGATGCATCGGCTTCGCTCGGGGGCTGATGCTGGCACCGGTAGCCTGCGGCCCATGGCTCAGCGCTTCGTTGTACTCGGCGGCGGTCCTGCCGGAAACCAGGCGGCGACCACCGCGGCGCGGTTGGGTGCCGAGGTGACCCTCATCGAGCGAGACATCGTCGGCGGCGCAGCCCACCTGCTCGACTGCATTCCCTCCAAGGCCATGATCGCCACGGGCGGTGCCATGAACGACATGCGCCGGGCCGCCAGCATGGGCTTGGTGCACGTCGAAGCTGAACTCGACTTTGAAGCCTTGCGGGCACGGATCACCGCCATCGAGGATCGACTCGAGAGTTCGGTCACCGGTCTTCTGCTGAGCCAGGGGGTCAAACTCCTCCAGGGCACGGGTCGCCTGCTGAACCCGCGCCAGGTCGAGGTCACCGCCCCCGATGGCAGCACCCAGGTCATCGAGGCCGACACGGTGGTGCTGTCGACCGGAAGCCGCCCTCGCATCCCCGACTGGGCTCCCATCGACGGCAAGCGGGTCCTCACCACGCGAGACGCCTACCCGCCCCCTGAGCTGCCATCGCACCTCATCGTTGTGGGCTCGGGCGTCACCGGCGTGGAGTTCGTGCACATGTTCTCGGCCTTCGGCGCCGAGGTCACTCTCATCGTCAGCCGCCAGCAGGTGCTTCCTCAGAAGGACCCCGAGGTGGCCGCCGTGCTCGAGGACGACTTCCTCGGACGGGGGGTCCGGCTCTTCAAGGGCGCCCGGGCCGAAGGCATCGATGTGACGCCCGAAGGGGTTTCGGTGCGATGCGACGATGGACGGGTCGCCCACGGGTCGCACGTGCTGATGTGCATCGGCTCGCTCCCCAACTCCGAGGGCCTGGGCCTAGAGGCTGCTGGCGTCGAACTCGACCATGGGTATGTCGTGGTCGACCACAACTGCAAGAGCAGTGTTTCTCACATCTACGCGGCAGGAGACCTCTCGGGGAAGCTCCCGCTCTCGTCGGTGGCGTCGATGCAGGGCCGCAAGATTGCCGAGCACGCGCTCGGATTGCACGCCGGTCCGCATCGCCACCTCGACTACGAGAAGGCGGCGTCGGCCATCTTCACCGACCCCGAGATCGCAGATGTGGGATTGGCCGAGGCCGATGCCTTCGCCGACGGACGCAAGGTGCGCGTCACCAAGGTTCCGTTCGCCGCGTCGGCCAAGGCGCTCATCAACGACGACCCGCGGGGCTTCGTCAAGATCATCTCGGACCCCGCTACGGGGGTGGTGCTCGGCGGGTCCATCGTCGGCCAACACGCCGCAGAACTCATCTCGGTCATTGCTGTCGCCGTCACCGCAGGCTTGAAGGTGCGCGAGCTGGCTGAGAGCCTGTTTGTCCATCCCGCGCTCGCTGAGGCGCTGAGCGAAGCCGCCGACTGATCTTGGTGCATCGGCTTCGCGACCTCGATCGCAACGGAAAGATCGTCGCAGCGGTCATTGCCTTGATGCTGGTCCTGGTGCCCTTGGTGGCGGCCATGGCCAACCACGGTCGGTGGGAGCCCCAGGGCGACGATGCCCTGATCGAGCTGCGGGCGCGAGAGGTCGGGACTTCGCGCTCGCCCCAGGTCGGCCAGCCGAGCACGAGCGGAAGCTATGGCGAGCGGGCCGAGAACGTCGCCCACCCCGGTCCCCTTGGCTTCTTCGTGCTGGCGCCGGGAACCAGGTTGCTGGGCCCGCTGACGGGAACGTTGCTCTCTACCGCTGCGGTGAGCGCCGCCTCGCTACTGGTCGTGGCATGGCTCCTCTTCCGGCACCTCGGACCGCGTGGAGGTTCTGCTGGGGCCGTGCTGGGAGCCCTGGCCGCGTTCTCCGCGAGTGCGGCAGGACTCGTCGACCCACTGAGCTCCAACTTCGGTCGACTGCCCTTGCTGGCGGCCGCCGTGGGCGTCTGGGCCCTGTTGCTGGGCGACCTGCGCGTGGCCCCACTCGTCGCAGCCTGCTGGACGTTCGCGGCCCAGCAGCACCTCTCGGTCCTTCCCGCGGCGGCGGTGCTGGCCGCCGCGGGCGTGGCCGGCATCGCGCTGGCCCTGTGGCAGCGTCGCCACACCGACCGGTTGCCGTCGCTGGCCTGGGTGGGCGGTGCCCTGGTGGTGGGACTCGTGCTCTGGTCGCCCGTGCTGGCCCAAGAGGTCACCCACGACCCTGGCAACCTCACCGCTTTGGCCAACTACTCAGGCGACAGCGCGCGGGTCGACTTGGGTCCTCGCTCGGCGGTCAGCCAGGTGGCCACCGTCTTGGGGCCACGGCCGTTCCTCGGCCGCTCCAGTCCTGCGGGATGGGACCTCGTCGCCCACCGTTCCACGGCCGGGGTCCTCGCAACCCTGGCGGTCGTGGGCGCCATCTTGGTGGTCGGCGCCTGGTGGCGCCGTGGCGATCGGCGGTTCCTGGCCGCCGTGGCCATGGTCGGCGTGCTCGCCGTCGCCGGCGTGGTCACGGGCACCAACATCCCCGACTCGCCCGAGCAGGGCCGCATCAACTTCTTCCACTGGGCCTTCGCCCTGTCCTTCTTCCAACTTCTGATCTTCGGTTGGCTGCTGGCGCGCCTCGCGCCCATCGTGGCGCCTCGGCTCACCCACGGTCGGCGCACCACCGCGGCGGTGGTTGCGGGGGTGGTGGTGCTCGGGGTTGCCGTCACGCCGCTGGTCGTCGACCGTCGAAGTGACCGGCTGATCCAACCGATCGCAGCGCCGGTGGTCGCCGAGCTTCTCGACCAACTGCGGGCAGCGCCCGAGCTGGGCGCCATCGATGCCCCCGTCTTGGTGCTCGTGAACGGTGACGACCGCTATATCCAGGTGGGCGACACGGTTGGCACCCGGCTCGCCATCGAGGGCCGTGACATTGTGTTCCCGGAGCGGTCCAAGGGGTTCGTGCATCCGAGCCGGCTGGTCGACCCGTGCGCCATCGACCACGTGCTCATCGTGAGCCTCATCCTCGGTGACGTGACCGAGCCTGAGGGGGTTGAGATCGCTCGAGTCGATGGCAGCCCCGGTCTCGACCGCGACGCGCTGGCCCGCCTCGAGGAGCAGGCCGCCGCCGAGCCGGTGGTCATGGGTGATGACTTGGAAGCCGCACTTAATGCCCTGCCTGGCAAACAAGGAGGACTCATCGGCGCCACCATCGCCTTCCGCCTCGGCTCGAAGACCCAGCAACTCCTGATGGTGCGCGACACGCTCGAGCTGATCATCGACCATCCGCCTGAGGCCCCTGCGCTCGATCGTGGCGACCTCATCGCCCTGCGCGACTCCCTGCCCGAGGGCCCATGGTCGGTGGTGGCCACCGAAATCACCGCCCACCTCTTGGGCCCCGACCAGCTGGCCGAGTCTCGCCCCGCCTCCGCCACCTGCTGACCGCAACGCCACCACCCCCGATCGAAATCACCTAGATCTGCGTTGCCCTGCCCCGCAGATGTAGGTCAGAAGCGAGCGCAATCGCTCGCTCGAGGTCATGCAGGACGCGAGCAGGTTCCCGTGTCACTTCCCGGTACGTGAACTCGAGGAGCTTCCAGCCCAGGAGTTCGAGCATGCGTCGTCGCCGTCGCTCCCACCGGAAGGCCCGTTCGCTCAGGTGGTGGGCGAGCGAGTCGCACTCGGCCGCGACGAGGACATCGGGCCAGGCCGCATCGAGGTAGCACCGCACTCCCTCGTGCTCGATCATGTACTGGGTGACAGGCGTGGGCAGGCCGCCGCGGGCAACGAGGCGGAGGAACTTGCGCTCGAAGCCGCTGTCGACGAGCTGTCCTTGGTCGCCGCGCTCAGCGAGCAGCGAGCGCAGCATGGCGGTGCCGTTACGTCCACGGCGGGCGACCTCGAGGTGGCGTGCCGTGAGACCAACGAGCAGTTCAGGGTTGCGCCGCATCGCATGGTCCAACGCGATCGCCGCCTTCATCTCGTGGGTCACCGCAGGAAGATCGACCAAGGTCCTGATGAGCGAGGTGCACTGGATGCCGTCTACGACCTCGATATCCGCGGCGACGAGGTCTGAGGTGTGGTGGATCCTGACCCCGCGGGCCCGTGTCCTGCGGGTCCAGTACTCCGAGGTGATTTCGAGCGGCGCATGATCGAAGCCTTCGAGTCCGCGTAGGGCTGCGGAGGCCCGATGCGACGCCATCGCCTCTGGGACCCACAAGGTCGCGGCGCTGAGGCGCAGGCGCCAGCTCGATGGTGCGCCGCGCACTCGGTACACCGAGGGAAGGATGGCCTCGAGCACGCCCTTGTCCACCAGGGTGCGACGGCGGTTGTCGTTGACGCCCAAGCTGCGCAACTGTGCGAGGGAGATGGCACCGTGTTGGCGGGCGGCGAGTTCGAACGGGTCCATGACCCTCCCAGAGCCTGGTGTCGCACGAGGAAGTGCGCGACGAGGTCGGCGTGCGGGGAAGGTGCCTCCAACCGTGGCAGGTGGATCTGCTCCGCGCAAGACATCTCGAAATCACCTACTTCTGTGTGGCAGGCCCGCGCAGAAGTAGGTGATTTCAGGGTACGCGGTGCTTCGGCTAGGAAGCGCTAGGGGGCGGGGGTGACGACGACTACCACGTCGCCGGCGCCGACGGCCTGGCCCGCTTCGACCTTGACCTCGGCGACCGTGCCGGCCACGTCGGTAGCCACGTTGTTCTCCATCTTCATGGCCTCGAGCACGCAGACGACCTGGCCGGCGGTGACCTCGTCGCCCACCGCCACGTCGACCTTGACGATCGTGCCCTGCATCGGCGCTGCGATGGAGCCGGTGCCAGCTGCGCCACCACCGCTCGTGGCGGCGCGGCGGGTGCGAGGCTTGGCCGCGGCTCCGCCGCCAGAGGAGGGGCCGGCGACCATGACGGATTCCGGCACCCACATGGCAACCGAGAAGCGCTTGCCGTTGACCTCGACATCGACGTCGCGTCGGACCTTGGCCTCGGCGTCGTCGCCCTCGGGCTCGGGATCGGCGCCCGTGAGGCGGCCGGTCACGCCCGTGAGGTCGAGGGCATCGCTCTCGACCCAGTTGGTGGAGTGCTCTCCGGCCACGAAGTCGGGGTGGTCGAGGATGACGAGCTGGGCGGGGAGCGTGGTGTCGATGCCGTCGATGACGAATTCGTTGATGGCCCGCTTCATGCGACCGATCGCCGTGGCGCGATCCGAGCCCCACACGATGAGCTTGCCCACCAGGTTGTCGTAGTACTGGCTGACCTCATCGCCGGATTCGTAGCCACCGTCCCAGCGGGTCCCGAAGCCCTGCGGCGCAACGAGCTTGTCGATGCGACCTGGCGCCGGGAGGAAGGCGCCCCCTGCGGGGTTCTCGGCGTTGACCCGGACCTCGATGGCCCAGCCGCGAAGCTCGATCTCGTCTTGGGTGAACGAGAGCGGCTCGCCCGAAGCGACGCGAATCTGCTCCCGGACCAAGTCGATGCCCGACACCATTTCGGTGACGGGGTGCTCCACCTGGAGGCGGGTGTTCATCTCGAGGAAGTAGAACTCGCCGTCCTCGTAGAGGAACTCGACAGTGCCGGCGTTGTAGTAGCCACACGCCTTGGCCACCTTGACGGCCGCCTGGCCCATGGCCTGGCGGATCTCGTTGGGGAAGTTGGGCGCGGGAGACTCTTCGATGAGCTTCTGGTGGCGACGTTGCACCGAGCAGTCGCGCTCGCCCACCCAGACGCAGTTGCCGTGCTGATCGCCGATGATCTGCATCTCGACGTGTCGGGGCTTCACCAAGAAGCGCTCGACGTAACACTCGTCGCGTCCGAACCCCTTCAGGGCCTCGGACTGAGCTGAGGCGAGCGCGGCGTGGGCCTCGTCGGCGGAGTGGACGACGCGCATGCCGCGCCCGCCGCCGCCGTAGGCCGCCTTGATGGCGACGGGCCAGCCGAACTCGTTGCCGAACGCCATGACCTCGTCGCCCGAGGCGAGGAACTCGGTGGTGCCAGGTACGCCAGACACCCCGACTTCCTGGGCGGCGATGCGGCTCGACACCTTGTCGCCCATGACCTCGATGGATTCGGGCGGGGGACCAATGAAGGTGACGCCTCGATCGGTGATGGCCCGGGCGAAGTCGGTGTTCTCGGAGAAGAACCCGTACCCGGGGTGCACGCCGTCGGCTCCGGATCGCTCGATGATCTCGAGGATCTTGTCGGTGTTGAGGTAGCTCTCGGCGGCGGTCTGGCCCCCAAGGGCATACGCCTCGTCGGCCAGGCGCACGTGCAGCGCATCCCGGTCGAGCTCTGAGTACACCGCCACCGTGGCGATCCCCAGTTCCTTGCAGGCACGGATGACCCGGACGGCGATCTCGCCCCGGTTTGCGATCAAGATCTTCGAGAGCACGGCCAATGTCTACGCACTCAGCCGGGGTGCGTGCCACATGACGCCTCCAGAGCCACGTTGTCACCTTGCTGCGAACCCCCGAAACAGGGTGGACTGCCCGTCGTGGATGCGTCGATACTTGCCGAACGATCGCGCGCTGCGCTGGCTGGGAGCCGGTTCGCCGATGTCCGATGGGTGGCCGAGACCGGATCCACCAATGCGGATGCCCTCGAGCTCGCACGCCAGGGCGCGCCAGAGGGGATCGTTCTGGTGGCCGAGCACCAGACTGCTGGTCGAGGGCGCCTGGGACGGACCTGGCAGGCGCCGAGCGGAGCATCGCTGCTGTGCACCGTCCTGCTCCGTCCGTACGGGCCGGTGGCGCCTTCGACCACCATGGCCGTGGCCGTGGCGGCCGCTGACGCGGTGGCCGAGTTGACCGGGCAGGCGCCCCGGCTGAAGTGGCCCAACGACCTGGTGTGGCCCGGCGACGGGTCTGGCCCGGATCGCAAGCTGGCCGGCATCTTGGCCGAGGTCGACTGGCCCGTGGCGAGCACCGTCGCCAGCGGCTGGAGCGAGCCCAAGCCCAGCGATCGGTTGGTCGTCGCGGTGGGTATCGGCATCAACGTCGCCTGGGGGGCCGACGTTCCTGCCGATCTCGCTGATTCGGCGGTCGCGCTCGACCACCTCACCCAGCCAGCAGCGCCGCCCGACCGCGTCGACCTCCTCGTTGCGTTCCTCCGGCACCTCGATCGTCGCTACGGCGCGCTGAGCGCCGGTCCGGACGGCGCCGCGGAGCTTCGTGCCGACTGGCGTGAGCGATCGGCCACGATTGGTCGCCAGGTTCGGGTCGACCTCGGCACCGACGACCTCGTGGGCACGGCTGTCGATGTGACGGCGGAGGGCCACCTGGTGGTCGAGACCCTTGAAGGCGACCGGCGCACCATTGCGGTCGGTGACGTGGTGCACCTTCGTCCGCTTTGAGCGGTCTCAGGCGTTCTGCGCCGGTGTCTCGACGTCTTCGTAGGAGCGGTCGGGTGAAGCCGGCGCCGTCTGCCCCTCCGACGGGAGGTTCCAGTCACAGACGCCGCCCCCGAAGATCTCTCGGAGCCGCTGCTCTTGTTCCAGCGAGAAGCGCACCTCGTAGTCGAGCGGGTCGATGGGCTTGAGCGCGCACTTGAGCACCTGGGCAGAGCGGGGACCGCCAGCAGCAATCCGGGGGTCACCGGCCAGGGGGTAGGCGCGGTGGCACCGGCCGCCGGCGTCGTACACATCGTCACCGCGGATCGGATCGGTGCCGCCAGGAAGCAGGCAGTTGTCGGCGGCTTCGTCGGGCCGGGTGCGACGCAGCACGTCACGGATGTTCCCGCCCCCGTCGTCGGAGCGCAGCGCCGTGAGCCACTCTTCGACCACCGCAACGGCATCGAGGGCCACCTCAGAGTCGAGGTTGGCTTCGCCTCGTGTCCAGACTTGGAAGCCGGGCGCTTGTTCTGGGTCACCAGACCACGCCAGGCGATCGCGCAGCGAGAACGCTCGGAACCGGTCGTGGATGTCGCCGCTGAGATCGCGGTACGTGTTCACATCGATGATCGGGATCGATGCCTGATCGCCCCCGCCCATCGAGATCCGTCCCGTCTCAT
>Ga0105044_10012908_pt1 | contig 11355 bp, 11 predicted proteins | sample MAT01_FD_78092 | JGI IMG/M metagenome (GOLD analysis project Ga0105044, IMG submission 78092) | Freshwater microbial communities from Lake Fryxell liftoff mats and glacier meltwater in Antarctica - MAT-01 | ecosystem: Environmental > Aquatic > Freshwater > Ice > Liftoff microbial mat | place... | reverse complement strand
TCCGCGTCACAGAACGTCGGCCACTCGCGCGTGCCGCGATCCTCGATCGTGAGACCGCGCCACAGGACGTCCGTCGTCTTCCCCGAGTGCACCTGCAGCGCGACGAATCCCTCGAGTTCGAGCGGGTCGATCCAGTCCGCCGTCGCGACGCCATTCACCCAGGCGCGGATCCACGGGCCCTCGCACTCGATGCGGCAGCGGTTCCATTCTCCTTTCTTGAACGCGGCGCGACCGGCCTCGTTCTTGGAGAGGTCGTTCAGCCAGCCGCGGCGGCCCTCGTCGTACAGGCCGCCCGACCACGCGCGGTCGCTCGGGTCGATCTCGATCTGGTAGCCGAAGATGCGGCCGTCGTCCCGGCGCGGCCGCGCTCGAAACGCGTGAGTTCGTCGGTCGAGAGCGGCGCCAGGACAGCTTCGGGCGGGAGGTCGGCGCGAGCGGGCCACGCGAGCGCGTCGAGGACGTCCCGCGCGAGCTGCGCGTCTTCGTCCTGTCCGGAGATCCCCAGCGCGCCGGTCCTCGCCGCGAGGAGTTCCAGTCCCGTAGGTGCGCGCTCCAGCCGCAATCGAAGCGGCGCCCGCGGCCGCGCCGAAAGCGCACCCGCCATGAGCGAGCGGCCCACGGGATCGCGCTGGACCACCATCGCGGTCGCGCGCTCGAGCAGACCGAGGATCGCGTCCGCGCGTCCCTCGCGCACGATCGCGGCCGCGAGATCCCGGCACAGGGCGTCCACGCCGGACGGACTGGGCCGCACCGGTCCGCCGGCCAGGATCAGGTCGAGCAACTCCCGGCCGCGGCCCGCCGACCCGAGCAGCAAGGCATGCCGGATCGCGGGCACGTCGAAGCGCCCCGACGCGCGCTCCAGCGCCACGTGATCCGCGAGCGGATCGCGCAGCAGCGCGAGCGCGGCGACGCGCTGACGGAACACCTCCTCGATCTCGACGGCTCCGGGCTGCCCCGCGCTCTCCATGAGCGCCGCGCGGAGGCGGTCTCCCGCGGGGACGCGGCCCGTGGCCGCGCGCAGCGCCTGCAGGCGCACCGATCCGTCCGCGTCGCGGATCGCGGCGATCAGCGTGTTCTCGTCGAGCGCGCCGCGGCCGTCGAGCGCCCACAGCGCGTGGACGCGCGCTCGAGCGCTGGGCGCGTTCGCGACGACCGCGCGCAGCGGCAGCACGATCGCTTCGTCCCAGTCGTCCTCGACGAAGAGACGTTGCGCTTCGCGGCGCAGGAACGCGTTCGCGTGGCCCAGGTAGGGCAAGAGCTCGTCGCTCGACTGAGTCGAGAGCTTCGGCACTTGCGCGCGCTGCGCGTCGCTGGGCACGACGCGCCAGATCCGTCCGCGATCGAGCGGCTCGACGAGCCCGCGCTCGAGCGATTGCTCGCGCAGGAACGTGGTGAGGAACTGGCGGTGCTGCAGCAGGCCGCGCTGCATGTCGACGACGTACACGGCGCCGTCAGGACCGCTGGCCAGGTTCACCGGCCGGAAGCGTTCGTCGGTCGACGCGAGAAGCGGTCGTGCGCCGGCTTGCGGCGCGCCATGCGGCTCGCCGTGCTCCTCATCGAGCTCGAGCCAGTGCACCAGGTTCCCGGCCGGCTCGCAGACGAACACGTCGCCGCGGAAATCCGCGGGAAACAGGCCTCCGCGCTCTACGAGCACGCCGCACACCGCGTCGGCCTTCGAGATGCGCCCGTCGACGAGCCACCCGGCCCGGTACGCGCGGTTCACGGCCGTCGTCGGACGGATCGGCCTCACGGAGTGATCCTTCCCGAGCCCGACGTCGGCGACGCGCGACGCGTCGAGGGACGGGTTCAGCGCCGCTTCGCGCGCGGGCACGAGGTGTCCGCGCAGCACGGCTGAGTTCGTGTTGAAGAGGATGCGACGTCTTCGTCCTCGGCGATCCCCCACTGTCCGCCCGACGCGACGGCTTCCTTCGTCCACTTCCCGCCCACGAAGCGGTAGCGCACGTCGTGGCGCGCGCACGCGAACGCGTTGTCGAGCGTCGGCAAGAGGCCGTTCGGTCCGTACTCGGGGCTCGCGATCCCGGCGATCCCGCTGTCGACGACCGTGCGCTCGTCCGCGACGCCGTCGCCATCGGTGTCGCGGCAGAACAACACGTGCGGCGGCGCGATGACGAGAGCTCCGTCGCGCGTCGGCGCCAGCGCGCGGGAGCACGAGCCCGTCGAGGAAGCGCACCGCGCGGTCCATGCGTCCGTCACCGTCGTCGTCGTGGAGCACCGAGATGCGCCCCGTGGCCGCGCTCTCGTCCTTCCCATCCACGTCGCGCATGTAGCCGCGCATCTCGACGACCCACAGGCGTCCGTCGCCGTCGAACACGGCCTGCACCGGCGTCTCGACGAACGGCTCGGCGGCGACGAGTTCGGCGCGCGAGCCGGGCGCGCACTGGAATGTCCGGAGCGGCTCTTCCGGCGTGAGCGCCGTCGATATCGCGGGCACGATCCCGGCCGGGAGTGGCGGCTGCGGCTCGCCGGCCCTGTCGCCCTTCTGCGCCAGGGGGATCGCGAGCAGTACGCAGGCCGTCCAGGGCGGGCTCGCGCGAATCTGCATCGAACGGAAGCTACCCCGGTCGGTGCCCCAAGGGGCAGGGCTTGCGCGGGAAGCATCGCGCGTCATGATTCCGGCCCCTTCTCCGCCCGGATCGAATGCGGCGATCCCAGCGCTGGAGGTGCAGTGGAGGTTCCCGGCCTGCGCCGGTGAAACCAACCCCACCTGGGGAGTTCCTCTCGGAATCCCCTCGGCAACCCCGTCCCCCCCCTCGGCCCGACGTCGCACGGCAGGATCCTCTCGATCCGGCACGCGGGCCCACGCATCAAGGAAGAGATATGAACCCCGCCCTCCTGCTCATCGGAACGATCGCGCCCGTCGCGGCAGTCGACACCGCCTCCGTTCCGCTCGAGCCCCGACCGCTCGCGAGCTTCGTCGCCGAGGACGCGCCGAAGCCGGTCACGCACAAGTGGACCGGGTCCGTCGCGATCGGCGCCACGTACCAGACCGGCAATTCGGACACGCGCGCCATCAATGCGACCGCGCAGGCCGAGTACCGCGGCGACGACGATCGCTGGACGGCGAACGGTTACTGGAACTACGGCGACACGAAGGATCAGGTCACGAACGACTACGTGCTCAACGCGCGCAAGGCTGGATTGGGCGTCAAGTACGACTGGTTCCTCTCGGAGAAGCTCTACGTCTTCGCCAACGCGGGCGTGGAGACGGACCGTCTCGCCGACCTCCAACGGCGCGACTTCGTCGGCGTCGGCGTGGGCCGCCAGTGGCGCGAGGACGAGACGCTCAAGTGGGGCTCGGAAGCCGGCGCGGGCTATTTCAACGAGACGCGCTACGTGAGCGAGGACTCGGACTACATCGCCGCGCGCCTCGCCAACAACGTGGACTGGGCGATCAACGAGAAGTCGAACCTGGCGAACACGCTCGCGATCTTCCCGAGCCTCGAGGATGGCGACGATGTCTACGGGCGCAGCGACACGCGCTTCAAGACGTCGCTGACGGATACGATGTTCCTGCAACTTCAGTGGGTGTGGGACTACGACAACACGCCCGCCACCGACAAAGACCGCAACGACCACACGGTCACGCTGGGTCTCGGCTGGTCCTTCTGAACCGAGGAGTTTCCGCACCATGAGCCCGCAACGACATTTCGCGATCTGCCTGGCGGCCCTGGCCCCGGCTCTCGCTTCGCTCGCATTCACCGGCTGTCAGTCGGCGTACTTCGCCACGATGGAGAAGTTCGGCTACGCGAAGCGCGAGATCCTCGTCGATCGTGTCGAGGAAGCGCAGGACGAGCAGAAGGACGCGAAGGAGCAGTTCGTTTCGACCTACGAGCGCTTCAAGTCGGTGACGGGCGTCCAGGGCGGCAAGCTCGAGGACACCTACGAGAAGCTGAACGACTCGTACGAGGACTGCACGGACCAGGCGACCGCGGTCCGCGAGAAGATCCAGGCGGTCGAGGAAGTCGCCGACGCGATGTTCTCCGAGTGGAAGACCGAGATCGCGCAGTACTCCGACGCAGCGCTCGAGCGCGCCAGCCAGGACAGCTTGGATCAGACGAAGGACCGCTACGCGGACCTGCTCGGCTCGATGAAGAAGGCGTCGAAGAGCATGGACCCGGTGCTCAGCGCCTTCAAAGACCGCGTGCTGTTCCTGAAGCACAACTTGAATGCGCAGGCGATCAACTCGCTCTCCGAGACCGCCTTGTCGATCCAGGGCGACGTGACGAAGTTGATCGACAACATGCAGGCCTCGATCGCCGAGGCCGACGAATTCCTGAGCGCGATGAAGTCCAACGGCTGACTCCCGCCCGCCCTACTTGCCTCCCCCCCCCCACGAACAGTTTGCGGTATCTCCCATGAGCATGGTCAGTGAGTTCAAAGCGTTCGCTTTCCGCGGAAACGTCGTCGACATGGCCGTCGGCGTGATCATCGGCATCGCGTTCGGTGCGGTCGTGACGTCGATGGTGAGCGACATCCTGATGCCGATCGTCGGCTACGCCACGGGAGGCGTGAACTTCAATGAGAAGGTGTTGCTGCTCGGCGGCGAGGGCGGTCCCAAGCTCACCTACGGCAACCTGGTCGATGCGACGATCAATTTCTTCATCGTCGCATTCGTGCTGTTCATCGTCATCAAGGCCATGAACTCGGCGAAGAAGAAGGAAGAGGCGAAGCCCGCCCCGATCGCGCAGATCCCGCAGCAGGAGGTCCTGCTCACCGAGATCCGCGACCTGTTGCGGCGTCAGCAAGCGAAGCCCTGACCGCGCTCGGGCGAGTTCGAATGAGGCCGCGCTCCGGATCGCCGGAGCGCGGCCTCGCGCTTCGCCAAGGCTCGCCGGAATCGACGGGGCCCGTCACACAGGCCTGACGACCATCTCCGACCGCGGCTCCGGATCCCACGTCAGGACCGCAGCGCGCGCGCGAACGCCGCGAGCTTCGCGCGATCCAAGCGGCCCGCGGTGCGCACACCGGTGCAGAGATCGACCCCGTACGGGCGCACGCGCGCCACCGCGTCGGCCACGTTGTCGGGGCGAAGACCGCCAGCGAGCCACACGGGCACGCGCGCGTGCTCGACGATCCGGCGGCTGACGCCCCAGTCGTGCACGCGACCGGTGCCGCCGAGTTCCTTCGTCGTGGCGCCGTGGTTCCCGGAGTCCAAGAGCAGCGCGTCGGCGTGCTCTGCGGCGGCGCGCGCTTCGTCGAGCGCATCGTGGCCCGCGACGTGGACGACCTGCACCAGCGCGACGCCGGGGAGCAGCGCGCGCAACATCGCCCGCTCGCGCGCTGCGACGTGATCGACGAGCTGGATCGTGCTCGTGCCGCAGCGCGCGTGTTGCTCGGCGATCGCGGCCGCATCGACGAGGGCCGTCAGCAGGAACGTCTCCGCGCGTGAACCCACGGCGCGCGCGACGAGCGCGATCTGCTCCTCCGCGATGGGACCCGGCCCACTGGGCATCGCCGCCACGAGACCGATCGCCGCGGCGCCGTGCTCGATCGCGAGATCGGCCTCGTGTTCGTCCTGAATGCAGCAGACCTTGAGGCGCGCCATGGGATCGCTCTCCGAGTCGCCAGCGTAGCGACCGGCGCGCGACCGGATCGTACTCTGCGCGCCCGTGCTGGATACCCTGCCCATCATCGCGGCGTTGCTCGCGGCCCTCGCGATCTCGGCGCCGATCGCGCGGCGCATCGGCGCATCCGAGCCCATCGTGCTCGCGCTGGTCGGCCTGGTGCTGGCGTTCATCCCGGGATTGCCGCGGAGGCCGCTCGATCCCGACCTGATCCTCGTCGTGCTCTTGCCGCCGATCCTCTACGCCGACGCGTTCAAGACGTCGTGGGTCGATTTCCAACGCTGGTTGCGGCCGATCTTGATGCTCTCGATCGGCCTCGTCGCGGTGACGATCTTCGTGGTCGGCGTCGTCGCGCACACGCTGTTGCCACACCTGCCCTGGGCCGTCTGCTTCGTGCTGGGAGCGATCGTCTCGCCGACGGACACGGTGGCCGTGCAGTCCGTGATCGAGAAGCTGCGCATTCCGCGTCGCGCCACGGCGATCCTGGGCGGCGAGAGCCTGGTGAACGACGCGACCGGGCTCGTCGGCGTGCAACTCGGCGTCGCCATCGTCCTGAGCGGAGCGTTCGAGACCAGCGAGGTGGTCGCGCGCTTCGCGCTCGTCGCGGTAGGCGGCGTCGTGGTCGGCATCGCTGTCGGGTTCGCCTTCGCCTGGCTGAACCGGGTCGTGCGCGACTCGGCCACCCTGTTCGTGCTGTCCCTCCTGTCGCCGTATCTCGCCTACTGGATCGCCGGCGCGCTCGGGACCTCGGGAGTACTCGCGGTCGTCGTCGCGGGCTTCATCGTCGCTTGGCGCATCCACGTCGTCCCCCCGGCGGCGCGCGTGGACTTGTTCACGATCTGGAAGCTCCTGACGTGGACGTTGAACGGACTGTGCTTCGTGTTCATCGGCCTCGAAGCGCCGCGCCTCGTGAGCGAGCTCTCCGTCGGCGCGAACACGCACCTGCTCTGGGCCGGGCTCGGCCTCGCAGCCACCGTGATCCTGCTGCGCATCGTCTGGATCTTCCCCGCGGCTTATCTGCCCCTGTACTTGTCCCCCCGATTGCGGCGCCGCGAGGGCGGCTATCCCTCGATCCAAACCGTCATCCTGAGCTCGTGGTGCGGCGTTCGCGGCGTGATCTCGCTGGCGGCCGCGCTCGCTCTGCCGACCGTGCTCGCGGACGGTTCGCCCTTCCCCGGTCGACAGGAACTGCTGGCCTGTGCGCTGTGCATCATCCTGGTCACGCTGTTCATGCAAGGCCTCACGCTGGGTCCGCTCGTGCGCCTGCTCGGTATCCGCGGCGACGAGGATGGTGACGCCGAGTCGCGCGCGGCGCGCGAAGCGCTGCTCGAGGCCGGCATCCGGCGCCTGGACGCGTTCTGCTCCGAGACGAGCTGTCCGATCTCCGTCCACCACTGGCGGAACTTCATGTCCGACGAGCTCGTGACGCTGCGTGACGAGGACAAGGAACAGCGCGATCAAGCGCGCACACGGCTCGCGGTAAGCCGCGAAGTCCGCCGCGCCGTGGCGGAGGAGCAAGCGCGCGAGCTGCTGGGCCTGCGGGATTCCGGCCGCATCAACGACGCGACCTACCTCGGGCTGCAGCTCGATCTCGACCGCGAGCAGCGCGGGGGTCGCGAGATCGAAGCGACCTGACGAGGAGGTGGATGGCGCGCGACGCGGCGTAATGCGACGCGGCGTAACGCGACGCGGCGTAACGCGACGCGGCGTAACGCGACGCGGCGTGAGAAGCGATCGAGGCTACGCGCTTTGGAATCCTCGTGCCCACAAACGGCGGATGCGTCGGTCGAAGCCCGACGCGGCGCTCGGTTTCGAGGTCGCGCTCTCCAACATCGACGATCGCCTCAACGCGATTTCACGCAGCGAAACCCGACGTGCGTCGAACCCGTGTCCGGCGGCGTTCCGCGGCGCGCGCTCGGTCGGTAGCTCTCGCAGTAGGACGGATTGCACAAGTACGAGCCGCCCTTGATGACGCGCTTCGGTGACAAAGGGTCGCTCGCGTCCCAGCTCTCGCGCGGTCCGCTCGGATTCTGGCCGCAACCTTCCGGCGCCGCGAGCGCGTGCGCGTCGGAGCGAAACCAGTCGCTGCACCAGTTCCACACGTTGCCGCCCATGTCGTACAGCCCGTAGGCGTTCGGCGGGAAGGACTTCACCGGCGCCGTGCCGGCGTATCCGTCCTCGGCCGTGTCCTTCATCGGGAACGTGCCCGTGTACGTGTTCGCCATGGCCTTGCCACCGGGGCGAAACTCGTCGCCCCAGGCGTAGCGCTTGCCCACGAGTCCACCGCGCGCGGCGTGCTCCCACTCCGCTTCCGTGGGCAGGCGCTTCTCGGCCCACGCGGCGTAGGCGACCGCGTCGTCCCAGGCGATGTGCACGACGGGATGCATTTCACGGCCGACGATCGCGGACCCCGGGCCTTCGGGGTGACGCCAGTCGGCGCCGAGCTGCCAACGCCACCAACCGGACAAGTTGTCGAGCGGCACAGTCTCCTTCGTCGGCGTGTACACGAGCGAGCCGGGCGCGAGCGCCTCGTCGGGCGGCTTCGGCGTGCCGGGCTCGACCGTCTTCGACATTTGCTCCCAATCGACGGCCTTCTCGGCGACCGTCACGTACTTCGTCGCATCGACGAAACGCGCGAACTCGGCGTTCGTGACCGCGCACTCGTCCATCCAGAATCCATCGACGCGCACGCGGTGCTCCGGCGCCTCGTTCGGATGCGCGCCCTGGGCTGCGGAGCCCATCGTGAACTCCGCGCCCGGAATCCAGCGCATGCCCGGCGGCGCGGAGTCGGGGGCGGAAGCGTGACTCTGGTCCGAGCACGATGCGCAACCCAGCGCGAGGACAGCCCACGCGCGGAGCAGTCCTGAAGCGGTCGTCGAGCTCATGCCGCTGATCGTACGCGCGGTCTGCGCCCCGAGCACCGCGCGGGTCGAGACCGGCCGGGCGCTGGGCATTCCGGCTTCCGCGGTTCACGGGCGGAGGCCGATCCGGGCGACGGACTCGGCGATTCGCGCCGGGCCCGCGCTCGGTATCCTGCGCGAGCGTTCCCTGCATTCGACCCCGATCGACCGGTTTCACGGAGACCTCGATGCGAACTGCCCTCCTCATGACCTGCGCGCTCGTCCCGCTGACTGCTTGCGCCGCGATCAGCGGTGCCCCGGAGCCGAAGAGCGGCGCGACCGTCAGCAACGTGACGATGCTCATCGGCCAGCGATTCCTCGACGAGGACGATTGGTCGCCCGTGGACGAGCCGACTACGTTCGGCGTCGAGTTCGACAGCTACGGTCCTTTCGATCCGGTCGGTTTCGAGGTCGGCTTCTCGTATGCCGAGGACTCGGGCGATGTCAGCGGCATCGACCTCGAGACCGAGACCTGGGAGATCTATGCCGGCGCACGCAAGACGTTCTCGCTCGCCGAGAACCGCCTGCATCCCTACCTCGCGGCCGGCGCGTCGTGGTCGAACGCCGAGCTCGACGCCAGTATCGGCGGAGCTTCGGCGGACATCGACGACGACGCGTTCGGCTTCTACTTGCGCGCGGGCGCCTACTACACGTTCGGCGAAGGGTTCAACGTGGGCCTCGACTACCGGAAGCTCCTCGGCGCCGACTACAAGGCCGACGGCGCGAGCGCGGACGGCGACTTCGACCAGTTCAGCCTCGGACTCGGATACTCGTTCTGATCCGCGTCCCGGCTGCGCGATCGACGGGCGGATGATCGTCGGCTCCTGCCGCAGGACATCGATCCCGATTCGGCGCTCGTCTCGACGAAGTACGCCGAACAGGCAACGGAACATGCGCGCGAGAGATGCTCTCGGAGCAGCACGCCCAGATCCAGGACGCCTTCCACGAGCACGGCGTCCAGATCATGTCGCCGCACTTCGAGGGCCAGCCCCGAGCGACGGTGACGGTGCCGCGTGAGCGATGGCGCGCGACGCCCGCGGGAGCCGAGGGACCGGCGAGTCCGGCTGCGGCTGCGAAGCTCACGCAGCGCTGATCTGGCCCGCGTGCCGCGCTCGCGACGCTGCTACGACTCGTCCCGCCGTCATGCCTCGGATCACTTCGGCGGGAACTCGCGCCGGAGCTTCGTCGACGCGGACCGCCCCGCGACCCAGATCCCAAACTGCGAGAGGCCGAAGATCGCGAAACCCAGGGCGAGACCCGCGCCCCAGTAATAGACGCGTGCTTCGGTCGCCAGGACGGAGGTCTGCATCGCAGCCGGAACCTTGGCCTCGAAGATCAGGAAACCGCACTGGCCCGCGACGAGTCCGAGCCCGAGGCTGCACGCGAGCAGCAACCAACGGCCGACCTTGTTCCAATCCATGTGTCGTGTTCCTGACCGTGCGCGTACCGGAGATTCCAGAACGGTGCGAGTTCGGTCGGACACCCTAACGGGCACGCGTTTCAGCGCGCCAGCCCCGAGCGCTCCGCCGGTCGGGACCGTCAGCGACGCCGCAGGCGCGGCAAGTCGATCGTGAAGACGCAGCCGATGCCGACCCGATTGCGGGCTTGCAGCGTCCCGCCCATCGATTCCACGGCGCGCTTGCTGATCTTGAGACCGAGCCCGAGTCCCGTGCTCTCCTGCGGCTTGGGCCGCGAAACGCTGAAGAACTCCTCGGCCTGGCCGAAGCTAAGGCCGCCGCATTCGTCCCCCACCTCGATGATCACTCGCTCCTGAGTGGCGGCCGAGTGGATGTGGACGTTCCCGCTCTTCGGCGTGAACTTGATGGCGTTCTGCAGGAGGTTGGCCACCGCGGAACCAAGCAGCTGGCGATCCGCTTCGACCGCGACCGTCAAGTCGCCGCGATCCACCGAGAGCGAGACGCCGTGCTCTTTGGCCTCGATGCTACCGGCCACTTCCACTTCCTCGAGGAATTGCGCGACGACCAGCCTTTCGGGCCGGTCCAACCCCGAGTCGAGTCGGACCTGCGCCAAGGTGCGATCCACGAGGATCTTCAGTCCGAGCAAGCTGCGCCCGAGAACCGCGCCGGTCCTACCCCCGATCCCGACGGTGCCCGACTTCAGGATCTCGTACGAGAGTTGAGCCGTGTGCAGATGATTGCGCAGCTCGTGCGCGAGGAAACCGAGGCGCTGAACCTCGTCTTCGGAGATCGTGCGCTCGCGCAGCCGCCCGTACTCCGTGACGGCCATCGCGATCGCATCGTCCAAGCAGCGGTTCAACGTCTTGAACTCGTCCGTGTCGATCGGCGCGCGCAGCTCGATCGCCAGTTGCGTCACGACTTGGCAGAGGTCGCCGTAGTCGTGGACGACTTGCGCGACGGTGAAGCCCATCTTCTGGCGCACTTCGCCGTGAATCATCGCGTCGGAATCGATCTTCTCGCTGCGCTCGAGCCCGCCCTCAAGGATGTGGGTCAGCTCGTCCAGGAACACCGGGATGCCGTGCAAAAGCTCCTCTTGCGTGGGCTTGGGCGCGAGGCGCTTACCCACGCGCGCTCGTGCTCGAACGAGGATCTCTTCGCGGTTGTCGTGGAGGAACTGGTGCAGCATTTCGGACTCGGCGAGCTCGAGAGCGCGGATGCGTGGGGGAGGCGCAGATGCGGGGTCGAGGGAGCGTGCTTGATCCCATGGTACCAACCCTGAACGAGTGGCTCCGGCAATCACCGGCGCGTCGGCGATGGCGAGCGTGCCGACGATCGCGAACCAGCGACTCTATTCTCCGGCGCAAGTCGCGGGAATTCGACGTTTCGAACAGATCGCGCGCTTTTCATTCCAGGAACGGGTCTGGGCCCGGCATCGCTCGCCCAGAAGGGACG
>Ga0105044_10012907_pt1 | contig 11356 bp, 7 predicted proteins | sample MAT01_FD_78092 | JGI IMG/M metagenome (GOLD analysis project Ga0105044, IMG submission 78092) | Freshwater microbial communities from Lake Fryxell liftoff mats and glacier meltwater in Antarctica - MAT-01 | ecosystem: Environmental > Aquatic > Freshwater > Ice > Liftoff microbial mat | place... | reverse complement strand
TCCGGGGCTCCAGCACTGGAACGCAATGTACCGGAGGCTCCTGCCTCCGTCGAGAATTCCTGGGAGGCAGGAGCCTCGGAACAAGACTATCATTCCACGCACGTTACGGCGTGCGTTACGGCGTGCGTTACGGCGTGCGTTTCCGGCCCGACGGGATTGGCACCAGCTCTGGTGTTTTTTTCTGCCCGTTCCCAGCTGCGGCTTCCGGCGGCGGACCTTCGGAATCCTCGCCGAACAGGGCGGCATTCCAGTTTGTCGACAGCAACAGATCAAAGCCCGGATTTTGTTCCTTCACCTGACATGAGCAAGCTCCACAAAGAAACTCGGTCAGGTCATGAATCAAATCAGCGTTCAACTGCGACGCCGGAATAACTTCCAGGGCTCGGCCACGGCCAAACACAGGCACGATTAACGGTTCGTCATCGGCAACGGTGTTGGCATGAAAACCTTTCAACTGCCGAACGAGATACTGTTCTTTCGGATCGCCGGGATCAATTTCCAGCACCGAAAACTGTAACAACAGCGGCACTTCGGAATATAATTCAGACCCGGGCAAGCCGATTCCTTCCGGCAATTCCACTTTGTTCGGGAGCTCTTCGCATTGAGTTTTCAGCAGGTCTCTGACAACCGACATTTTCTGATCATCGGATGACTTCAGCACCAACCACACGATCGCATCACCCGCCTGAAGCCGCTTCGTCAGCTCCGAACGAACCGGCGATTCCACCAGCCCCGCAGTTCTTGCTTCCTGCAGCGACCCGTACCAATGATTGATCGTTGTCCCATGCCCCTTCAGCGACCGCGCCACCAGCATCGGCAGTTTCGCTTCTGATTTTTCCTTGGCTGCGACTTGAGTCGCCATCAGTTTCTTGATGGTCAGCCAGAGATCACTCAATTCCTGATCATTGTTGTTCGTCAGATCACAACGAATCACATTCAGATTTGCGAACCCATCCTTCGCCAGCGAAGCACGCTCCAATTCATGCACTGTGTTCTCGTCATCCCCCGACAGTGGACCCTCATGGAACACGACCACTTCACAAGAATCCGGCTTCCATCGCTCGAGCGCAAACCGAAATACCGGAATATTACAGGCATTCGCGACCGCAGCACACAAAACAATCGCCACCACAAACCGCGCCCAGCCCAAAACCCAAGGCAAGCGGCAAGGCGTCAGTCCTCCGAGCATGGGCTGTAGGGTTGCTTGCTTTTTGATTGCCATATCTGTTCTTTGCTCAGTCACTGAATTAAACATTTCAAGAATCGCTCTTCTCAGGTTCATCGCGCTCAGAAAAATCAATGCGGGCGTATACGTCGGACAGCTTGATTTGACAGGAAATCGAATTCAGCAGAAGGACGTCGTCGAGCGTGCGGTATTCGCTCAGAACCCATTGACCGTCGGCGTTGATTGCAAATCTTTCGACGAGAACGTGGTCCTGAGCGATCATCACATACTCTCGCAGGGAGGGAATGTTGCGGTAGTGCTCAAACTTCTTTCCCCGATCCCATAGCTCGGTCGATGGTGACAGAACTTCCACGATGACCTTGGGATTCACAAGCGTATCAACGTGCTCGTCTTCAAATCTTGGGTCGTCGCAAGTCGCGACGACATCGGGGTAGGTGTACAACCCCGTCGCGTTGATCTTCACTCGCATGTCGGATTGGTAGACTTCGCATTTACGACCCTTGAATTGCTGGCGCAATTCTCCGAAGACGTTGCCTGCAACCAAATTGTGCTTGCGGCTGGCACCGACCATGGCGAACATCTCGCCGTGATAAAACTCGCTGCGAAAGTCAGCGGCACGTTCGATGGCGAGGTATTGTTCGGGGGTGTAGCGAGGTTTAGGAACGGTGGACATGGGTTGAAAATCTATTGGATAATTTCTGTGACGCAGAGTCGCAAAGGTGCAAGGACGCAGAGGTTTATTGACTCGAGTTTGGCAATGCGACTCTCCCTTGCGCCTCTGCGCCGTCGCGCCTCTGCGTTAAAGTACACTCACTTCTTCCCAAAGCACATCACCTTGCCATCAAGCGTCGTCAAAAACAACTGACCGTTCGCTCCGGCAAGGCCGTCCCAGGATGGAAGTGTTTCGAGTTGCATCGTGTTCTTGACTTCTCCGGTGTCGGCGTTGACTGTGAGAAGCTTTGCTCCCTGTTGACCTTCGATGGCGGCGTCCTGGGCGCTGAGGAGTTTTTGGACTTCGGCATCTTTTTCGGACAGTTTCTGGAAGGTCGCTTCTTCGTCAATAATGTCCGGTGGGCCGACGATGAATAAGTGGTCACCGGCGAGAATCATGCCTCGCACGTAGATCGGAACGTCTGCCTTCCACTTGGGTTCGATCAGACTGTTTTTGGGTTCAGTGGCAGGCGTGGCCCTGGCAGTTGTGTTGCTGTCGTCATCATCATTCTTAGTGGCGTTGTTGGCCTTGCCTTTTGCATTGCCCTTCTTGCCTTTGCCACCTGCAACATTGTTCGCGCCGCCTTTTCCGGAAAACTGAATGGCCTGGCCAATCTTTCCGGTGACGACATTGCCGCCGTTCAGAGTTCCGTTATTTCGCTGCAGTGACATGTCGCGTGCCGAACCGTCGTCGAAGCTCAGAATCAGCACTGGATCGGGAAACAATTCCGAAGCGTCCTTGTAGCGTTCGGCCACTGCGTCGTCGTCAGCAGCGCTGAAGTACAGACGGACTTCATCGATGATGCCCACGAACTGAAACGGTGATTTGTATTCGCCCACGGCACCGCCTTCGTCCGCAGCGATCTCCATTCCCTGAGCTGGATCTTTTGCTGGCAATCCTGGTGCGACCCCTTCACCGACACGTTCGCCATCGACGTACAGTCGCATCTGTTTGTCTTCGGCGAGCACGCCAACAATATGATGCCAGCCGCCGACGATGCGTTTCGGTCCGGAAATCGTCGCCAGTTCTCCTGCGACGCGGACGTGGAAGGTTGGCTTACCGGTTTCGATGGTCAACGCGTAACCTTCTGCCGGACCGCCGCGAGCGATGATGACTCCGTTCGGATTGGTTGTCGTCATCCACGCTTCTACCGTGATGGCTTTGCCCGCAGGGTTCAGGCCTGGAGAATTGGGCACTTGCACATACGATGTCGCCGAAGACGCTGCACCAGCATTCGCCTGCTTGCCAAAATCCTCAGGAATCTCCGGAGGTTCCGGTGCCGCTGCGAACAATTGCCGTTCCATCGTTGTCGTCCAGCGGAAGTATTCCGGCTTGCGGCCGTAGCCGAAAACGTAGCCTCCGCCGTTAACCATAATGTCGCCCGAAGGAGCGAATCGGCCCGCCTGAAAATAGCCCCCGTGTCCGCCGGCGAAACTGCGTCCCATCACCCAATACGAACGATGGAACCAACTGTCGTCCAGGAATCCCATCGGAGCGAACAGATGCACTCCTTCACCACGCTGCGCTGACCCTTGCTTCACAAAGTCGCCGGAAATTGGGCCAATCTCCAGGCGATTGCCTTCCAGATCAAACTTCTGCGAACGCATATAGACGAACTTGTCGTCAGCACTCAGAATGTCGGGCAATCCCACGGGCATCTGCAGGATCTGAAGTTTTTCCTGCATGTTGTTACCGGTCTCGGGGTTTGTTTCATCCATAATGGTTTCGGACAACTTCTTGCCCGATTCCAGATCCAACCGACACAAACGTAAACCGCCGTCAAGGAAATTTGAACGCCCGGCCACCGCCCAGACAACGTTGTTCCTGATCAAGACGCTGCCATGAACAGGCCAAAGCGATTCCAGTTGTTCGAACGCCATTGCTCGTCGATCCATTGGGGCGACTCGATAACGCCAGATCAGCTGGCCATCGTCGGCTTTGAGACAATACACGCAACCATCGGTGCAACCAAAGAGCAATCGTCCCTGTTCAACGGTGGGCGGCGAATCGATACGAGCACCGGCCGTGAAAACCCACGCTTCTTTGCCCGACTTTTCATCCAAAGCATGAAGTGTATGGGCATCAATCTGCGCGACGTAGACAAGGCCTTTCGCGATGACTGGCGATGTCAGTCGGCCGCCGAGCGATGTTGTCCACTGAGTTCCGATTTCGGCGGGGATGTCCTGTCGAGACGTGCCGCTGCGTTTTTGATCATGGCGGAACGTCGGCCAGTCGTCATTACCATCGAATTCTTTAACCCCGGCCAGGGGCGTACCAAATGCGGAGCCCATTTCCAATCGTCCTTCTTCCGGCACTTTGCCCGGAATTGGCCGCGTCGGTGCCATCGGAGCCAGCGCATTGAAGCCGTAAAGCTTGGCTTCCGGATAACACGCGCAATCGTGAGGCGGCGTGTAGGTCAGACCATTGCACGGCATCACGCCGTACAGACAACCGCCGCGAACCCAGTGATTGATGTCCCAGTGTTCCTTTTTGAGGTCAACAAATTCAACGCCGGTGCGGGACGGAATCAGGAAGTTATCCGTCGCCTTGGCGATATAGCAACGATGGTGAAACCAATACGTGTCCACATCCGGAGCGAACTCCTTTTTCACTTCGCCGGTGCGAGGATCGCGGCCTTTGAACACACCCGTGTCTTTGCCTTGCGTTGTCGGTGCACACCAGACCAGGCCATCAACCACCATCAAATCCTGTGGCGATTGATAACCGGAATTCGGATGTTCGGCGGTCCAGAGCTGTTTGCCGCTAGCGACATCAACGCTGATCATGTGACCGTCGCCGCCGGCGTAGAGCACAACGTCTTTATTCACCACCAATCGTGGTCCGAAGTTAAACGTAAACTGCTTTCGGCGCGTGACAGGTTCCGATGTCCATGCCAACTCGCCGGATTTCTGATGGATCGCGTTCAGACTTTCGCCATCGTGGAAGTAGACATTGTTCTCATCGGCCGACAGTGTCAGCGGAGAAATCCGAGTCTGCCTGGCCCACAGTTGCTTGCCGGTCGCGGCTTCAAAGGCCATGACAACGCGAGGTTCTTCGTTCCAAAAGAACTCCTGATTCACTTTACCCTGATCACCCACACGCCCGTTGGCCGGCGCGTAGTGTTCGAGTTCTCCCTTGCCTTTGCGTACGACAACGAACAGAACGCCGTTGGAATGAATGATTTCTTCGGTGGTATCTGACCCTTCGTAGGTTCGCAGCGCCTTACCCGTCGCCGCATCGATCGCGACCATCGGTGAGTCATAACTCAGCGTTGTGTAAACTTCATGATCTGTCGAAACCAGTCGGCGAGTCAGGTTCGTCGGTCCGCTCTTGAGTGGCCACAAGTGATTCTGCCATTCGGTGATGTCGCGTTTCCACAGGATTGTTCCGTTGAAGGCGTCGCGAGCGATGAGTTTCCATTTCGACGGCAATTGGATCGAGATGCGGCTGCCTTCGTCCATGATGTAGAACATGCGGCCATTTGTCGAAACGAGGGCACTCATGCTGGCCATGCGGTCATGATGCCTTGACCAACGTGGACTGCCGACCCATTGCAAGTGTCGTGGAGAACCGACGACGTCATCGTGAGCCACGGCGTTGCCACTGGCATCGTGCAAATAGTGCGACCAATCGTCGATGTTCGTCGGTCGCGGCTTTACGGTCTTCGTCCACTGGCCACTGGCATCTTTCTTCAGTGCGATGCCGTTCGGCACGAGGACTCGCAGAATTTCTTCTTCCGCAACGTCACCTTGATTTTCAATGACCAGCAGGTTGACAAGGTTGTCAATGTACGGCAGCTCTTTGCCGGAAAACTCAACGACAGAAACTTCGCCGTATTTGCCTGCCGCGTGAATCGCCTTTCGCGTGGTCTCCACCTTCGCCGCATCAAATGCCAGACCATGGACCTGAGTCGAAGGGCTCGTCTGCAATGCCGCCGTGAGTTCGCCGTCGGCAACACCAAGATGCACCACGAAGCCACCTGTGACGTTGGCCGTGTCGAGGATTTTCGTTGCGTCTGCTGTCACATCAGCCCGAGATGCTGTGACAACTGTCATAGCGACACTCAACGCAATCGCTCGAATCAGGAATTGGAAAACCATTTCGTGTACTCCAAAAGCGAAGACCGTCAGGACGGGACTCCCATCCCGTCCGAACCTAATTCCAAACTGTCCGGAAGGATCTGGAGACCCGTCCTGCGAATACGAAACCACATCTATTGTAATCAACTTCGGCGAAGTTTCGTCAGCAGGCGATCCAGCTGATTGGCGAAATCCTGTTTGTTTCTGGCGCTGTACGGAGCCGGGCCGCCGGTTTCCATTCCGGTCCCTCGCAGCCCATCCATCAGGTTTCTGGCGGCAAGTCGAAACCCCACGTTATCAGCGTTCAATTCTTCGCCGCGTGGATCGAGCACTGTTGCCCCGCGTGCGACGGCGTTGGCAGCAAGCGGAATGTCAGCTGAAATGACCAAATCTCCGGCGCTCAGCAGCTCTACGATTCGCCGGTCCGCCACGTCAGCACCGGCTTTGACAAGTTCAAAGTGGATTAGCTCGGACTTCGGAATGTACATCATTTGATTTGCGACAAAGTTCAGATGAATCTGCAATCGCTTGCTGACTTTGTACAGGATTTCCTTGGCTTCGACCGGACATGCGTCCGCATCAATCCAGATCTGCATAGGAATAGGCTTTCTGAATGACGTTAAATACGTCACGATGCGCGTTGATGAAATCATTGGTGAGCGGTCAGTGTAAACTGGCCGGTACATGGCGATTTGCAAATTCGCTATCGCACCCTGCGAATCGCAGATGTATCGGTGGGCTGACGCCAAACCGCTCGCCGGAATCAGGTTTAAGTTTATTCAGGAGGAATAGTCGTGCTCAAATCTGTCGCGTCGTTAGCTTTTTGCGCTGTGATCATAAACCTTGTTCACCAACATGCAAACGGTGACGACTGGGCTCAGTTTCTTGGCCCACTGCGAAATGGGACATCCGCCGAGAAAAATCTGATCGATGCTTGGCCAGCCAGCGGACCCAGGATCACGTGGCGAACGCCGCTGGGCGTCAGCATGTCGGGATTGGCAGTAGCGAATGGTGCTGCGTTCACGATGTTTCAGGATGAGACGTCACAATTCGTCGTTTGTCTGAATGCTGCCGATGGAAAAGAACGCTGGCGAACACCTGTTGCTCGGATGTTTGAAAACGCCATGGGGCATGGACCTCGTGCGACGCCGACAATCGCCGATGGCCACGTCTTTGCATTCACAGGCGAAGGAATTCTGGCAGCCTTGAAATTGGATGATGGCAAACTGCTGTGGTCCGTTGATGTACCGAAGTTGCTGAAAGGCAAACCGAATGAATACGGAGTGTCGTGTTCACCGCTGGCGATTAATGGTCTTGTTGTCGTGCATTCCGGTACCAGTTCAGCCGCAGTATCCGCGTTCAAAATCGCCGACGGAAAGTTGGCATGGCAAGCCGGCAAGGGCAATGCCGGATATTCATCACCCGCGCTGATGAAGTTGGGCGGGGAAACACAAATTGTTGCGTTGACGGCCGCCGGTGCGATGGGAATAGAACCGGCGACTGGCAAACAACTCTGGTCATTTCCATATCCGACCGAATACGACTGCAACACGGCGACACCCGTGCAGCTCGACGATCAGCATGTTCTGATTTCTGCGGGCGAAAATCATGGTTCGGTGATTCTTGCTTTGCAGGCCGGTAAGAATGGTATGACGGCAGAAAGCGTCTGGTCGTCGCTTGGTAAGGACAGTCAACTGCGAGCCGAATGGCAAACGCCCGTGATTCACGATGGCTATTTATATGGTCTCGACAATCAAGGCAGCGCCGGGCCGATTACGAATCTCGTCTGTGTACGGTTAGAAGATCATAAGACGATGTGGCAGAAGAATCGCTTCGGCAAGAGCAATCTGATTCTGGCCGATGGCAAGTTGTTCCTCACGACAATGGAAGGCGAAGTTGTGATCGTTGAAGCAAGTCCGAATGAATTCCACGAACTCGCACGAGCAACCATCATGGAGACAACTCGCCAGGCGCCAGCACTTGCGAATGGTCATTTATTCGTTCGCGACGACAAGGACGTGATCTGCATTGATGTGAAAGGAAAGTGATGTTTCTCGTTCCGGGGCTCCAGCCCTGGAACGCAATGCCATGGAGGCTCCCGCCTCCAGCGAGAATCCATGGGAGGCAGGAGCCTCCAGAGCAGTGTGTTCCGAGGCTCCAGCCTCGGAACAAGAACTCTATCCCAATCGCTGGCGTTCAATCGATTCTGCAATTTGTTCCGCGATGCCTGTCACGAAGCGGTCCAGATGACTGGCGGCATGGTTGGTGCGTTCACGCCATTGATTCATGATGGCGATTTTTCGCAGGCCCTTGAACAGAGTTCCAATCGCCGATCCCAGCGCGCGACTGGTGGGGTGGAAGATCATGGAGGCGGCTTGCTCCGGGATTTCTTCTTCGATGGAATCTATCGCGACGCGAATTGCCATAAAGCGAATGTCGCGTTCCTGGCAAACCTGCGCAACCGCCAGACTGCCGGTGTCGGCGGCGAGACCCGGGAAGCGGTCGCGAAGAGCTAACTTTTCGGACGGCGTCACGGGATGGAAATCTGCCACGATGAGCTTGCCGACGTGAATACGTTGGCGAGCGGGAATGTTGCACTTTACCGGCATGCTGTTGACATGCGTGTCGCTGATTTCATTGGCGACGACAATGTCGCCGGGTTCTACGTCTTCGGACAATGAAGAGCTGAATCCGACGGAAAGAATCCACGTCGGACGGTGCTCAGCGATCAGCAGTTCCGTTGCCGCGCGATGCGCGGCGAAACCTTCGTCAGCTTCTACGACGACAATGCGAGTTGATTCGCCAAGAAAGCCGCCGCGTACGGTAATTTTCTTTTCGGAGTAACTGCGTGTGCGATCGAGACGTCTGAGAAACGGCTTCACTTCGCCTTTGTGCGTGCAGACAATCCCGATGTCGGCGGAAGAGCGGTCTGGAGCCGCTTCTTCCGTCGTCGCTTTCGGTTTTGTGTCTTTGCCGGAATTACTACTCATACCGGAATCGCTCACGCTGACGCCTCAAAGTCCTTCATAAACTGCACGAGTGCATCCACGCCTTCCGGAGGAAATGCGTTGTAGATGCTGGCTCGCATCCCGCCGACACTGCGATGTCCTTTGAGCCCGCTGAAACCTTTGGCTTCAGCGGCTTTGATGAAGGCATTGTCTTTGTCTTCGTTGCCCGTGACGAATGTGACATTCATCAATGATCCGCTGCCAGCTTTCGCAGTCGATTTGAAGAGCGAGCTTTGCTTCAGATAATCGTACAGCTTCGCGGCCTTCGCCTTGTTGTGTGTTTCCATTGCGGCGAGTCCACCATTGGACTTGATCCAGCGGAACACCAGCATCATCAGATAGATGCCGAATGTGGGCGGCGTGTTGTACATGGATTCATTATCGGCATGAGTCCGGTACTGCAGCATTGTCGCCAGATTTTTGTTGCCAGCTTCGACCAGATCTTTGCGAATGATGACCAGCGTCACTCCGCTGGGGCCGAGATTCTTCTGAGCGCCTGCGTAGATCAGGCCATACTTGCGAATATCAATCGGACGACTGAAGATGTCACTGCTGGCGTCGCAGACTAAAAACGCAGAATCTGGCACGCCGACTGGTTCACTTGTGAACTGCGTACCGAAGATCGTGTTGTTGGACGTGAAGTGAACATACACCGGATTGTCGCTGTATGTGCAGGCTGCCGGGATGTAGTTGAAGTTCGTGTCCTTGCTGGTGCAGACTACATGTGTCTTACCGATGGACTTCGCTTCCTTCAGAGCTTTCTCTGCCCATGCTCCGGTGATCAGGTAATCCGCCGTGCGATCTGCGGGGAGCAGATTCTGGGGAATCATCGAAAACTGCATTGATGCTCCACCCTGAAGAAACAGAACGGCGTAGTCGTCCGGAATACAGGCGAGTTCGCGGCAAAGTGCTTCGGCTTCGGCGGCCACAGCCATGAACGGTTTGCCACGATGCGAGTGTTCGCAGATGCCAATACCCGTATTGCCCAGCGACAGCAGGTTTTCGCGAGCTTCTTCAAGGACGGTTTCAGGAAGTACGGCCGGACCGGCGGAGAAATTCCAAATGCGACGAGTCATCGCGATTTCAGCTTTCATTAGAGTGATGGAAGACAAGGGGATTTGCAGCAAGTTCTGGCAGCAAATCCGCCGGAATTCTAGGGCCTTGAGACGTTCCTCACAAATCCGGCTGCAAGGTTGACCCGCCGTCAGGAAATTGGGACCGGATTATCCTGCGATTTGCGACACATCTCTGTACTGCAAACAAATGGCAAATTTGCAGCGTTTTCTGAGCGAAACAAGTTCCTTCCAAACCTTTGTAGAAGGTGGCAATCTGACAGGCTGAACCATACCGCATCGGGGCCAAATCTGTTAGTATCCGCCGTCCGCAAAATGAGATCTTCCCGGTAACGTTTAGCCGAATTCGCGTGAGTTCGGTTTGCCGGGTCGCAGTTAAGCTACGTCGATTCGCGGACGTGAGTGAATTTGATTTCCGGAACAGGGTTACACATGCAACTGTCTTGCAACCGAGCGTTGTTTTCGTCCGCATTTTCCATTGCTGCCTCCGCCGTTCCTTCGCGAACGCCCAAAGACATACTTCGAAATGTCTTCATGTCTGTGACCAGTACTGGTGTGGAATTGGTTGGGACTGATCAGGAAATGGCCATTCGTTACGCGGTCAGCGGCGTGACGACAAGTTCCACTGGTGATGCATTGTTGCCGACTCAGCGAATGTCGTCCATTCTTCGCGAACTGCAGGATGAGCAGCTTGAACTCACGATAGATGAACAGAACATTACTCTGAAAGCCGCGTCGGCGAAGTTTCGCCTGACTTCAGAAGACCCGCAGGAATATCCGCCGGTTCCTCAATTCAGCGATGAGAATTATTTTCGCGTTCCGGCTCCCGTGTTTCGTCAGATGATTCGCCGGACAACATTCGCGACTGATACGGAAAGCACGCGTTACGCTCTTGGCGGCCTGTTGCTGGAATTCAATGAAGGCATGGTCACGCTGGCGGCGACCGATAGCCGTCGCCTGGCAGTTGCGACTGCCGCTTGCGAAAAACATGGTACGCCCGAAGCTCCGTCCAAGGCGACAGTCGTGCCGACCAAGGCGATGTCTCTACTTGAGCGATCGATTGATCCTCAGGCAGAATTTGTAGACATCGCTGTGCATGAAAATGATGTGATGATGCGATCTGGTGCGTGTGTGGTTTACAGCCGTTTGGTTGAAGGTCGGTTCCCGCGATATCGCGACGTAATTCCTCGCAGCGGCAATGTGGATATCGGACTGGCTGTTGGTCCGTTTTTTGCCGCTGTGCGTCAGTCGCAGATTATTACCGACGAAGAAAGTCGTGGAGTGGATTTCAGCTTCGG
>Ga0105044_10012901_pt1 | contig 11359 bp, 8 predicted proteins | sample MAT01_FD_78092 | JGI IMG/M metagenome (GOLD analysis project Ga0105044, IMG submission 78092) | Freshwater microbial communities from Lake Fryxell liftoff mats and glacier meltwater in Antarctica - MAT-01 | ecosystem: Environmental > Aquatic > Freshwater > Ice > Liftoff microbial mat | place... | reverse complement strand
GTCAGAAATTATGCTCTTTAAGCCAAGCGGCGACACGCGCTACTCGACCACCCTCGCCGTCACGCACGCTGGCGAGAGCGCTGTTGCGATACCGGTGCCCGACACGGCTGCGATGGCCACCGCGGCGAGAGACGCGGCTTTCATTTTTATCGACGAAGCTCACTTCTTCGGAACGGCGCTGGTGCCCCTCGTCTCCCAGTGGCTGGCCAATGGGAAGCACTTGGTAATCGCGGGCATCGAGCGCGATCATCGCGGCATGCCGTTCCAACCCTTCCCCGCGCTGCTCTGCGAGGCCGACACCGTAACAAAACTTTCGGGTGTCTGCTCCCGATGTAACAGCGAACTTGGCCCCGCGATACATTCACAGCGTCTGATCAACTCTGACGCAACGATCGTGGTAGGGGGCATCGGGGCGTACGAAGCCCGATGCCGCGTCTGCTTTCAGCCACTCTTGCTAGGGGCTCTCCCACCAGCGCACTCACCCGCGTTATAAGACTGACGTTCACGCGGCGGCTCCCTCGCTTTTTAAACGCGCCTATCAGCACTCAGAGCGGGCTTTGGCCTCTCTCCCCGGTTATCCCTTGGGCCCGCGGATGACGAAACTTGCGAACTCTGTCTCATCGGCTTGATCCGCGCGCTCTAACCGCCTTACAATTCTGACCGTACAGAGTCTGCTATGGCTAAACGTCCGGGAAAGAGCAATCACCGCGATCATCGGTCGCCGCAAATCCGCGGCAGCGGTGGCGCACTCTCGCTAGATAAAGACCTTTTCCACCGCGACGCCTCGTTCGCTAAAGATGCCGCGTTTGGCCGAGAGGGTCTTCAGGCGCGAGACCTTCTTAGCAGTATCGATAACATGCCGGTGGATCAGTTCTTTGCGAACGGCGGGGCCGCGTCGCTCGCCCACGATTGCAGTGAAGGACTTGATAGCAAAGTGCTTGTGCTGAATCGTGCGTACGCGGCGATGCGGGTAGTTACCGCGCGCCGGGCGTTCTGTCTCCTCTCTCGAAGCATCGCGGAGATCATCCACGTAGAGCCGGACACGGCGGGCGCCAGTCAGTTCATTAGTTACGATTTAAGTTCGTGGCTGGAAGTCTCCGCCCTGCAGGCCGAGTTTGAGCGCGAGCGCCACGATTGGGTGCGCACGGTGCGCTTCGAGATCGCGGTGCCCCGCATCATCCGCTTATTAGGTTATGATCGCCTTCCTGATCAGCAGGTGAAGCTCAACCGCCGCAACCTCTTCGCCCGCGATCGGAATCAATGCCAGTACTGCGGCCGCAGCTTTCCCACCGCGGATCTTTCCATCGATCATGTGGTTCCTCGCATGGCCAACGGCAAAGATACCTGGGAAAACCTGGTGTGCGCCTGCATCAAATGTAACGCGAGAAAAGGTGGCCGCACGCCCGAGCAGGCGAACATGAAACTCTGCCGCAAGCCGGTGCGCCCCACCCGCAACCCGGTGATCGCGCTGCGGCTTGGATCTGATAAGTATCAGTCCTGGCGCGCGTTCCTCGATCACGCGTACTGGTCAGTTGAACTGGGATAATCGCGGGCGACGCGGCGAAAGAAATTATATTACGTCTTGATTCCCGTTGAGCCAAACCCGCCCACACCCCGGGCGGTCTCATCCAGGCAGGTTACCGGCAGCACCGCTACCCGAACCACCGGGGAGATAACCATTTGGGCAATCCGCATTCCATGAGTGACGGTGAAGGCCTCGCGACCTAAGTTAATTAGCGGGACCAGCACCTCGCCACGATAATCGCAGTCGATCGTTCCCGGCGAGTTTGGCAGTGTCACCCCGTGCTTGGCGGCCAACCCCGAGCGCGGGCGGATCTGCGCCTCAAAGCCCACCGGCACGGCGATCTTAATTCCAGTTGTAACTAAGCTGATGTCTCCGGGCTTGAGCACCACCTGTGTGATGCCGCCAACAAAATAAGCGGCTAGATCCATCCCGGCGGCTCCCGATGTCTGATACGCGGGAAGAGGTGCCCCCTCATGAAGTTGCAGAACACGAAGCACCGGTTGATTATCGTTCGCTGCGGGCTGCGTCATAGGACCGACGGTACACCATTCGATGTGACGCGGATGGTGGGCGACCGTGAGTCGGCAACTTTGCCCTCGGCGGGCTGTTTCTCCGAAACGACCCTCACCGACGCGGGCGAAGCGTGCGAGCGACCATTGCGTGCAAGCATTCGGTCATATGCCTCGATGGCGCGGCGGGTGGCCTCGATGGCATTCTCTAAACTCGAATGCCCGGTAACTCGTTTGAAGAGATCGCGCACCGGGGTTGGAGCTGCAGTAGTCGTTCCAACTTCGCGATGAGCGGCGACTAGCTCGTTCAAAAGTGCCTTCGCCGCTAACTGCTGTTGTTGAACACCGCCAAGGGCGTGTTGAGTTTGTGTCATGGCTTGGTCAAGAGGATAGCAAGGTAGTATCGGTTGCAAGTAGCTGATGCAAGCAGAAACCAGCCTGGATGTCTCCGAAATCCTATCAAAACTATATCATTATCCAAACATCGTAGCCTGATTAGCCATTTTTTCCTCAGCAAGGGGGACGACAAACTTTTCCAAATTCTTACTCACCTCTTTCCCTTCACCGCGCGCGTGGGTCTGCAAGCCGCCAAGGAACCGCTGAAAGTGCGCTGCTTTCTAGGAGGATGATCAACTTTGATACGCGATCCGGTCAGGCTCTGATGCAGCGGGCTAGATCCGGAGTAACACGTCAGACTCGAGTTCGCCAACGACGGCCAAGGCGTAGCCTTGAGGCGGGGCAGTGATGTTTGCCGCCAACACGTTCACGCAGTACTCACCGGCAGCCGCATTTGGCAGACGAATAATCTCAACGTTGTTCTTGGTTTCGCGGCTTCCAACCGTCATTCCGGGTACGGAAAGGAACCGGTGTTCGTGGTTGCCGCGGATGACGCCAGTGCCGGGGGGAGGCATTGCTCCGTCGCCTTGGTCTAGCGGGCACTCAAGCATTAGCGCGAGGTCGTTGCGCAAGGCTGCACCGTGAGGATCAAGCCAAACCAGGCAAACCCGCAGCGGCGCGGGCACGACCTGTTTCACCGTAAACAAGTACGAGTGGGCATGCGCTACGCCTGGCGCGTTGGCGAGCATGAACCCTGCGCCGGGTTCATTGGCTACATCGCAGAAAGCTAACTTACGACCTGGGGGCGCCCCAGTGAGACCCGGAATCAGCGAGGTCAGATCGACGCGGCCGAATCCCCAATCGAAATTCGGGTAACCAATCTCCGGCGTACTTGGATGGTGCGGGGGCGTCTTCGCTAGTGGCTGCGCGCTGAGAATTAGGAGTGACTTGAGCAACGCTGATGAGGGCGAGTCGCAAGCGCGGACCTTGCTGAGATATTCCCTGAGTAAGAGCGCGCAGCCCGAGACGATCGGTGTCGCCATGCTCGTGCCGTGCATGAAGACGTAATGCTGCGCGACGGCCGCCGCGGCGGTGGGGGTATCAGCAAACGGGGGAGGGGGGTTCCCGGGCGGGAGTCGGGTAACGTCAAAGTTCTTGGCCTTGGGGGCAACAACGTAAGTCCCCGGGGCGACCACATCGGGCTTGACCGAATAGAAGCTGGTGGGTCCGCAACTACTGGTGGGCACAAGGTAATCAATGTTGGGCGATGCAAATTCTACCGCGAACGGGCCGGTGATTCGCCCCTTTGTCAGGTCGTTGAACGAAAGCGGTGCGGGGTCAGCGCAAGCGTAAGCATTACCGCACGCGCCGACTGTAAGCACATTTTTGCAGCACGCGGGCGAGCGAATCTGTCCTAACGCCGCGTACTTATTCTCGAAGACCGCGCCCTCGTTGCCCGCCGCAACGATGATGAGAATGTCGGGGTTTAAGCGTGCGAAATCGTCTACTGAATCGGCGATTAAGTCGTAGACTCCGTTGCTCAAGTTACCAAAGCTGCAGTTAATTACTTTCGCGCCCCGATCGCGCGCCGCCTCCAGTGCCGACGTGGCGTCCAGGCCCAAAAGCAGGTCACCCCGGGCGGTTGCGATCCGCACCAGGACTGCCTTCGCCGCGGGAGCCACGCCGCGCCACGCGCCTCCGCTCGCCGCCCCGGTTCCCACAATCGTCCCGGTGACGTGCGTTCCGTGTCCGTTGCGATCTTCAGCACCACCGCTTGCAATGCTGCCGAACTCTGCACCCGGAACGACTCCATCATCAAACCGGTTATAGATATGGCATTCGCTTACAATCTGGCCAGTGAGGTCTGGGTGTGAACTGTCAGCGCCGCTATCAAGCACTCCCACTATCTGGCCGCTTCCTTCGAACGCGGCGAGCATAACTCCACCCGGCGTTGGTAGCGGGGTACATCGATCCGCCCCGACGACGCCCGCGGCGGTTCGATCAAACAGCTTGCCCGGCTTAAACGGCATCACCGACTTCACCAGCGGCCGGGCGATGATCGAACGGATAACCGTGTCATCCCACGCTGCGCGCACGCGGATTCCGTATTTGCATGAATCAACAATCGTAACTCCGGGTAGCTGGGCCAGTTCCTGAGTAAGTTGCTCGACTGATTCAGCGCGGTGAGGGCTTACGTCAAAGAGCGTGTGCATCGTTTGCTCACGCCGCTCTCCTGTCTGCTCCCGATCGATAAGTAACTGCGTCGTAACAGTATCAAAGACCGTATATAACTCAAGCCCGGTGACGTACTCGTGCGCCGTCAACCGCTCCTTTTGCCGTTGAGAAAGGTAAATCTGGTATGTGCCCCCCCGAAAGCCATCGACGCGAACCCCCTCCGCAGCAAGATAGTCCGCGAACGCGTGCGTCATCGGACCCTTGAGCCTCATCCGAAAGTAATCGCCCGTCGCTTCGGCCAGGCCTAGCGTGGGTCCCGTTGCATCGTAAATCTGTTTGAACTGCGAGCGCAGACTGGAACAAGTTCTCTTTGACCTCACCAGCTCAGAAGGTGGGTCTGCGGGGCGCGAAGATTGTTGCATCTGGCTCGCGGTGAACTCCAGCCCGCCCCCTGACTGGGCGACAAACTGCGCTGATGATTCAAGCTCCACAAACTGGTTGGTGTTCTGGCCACGATGCACAGGCGTGACGTATGCTCCGGCGCGCTGGGCCAGATCAAGCCGCCGCGCGGGAAGGGCGCGGCGCAGCGCCTCTCCGCGAGCCAGTGATGCGCGATCAGGCTCGGTTAACCCTAATGCGGCGGCGGTCGCGCTCACCGCGCGCTCACCCCGCGCTGTAACATAAACATCGAGTGTCGCCGCACCTTCACCTTGGGCATTAGCGCCCGGCATTGGTATTGACATGAGATGCCTTTGTCACGAAACTGCGCACCTTGGAACCGTCTACTTCCAGAACATTACGTCACAAAGGCAGAGTATGCGAATGCAAATCAGTCTCTTGTGGTTAGTGATGCTTTGCACCCATCCGCCCCCCGTCCCTTTTCCCCCGCGGGCTGACTCGCTTTTCTTCCCAGACAGACATTCACCAGCGCGCCGCGCTCGCCCTCGCAAATTTTGTCTCAAATTGTTTCAGGCCATGCCACGGTGGCTCTTCGTAATTAAGTGCTAATCCGCCGCCGCCCGCCGCGTACCCTCCCGCATGCAGCCCGGATCCGTTTCTACCAGCAGCGGCCTTTCGCACGCGGACGAGTTAGTCTTCGCCCGCGAGATTCTCACCGATCAATCAGTCGCGTTATCGAACCTTGCCAATCTTCTAGATCCGAGCTTTTCTGAGGCAGTATCGCTTATTGTGGCCTGCGAGCGCGCCGGTGGAACCGTGCTCGTGACTGGGCTGGGTAAGTCTGGGCTTGTTGGTGCAAAGATCGCCGCCACCTTGTCATCGCTGGGTATTCCAGCCCATAGCGTCCATCCTTCAGAAGCATTTCACGGCGACTTGGGCCGCTTTCGATCCTCGGACACTGTCATCTGCATCTCGGCATCTGGGGAAACCGGCGAAGTTGTTAGTCTCGCTTCCGTGCTCCGTCAGGATGGGCTCAGCGTCATCGCCATTACAGCACGCGGCGTGGGAAACCCATCCAGCCTTGAGCGATTGGCATCCGTCGCTATCCGCTTACATATAGATTCGGAGGCGGGGGGATTCCCAGCACCGACCAGTTCTACGACCGCCACGCTGGCGATGGGCGATTGCCTTGGGCTCGCCGCGGCGAGGCGGATGAACTTCACGCAGGCCGATTTCCAGCGTCGCCATCCTGGTGGCACACTCGGAGAGCTTCTCCGGCCTATTCGCCAGGCTCTCCGAACTGTGGCGGGCAAAAACCTCATCCTGGTCTCGGATCATGTCACCGTAAGTGAAGCCCTCGCGCTTGCGGACCAAGCCGGGCGACGGCCCGGAGCGCTGATTCTCATCGATCAACAGTCAGGAAAGATGACCGGCCTTTTTACCGACGGCGACTTACGTCGGCTTATTCGCAAAGATACCGCCCTGCTGGCAAGGCCGATCAAGGAGGTGATGACGCGCACCCCCCGCACCCTGCACGAAGATTCGATCATCGATGATGCAGTGAAGATGTTTCGTGAGTTCCGCCAGGATGAAATCCCAGTGGTAGACGCGGAAGGTAAGCCAGTAGGCATGCTGGATGTGCAGGACCTTATAGCTCTCAAACTCGTCCGCGATTAACCCAGCACCCGCAAGTCTACTCACATCATAAGATGTGGAGCTACACACTGATTCGCTTCGACAGCCGCGCCGTTGGGAAAGTTGCACTGGCCTGAGCGCGAGGGGAGGGGGCAGACACTTATGTTGAACGATTCATCATCTCATCCAGTTGTGCTTTTCGATGGGGTGTGCAGTTTTTGCAACGCTTCGGTGCGCTGGGTCATAAACCGCGACCCTCACTCACGCTTTCGGTTCGCGTCGCTCCAGTCTCGTGCCGCGCGCGAGGCGCTCGCCGCGAGCGGCACGCCGCATGCCAGTCTCGACAGCGTGGTGCTTATCCAAGGCGGCGAGGTTTTCACCCGCTCGGATGCCGCGATCCGAATCGCACGAGAGTTGGGCTTTCCATGGTCGCTCGCCGCGGCGGGGCTCATTATTCCCGCAAGCGTCCGCAACAAGCTTTACTCCTGGGTCGCAGCCAACCGGTATCGGTGGTTCGGCAAGCAGTCTGCCTGTTCGGTCCCCTCGCCTGAGCTGCGAGCACGGTTTTTGGATGCCGACGAACATGCACCCGCGGCATCTGATTCTGTTCCGTAGTCGCCGTCTGCGATAATTCCCTGCGACTCCTAAATCCGGTCCTTCTACTCTTGCTTCCGGTCCGGCGTTTTTTCTCTTCACGCCGCTACTCCGGCGCAAGGGGGGTAAACTACCCACCGCTTTGTGAACATCGCTAAGGGGCATTGACCCCCAGTAAACTCCCGCTACGATTGTGCCCCTCAAGCTGCAGCGCGTGTGCTGATGAGGTTCTTTGGTTTCAGACGTGATTTCACTGCTTCGACGGTTCCGGCGGGGTTAGATCCGCAACGCCGCGATGAAGTGGCTTTCGTTTTCGCCACCGTAGCTCAGTGGTAGAGCACTCCCTTGGTAAGGGAGAGGTCAAGGGTTCAAGTCCCTTTGGTGGCTTTGGGTGGTTGTCGGCTTTGGGGCCACGTCGATCGCAAGATTGAAGTTGCTTCAGTGGGTCGCATAATCATTCTGCCCGCGGCTTTGGCAACCGTGGGAACAAATCAGGTTCGTGAGTCTCGTTCAATATATCAGCGATGATATGTTGGGCAAAGGCTGTCTTGGTGGAGGCGTGATGGGATCCCCGCCCCAAGACTTCTATGTGGGTTTCCCGTAAGGACTGTGTCCACGCCGCGAGGCGGGTAGGGCACGTATTTGGAGTTTTAATCCCATGGCAATCGGACTATTCGCTCGTACCAAGCCCCACGTCAACGTCGGCACCATCGGTCACATCGACCATGGCAAATCAACCCTCACTGCGGCTATGTCTGCCCGCTCGGCCATCAAGAATGGTCAGAAGCCCAAGACTTACGCCGAAATCACCAAGGGCGGAACGGTCCGCGACGCCAACAAGACTGTAACGATCGCTTCGTCTCACACCGAGTACGAAACAGCGAACCGTCACTACGCTCACGTTGACTGTCCAGGCCACGCCGACTTCGTAAAGAACATGATCACTGGTGCCGCCCAGATGGACGGCGCCATTCTCGTCGTCTCATCTGCCGACGGCCCGATGCCTCAGACCCGCGAACACGTCCTCTTGGCCCGCCAGGTCGGCGTTCCCTACATCGTGGTCTTCATGAACAAGGTTGACCTTGTTGACGATCCCGAACTCCTTGACCTCGTGGAACTCGAAATCCGCGAACTCCTCAAGAAGTACGGCTTCCCGGGCGATGCAACCCCGGTGATCCGCGGCCAGAGCAAGCTCGCTCTCGAAAACCCCTCGGATGACAAGGCTTGCAAGCCCATCGATGATCTCTTCGCGGCGATCGACTCCTACATCCCCGAGCCGATGCGTGAAATGGATAAGCCCTTCCTGATGTCGATCGAAGACGTCTTCTCGATCAAGGGTCGTGGTACCGTGGCCACCGGCCGTATCGAGCGCGGCATGGTCAAAGTCGGCGAGACCGTCGAAATCGTCGGCCTTAAGCCCGAAATCAAGAACTGCGTCGTCACAGGCGTTGAAATGTTTAATAAAACCCTGGACAGCGGCCAGGCTGGCGATAACGTCGGTGCCCTCCTTCGTGGCGTTGAAAAAGAAGCCATTGAGCGTGGTCAGGTGCTTTGCAAGCCCAAGAGCATCACCCCGCACACCAAGTTCAAGGGTGAAGTTTACGTTCTCACCAAGGAAGAAGGCGGCCGCCACACCCCGTTCTTCTCCGGTTACCGTCCCCAGTTCTACTTCCGCACGACCGACGTGACAGGTGGAACCAAACTTATGGGCGGGGCCGAAATGTGCATGCCCGGCGATAACATTACGATGGAAGTCGACCTTGGCGATAAGCCCGTCGCGATGGAAAAGGGCGTTCGCTTCGCCGTTCGTGAGGGTGGCAAGACCATCGGCTCGGGCGTCGTAGTCGAAATCCTGGTGTAATGAAACTCGGGAAGTAACGCTTCTGGCCCGAAAGTTACGGTCCGGGTAGTCAATGTAAAGTAATCTAAGACCGTGCGGACCATCAAATGGTTCGCACGGTTTTTTTATCAGGGTGGATCGGCGTTACCCTCTCGCCGCGCGGATCAAGATGTTACAGAACGATCTCGTTTGTTTAGGGCATGGCGAGTGTGCGTGTAATACGAGCCTCACCGCTGCGAGTAAAAGTAAGCGGATGGGTCTGGTGCTCACGCACGGGATCAAAGCATCGGCGAACGACCGATAAATTATAATGCCCGTGATAACCTCAGCCTTGGTAGCGAGTTTCAATCCGCCACTCCAGCTTCATCGTTTCACCGGGGGCCACGGTTACAACCCCGGTCTGCGACTCACCCCTGGACAGCAAGTTAAATCCATCGTTCACCATCGTCACTGGTTCTACGCAGAAGAACTCGGCGAGGGTGTGGGCCTTGGGCGGCGAGTAGACCACAGTGTGCCCCGCGTTGGGGCTGGCGGTAAATATTAACTCGAGGCCGCTACCGGGCCAGGCGATTCTCGCCCCGCCTCCGATGAAGACATCATCCAGTTCGAGCGAATCGATTGGCACGCCGCGAGCGAGTTGTGCGCACGCTTCGTCGGCGACGGTCTCCCCGGTTGGGATCATTTTTTTACACACATATCGACGGGTTACATTCGCCTTGAGCAGTGCGCGTTCGCCCAGGGGCTGGCGATGAGGATCGCGCAGCTGTCGAACCCAAAACGGATGAAAGCCAGCCCCGGCGGGGAAGGGGTCGGCATCGGTATTAGTAATCGTAACTGAAGCTAAGAGGGAATCTCGCTGTAACTCGTAGCGAGCGTGGGCAAGATAACTCCAAGGCCAGTGGGGGCCGGCCATGGAAACGTACCGAAGACGTGCGCTTACCGGGGAACGGTCAAGCACCGCCCAAGGCTTATCTTTGACCAGGCCATGAATCGCGGTTGCATCTTTCCAGTCCGCGAGCAGTTGGTGCTGCTTCCCGCCGAACATAAATGAAGCGTTCGCCACTCGATTGGACCAGGGGGCGAGTAGATAGCACGAGAGATCATTGAACCACGTGGGATTCACCGGCGCCTGCCTCATCAACGCGATCGCGCCGCGCGATGGATGCTTATATTCCACACTCGCCAGGCCTGCCCCAAGCTCGGGAAGAACTATTACGGTAAGATGTTCGTTCTCTAGACGTATCACTTGCGTAGGCGTGGCGGGCGGGGCGATTGTGGCAGCAGCTAAAACGGCCTCGATGGTAGCCACGAGCAAATCCTAGTAAGTCAGCGACTCGCAATGCAAAATAGGTTCCGTGGGGGATGACGACGCGGGGGCTCGATAAACCGCAGCAGATTTAATTAGCCTGGGCACCTCTTCACTGGCGGTATTCCGGTCGCGGCGGACGCAAGTCAAGGCGCGACCAGTTTACGAGCACCAGTAACTAGGAACCACTGGCGGTGCCGGTGATTCTGGATACTTAAGTTTTAAACTTATCTCCGCAGGGTTGCGCTTATGGGGGACCACGTGAACCACTGACTGCGGAGCTATCGAGTGCTCTCCAAGCGTTGAACACTACGGCGGGTATGGCCTGATCTTTGCGATCTGGGAGTTGCTCCTGCAAACTGCTCGAAGGATCGCTGTACCAATGGACGGTGAGGTCGGCGCGGAAGAAGTTAACTCCCACGATGTGGTTGCAATCAGACTTTACCTGCATGGAGTCGGCGATGAGCGAAGACTGTGCGGGGTCGATCAGCCAAAGTTTTCTGGTGGTAGGAACGACACCATTTTGGGCTTGACCACGGTTAGTGGGGCCTTCGCCTCGATAATGATAGTTACAAACAATTTCACCCGCTTGGCCGCCCCAAGCCAAGGCGTAGTTGGAGTGAGGGTTCTGCCCGCGGTGCGAAGGGCAGTAGAAGACCTTAGATGCCGAGAGATACTCAGTAGCGAACAAGATGCCAAGCCCGTCCCAAGTACTGGCGGTGACTGAGCCGCCTTGTTCAGTCTCATCGACCCGGAGCGTTACCATCTTCTCGGGACTGGCGAGCCCGCGCGATGCTGTATCGCTGACGAACCGACTCGGAGGTAGAAACCCGTTGTGGTCATTCGTGTACATCACCAACCCTAGCCCGATCTGTCGAACATTTGATTGGCAAACAACTCTTCTCGCGGTTTCGTTTACTTTCGCCAAGCTTGGAACAAGCAAACTAATTAGCACGGCAATGATGCTAATCGAAACGAGTACGTCAACAAGCGAAAAACCTGAACGCACCAGCGAGATCGACCGGTGGTTATCAGACGCG
>Ga0105044_10012899_pt1 | contig 11360 bp, 10 predicted proteins | sample MAT01_FD_78092 | JGI IMG/M metagenome (GOLD analysis project Ga0105044, IMG submission 78092) | Freshwater microbial communities from Lake Fryxell liftoff mats and glacier meltwater in Antarctica - MAT-01 | ecosystem: Environmental > Aquatic > Freshwater > Ice > Liftoff microbial mat | place... | reverse complement strand
CGCATCGCTGAGCGGGTTCCGGCAACGCTGCAGTTGGTGGGTGTCTCCACCCTTGCCGCCGTGGTGCTGGCGTTGCTCACCGCACTGTTCGGTGCGCAGCACAAAGGCGCTGATCGGGCAAGTATGGTCGTCGCAGTCGCCGGCATCTCCCTGCCGGTGTTCTGGTTCGGTCTTGTGCTGCAGTTGCTGTTGGCCAACTGGCTCGGCTGGCTCCCATCTTCGGGACGGACGTCGTTTGACGGCGGTGGCGTCGGCGATCGTGTCGCGCACCTGGTGATGCCAGCGGGCGTCCTCGCCCTCGCGCATGGGGCGGGTTGGATGCTGTATCTCCGCGGATCGCTTCGTACGACGTTCGCGACGCCACTTGCCGGCGCCGCGCGCGCGCGTGGAATCGGCGAAACCCAAATTCTGCTGAAGCACGCGCTCCGGCTTTCGCTGCTGCCGTTTGTCACCGTGGTACTGCTCGATGCATCGATCATGGCATCGGGTGCGGTTGTGACAGAGAGCGTATTCGCGTGGCCCGGCATCGGCAGTCTCTTCACCGAAGCGCTCGCCAAGCGCGACTACACCGTGCTGATGGCGTTCCTGATGTGCGCATCGATGGCTGTCGTTCTGCTCAGCTTCGTTGCCGACGTCACGGTGCACGCGCTGGACCCGCGCACGCGTCAGTCGACATGAGCTTGAACTGCAGCCGCGGATGAAGCCGAATGAACGCGAATAGCGGTGCGATTTCGACGACCAGTCGTCGCTCACAAACGACGCTTCGCGCCTTCGTTGGTCGCTATCCGTTGTTGCCATCGGTCGCTTTGCTCGCGTTGCTGTTGGCCGCAGCGCTCGCACCCCTCGTTGCGCCTTACGCAGTCGATGGGCTCGATCTCAATCATCGTCGTGCGGCGCCGTCGGTATCGCACTGGTTCGGCACCGACGAGATCGGGCGCGACCTGTTCACGCGTGTGCTCTTCGGCGCGCGCATTTCGCTCGCGATCGGACTCATCTCCGCCGCAGTCAGTGCGATCATCGGCGTTGTTGTTGGCGCAACGGCCGGCTACGCTGGCCGCTGGGTGGACGCGCTGCTGATGCGCTTTACTGACGCGATGCTGTCCGTGCCTCGGCTTCCGCTGCTCATGATCGCCGCTGCGGTGCTGTCGCCGAGTGTGGTGTTGTTGATCGTGCTGGTGGGGGTGTTGGGGTGGATGGAGACGGCGCGTGTGATTCGAAGCGAAGTCCAGTCGGTGCGCGCCCGCGATTTTGTGTCGGCGGCCCAGTCCATCGGCGCATCGTCATCGCGCATTCTGCTGCGGCACATTCTCCCCGCCGTGATGCCATCAGCCACGGTGGCCGTCACACTCGCCGTCGGGCGAGGCATTTTGCTCGAAAGCGCGATGAGCTTTTTAGGTGTGGGAGTGCAGCCGCCCACCGCGAGCTGGGGGAACATGCTGTATCAGGCGCAATCGACGATGAGTTCTGAACCGTGGCTCGGTGTATTTCCCGGCGCGTTCATTTTTGTGACGGTGCTCTGCTGCAACCTCCTGGGCGACCGCCTGTCCCGGGACCAACGGTCGAGCCGAACGTGACGGAAATCGAAGACTGAACGCCATTCTGGGCAGTTTTGAACAGGAGGTTGCGACTGAATTAGTTTTCCTCTGCGCGCCGGACGACGGTGCGCGGCGCGTCGCGTTTTTCCTGCCCGCGCGTACCGGCGCACTTTTCGCGCCTTTAACACAGCGCAAACATGTCCGACCTTACTCGCCAGCCCGTGATCGTGGGTGCCGCGCGCACACCGATCGGGCGGTATCTCGGGGGGCTCAGCCCCCTCTCCGCGCCGGAACTTGGCGCGATTGCAATCCGTGCCGCGCTCCAGCGTTCAGGTATCGCCGGCGACCAGGTCCACGAAGTGATCATGGGCCATGTGCTGCAGGGCGGCGCGGGGCAGGCGCCCGGGCGCCAGGCGATGCTCAAGGCTGGCATTCCAGCAACCGTCTCCGCATTCACCATCAATATGGTGTGCGGCTCCGGACTCAAGGCTGTCATGCTCGCCGCGCAGTCAATCAAAGCTGGTGACGCGCAGGTGGTCATCGCTGGCGGGCAGGAGTCGATGTCCAACGCCCCCCACTATGTGTACGGCATGCGTGGTGGCATAAAGATCGGCGATCAGACGATGGTCGACGGCATGATCAAGGACGGCCTGTGGTGCCCGACGTGCAACGTGCACATGGGCAGTCACAGCGAATACACGGCGATCAAAGCGCAGGTCTCACGCGCCGCGCAAGACGAGTTCGCTGCCGCCTCGCATCGCAAGGCGGTCGCTGCGCAAGCCGCGGGCAAGTTCACCGCCGAGATTGTACCGGTTGAAATCGCGGGGAAGAAGGCCCCGACGATCATCAGCGCTGACGAAGGCCCGCGCGCCGACACCACTGTTGAATCGCTGTCCAAGCTGCGCCCGGCGTTCCCCGATAAAGGATCTGATCCCGCGGTGTTCACGGTCACGGCGGGCAACGCTTCGTCGCTCAATGATGGTGGCGCAGCCGTTGTGGTCACCTCCGAAGCGTATGCGCGCGAACACGGACTCAATATTCTGGCGCGCATCACGGGATACGCGACGGGCGCAACCAATCCGCAGGACCTGTTCTTCGCGCCGATCACGGCGGTCAAGAACCTCATGAAGAAAACTGGCGCGACGATCAACGACTACGATCTCATCGAAGCCAACGAAGCCTTCGCCTCTCAGGCCCTTGCCGACGGTGAAGGACTCGGCTGGGATTTCGATCGAGTTAACGTCAACGGCGGCGCGATCGCACTGGGACATCCGATCGGCGCGAGTGGCGCGCGCGTGCTTGTCACGCTGTTGCATGCGCTCGCTGACCGCAACGCGCAGCGCGGACTTGCCACGCTCTGCCTCGGCGGCGGCGATGCGGTCGCGCTTTCGGTCGAGCGGGTCGGATAGTGCATCGACGGCCGGGGCGAAGCGCGATGTCGCTCGCGGATTCGCCACGGTGGTTGTACGCAGGACCGGGGCAGCTGCGCGCACCTTGGCGGCTGCTCACCTTTGGCGCCAGCCTGTTCTTTGCACAAGCGATTGCGGAGTCGTTCATCAGCCCCGTCTTCGGCGTGCTCTCAACGGTGGCCGGCGAACCGATTCCGTCGTATCCGTGGACCATGCTTGCGGCGGTGTTCGCTGCGGTTGCCGTTGCCCTGCGCAACGTTGACGACGCGCCGTGGTCGGCAGTCGGACTCGGTGATGGGGCGTGGAACGTGCGCGTGTTGTTGCGCGGAACTGTGCTGGGCGCTGCGGCGATTCTCGGGACGACGCTTCTGCTTTGGGCGGTGGGTGCACTTCGGTTCGAAACGTCGCCGTTAGTGGACGGCAACGTTTCAACGACGAATGCGTGGTGGAGCACGTCGCTGCGACTGTTGCTGTTGCTTGCGCCTGCAGCGCTCTGGGAAGAGCTCATCTTTCGCGGCTACCTCTGGCACGTCGCCGTCGACGGGCTCGGTGTGACATTTGCACGTTGGAGCACCAGTCTCGCCTTCACGGCGGTTCATCTTATGAATCCCGGCGCGAGTGTTCGTTCAACGGTAGTCGTGTTTCTCGCGGGACTGTGCCTGGGGCTGATTCGCGAGCGCTTCGCCAGTCTTCCTGCCGCGTGGGGCGCGCATCTCGCATGGAATTGGGTGATGGCGGCAGCACTGCATGTGCCGGTCAGTGGCCTCGCCTTCGCCACTCCTGGTTATCGGGCCGTGCTTGCGGGACCCGACTGGTTGACGGGTGGTGCGTGGGGACCTGAGGGCAGTGTGATGGCGGGACTCACTTTGCTGGCGGCGATTGCGTGGTCGGAATGGCCTCATCGCGGTCGGCATTTTCCAAAGTACTTTTCGACTCGAACTGAGCACGTCGCTCGCGCGAACCGCGCGGGCGCAGTGACGCGGAGCTGACTGCATGAGTGAAGCTGGGGGAGCAACGGCCGGGGCAGACGCGACACTCGCGCGCGTCGCGGTTATCGGTGCAGGACAGATGGGTAATGGGATCGCACATGTCTTCGCCGCAGGCGGTCATGACGTGACGATGATCGACGTCAGCGCAGATGCACTCGCGCGTGGCACGGAGACGATCGCGAAGAATCTCGATCGTCAGGTGAAGAAGGGCGGTATGACGGCGGACGTCGCGGCCGCAGCACTCGCTCGGGTTGGAACGGCGACGTCACTCGACGCTGCGGCCGACGCATCGCTCATCATCGAAGCCGCGACCGAGCGCACCGATCTCAAGTTCCGGATCTTTGAAGATCTCGATCGCGTGGCGCCACCTGGTGCGATTCTCGCGACGAATACGAGCTCGATCTCCATCACGGAGATCGCAGCGCGCACCAAGCGCCCTGAGTTCGTCATCGGCATGCACTTCATGAATCCCGTGCCCGTAATGCAGCTCGTCGAAGTCATCCGCGGCCTCGCGACCAGCGACACCACGACCGCAACGGTGATGGCGTCCGCGAAAGCGCTCGGCAAAGTCCCCGTCGAAGTGAACGACTTCCCGGGGTTCGTTGCCAATCGCATCCTGATGCCAATGATCAACGAAGCGATCTACTGCGTGATGGAAGGCGTTGGCACACCCGCTGCGATCGACACGGTCATGAAGCTCGGCATGAATCATCCGATGGGACCGCTCGCACTCGCGGATTTCATTGGACTCGACACCTGCCTCGCTATCCTCGAAGTGCTGCACACCGGACTTGGCGATCCCAAATACCGACCATGCCCCCTGCTGCGTAAGTACGTCGCCGCCGGTTGGTATGGTCGCAAGAGTGGTCGCGGCTTCTACACCTACTGACATGTCGCTTCTTCCACTGACTGACACGCAGCGCGAAATCCAGGCGCTTGCCCGCAGCTACGCGCAGCGCGAACTCGTGCCGCATGCAGGCGCTCGCGATCGCGATTCGTATTTCGACCGCGCGATGGTGACGCAACTCGCGGAACTTGGTTTTTTCGGCATGCTCATCCCCGAAGAGTACGATGGACTCGCTCTCGATTCGCGCAGCTACCTGCTCGCACTCGAAGAGATCGCCGTCGGAGATGCATCTGCTGCTGTGCTGCTGAGCGTGCACAACTCGCTGCCGACGCAGATGATCCTCAACTTCGGCACCGCCGTCCAGAAAGCGACATTTCTCGGACCGATGGCGCGTGGTGAACTGCTCGGCGCGTTCATGCTCTCTGAACCGGAAGCGGGTTCGGACGCGGGTTCGCTCCGTTGTCAGGCCGTACGTGACGGCGACGCCTGGGCCTTGAACGGCACCAAGGCGTGGGTGTCGCACGGCAACGAGGCCGGCGTGTTGCTGTGCATGGCCCGCACCGATTCTCCCGACGCGCGACGCGGCAGCAGCAACGGCATCTCCACGTTCATTCTCACGCCGGATCTGCCCGGTTTTCACGTTGGCAAGAAGGAAGCGAAAATGGGACTTCGCGCGTCGCCAACCGTGCAGATCACGCTCGACAACTGTCGAGTGCCGGGTGATCGATTGCTCGGCGCAGAAGGGAAGGGCTTCGCGTACGCACTCGGCTCGCTGGATGAAGGGCGGCTGGGCATTGCGGCGCAGGCCATCGGGATCGCCCGAGCGGCGCTCGAAGCAGCGACGCGATATGCGACCGAACGGAAACAGTTTGGCAAACCGATCGTCGAATTCCAAGCAATCCAGTTCAAGCTCGCCGATATGGCGACGCAGATCACTGCAGCGCGCACGCTCTTGCATGCCGCCGCCGCAGCGAAGGAAGCGGGTGAGAAGATCACCCGCTTCAGCTCCATGGCGAAACTCTTCGCCTCCGAAACCGCGATGTCCGTGACCACGCAGGCCGTGCAGATCTTTGGCGGCTATGGCTACGTCACTGACTATCCCGTCGAACGCTACTTCCGTGATGCCAAGGTGACTGAGATCTACGAGGGGACGTCGGAGATTCAGCGCATGGTGATTGCGAGAGAAGTGCTGGCCGCTGCTGCGGCTGCTGACGGAACTCTCCCAGACTGACTTCAGATGCGCATTTTTGACACACTTGCAGAGATGGGCCACGAACAACTCGTGATGTGCCACGACAAGGCCTCTGGCTATCGGGGCGTCATCGCCATTCACAACACGACCCTCGGCCCTGCGCTTGGCGGTTGTCGTTTCTGGAATTACGCGACCGACGATGCGGCAATTGTCGACGCTCTCCGTCTTTCACGTGGCATGACGTACAAGAACGCAGTCGCCGGACTCAACCTCGGCGGCGGCAAGTCGGTGATCATCGGTGACAACAAGGCCGTCAATCGCGAAATGATCTTTCGCGCACACGGTCGCTTCGTCGATTCGCTCGGCGGACGTTATGTGACGGCGGAAGATGTCGGCACCACGGTTGAAGACATGGACTTTGTCCATATGGAGACCAAGTACGTCACGGGAATCGGCTCGAAGTCCGGTGATCCGTCGTCGGTCACCGCACACGGCGTGTTCCGCGCTATCGAAGCGTCGGCGTTCGAACGGTGGGGAAGCAATTCGCTCGAAGGCCGTACCGTCGCCATGCAGGGGTTGGGACACGTTGGCTACCATCTGGCGATGGAACTCAAGGCCGCCGGCGCCACGTTGATCGTTACCGATATCGATGCGGCGCGCATTCAGCGGGTGGTCGACGCAACCGGTGCTTCGGTGGTTGGACTCGCGGAGATCTATGCGGTGAAGGCGGATATTTTCACCCCGTGCGCGCTTGGCGGCGTGATCAACGACGACACCATTCCGCAGCTCAAGGTCGAAATCGTTGCCGGTGCCGCAAACAACCAGTTGCTGGAAGATCGTCATGGTGACGACCTCGAAGCGCGCGGAATACTCTATGCTCCTGACTACGTGGCCAACGCGGGTGGCGTCATCAACGTGTACAGCGAGCTGACCGGTTGGAGCCGCGAACGGTCACTGCGCAAGGCCGACGAGATCTATGACACCGTGCTGAGCGTCTTCCGGCTGGCAAAAGACACAAATATCCCCACGTACAAGGCCGCAGATCGCGTGGCGGAGCAGCGCATTTCTGCCGTTCGTGGCATGATTCAGACGTGGCCCAAGTTCCCCAATCGCGAGAGCTGAACATGGTAAACGTGGCACACCCGGGTGAGCGCATCCCGATCGCATCAGATCACGCGGGCTTTGAGCTGAAGGAGCGGCTGCGCGCGACGCTGACGGAGATGGGCTATTCCGTGCAGGACATCGGCACGCACAGCACCGCCAGCACCGACTACTCCGACTATGCCCACCCGCTTGCTCACGAAGTCTCGTCCGGCCAAGCCGAACGTGGCATCTTGCTGTGCGGTACCGGGCTCGGCATGTCGTACGTGGCCAATCGCTATCCGGGTGTGCGCGCCGCCGTGGCATGGACGCCGGAGATTGCGTCGTTGGCGCGCAAGCACAACGATGCGAACATTCTGGTGCTGCCGGCGCGTTTCGTTTCTGACGAAGACGCCATTGAGATCCTGCGGGCGTGGTTGAACACCGAATTCGAAGGCGGCCGCCATGTGCGCCGAGTGGAAAAGATCGAACGCGATGGCGCGGACGGCGCCGGGAGTGAGGCGTGAACAACGAGCAGAATAGCGCGGCCAGTACATCATGGCATCTGTGGGATCGCTGCCCCCCGGGCGATGCACTGATGCAGGCAGACCCGGAAATCGCCCATCTGATCGAAGAAGAAATTCAGCGTCAGAGCGATGGCATTGAGCTGATTGCCAGCGAGAATTTCGTATCGCCGGCCGTGATGGAAGCAGCAGGTTCGCCGCTCACCAACAAGTACGCCGAGGGGTTGCCCGGCAAGCGCTACTACGGCGGCTGCGAAGTGGTCGACAAGATCGAGCAGCTCGCCATCGATCGCGTCAAGCAACTGTTCGGTGCCGATCATGCCAACGTGCAGGCGCACAGTGGTGCATCGGCCAACGCCGCCGTCTTCCTCGCGTTCCTGAAGCCCGGCGACACGTTCCTCGGCATGGATCTGTCGCAGGGCGGACACCTCACGCACGGCTCGCCGGTGAACTTTTCCGGGCTGTTGTACAACGCGGTCTCGTATGGTGTGACCGACGACGGTATCATCGACTACGAGCAGATGCGCGCGCAGGCGCGTGAGCACAAACCCAAGATGATCATCGCGGGTTACAGCGCGTACTCCCGTACCATCGACTGGCAGGCTTTCGCTGATGTGGCGAAGGAGGTCGGTGCGCTATTCATGGTCGATATGGCGCACTTTGCCGGACTCGCGGCCACTGGCGTATATCCATCGCCCGTTCCGTTTGCCGATGTTGTGACCAGCACCACGCACAAGACGCTGCGCGGTCCGCGCGGCGGTATCATTTTGTGCAAAGCCCTGCATGCGAAAGCGATCGACAAAGCCATGTTCCCGGGCATGCAGGGTGGCCCGCTCGAGCATGTGATTGCGGCGAAAGCCGTCGCGTTCCACGAAGCACTGCAGCCATCGTTCACGCAGTACTGCCGAGAGGTGGTGAGCAACGCGCAGGTGTTGGCGGCGGCGCTGTCCAGGCGGGGCTTCCAGATTGTGTCTGGCGGCACGGACAATCACCTGATGCTGGTGGATCTCCGCAATCGTGGCCTCACCGGCAAGGTTGCCGAAAAGGTGCTCGATCAGGCGGGCATCACGGTGAATAAGAACACCGTGCCCAAAGAGACGCAGTCTCCATTCGTGACCAGCGGCATCCGTCTCGGCACGCCGGCCGTCACCACCCGTGGCATGGGTGCGGACGCGATGGAACAGATTGCGGAACTCATCGATCGCGTCTTGCTCGCGCCGGAAGACCGCGATGTGATCGACGCCGTACGTGCCGACGTGAAGTCGCTTGCCGACACATTCCCGCTCTATCGGTCAGTCGCTCGCGTCTGACCCCGCACAAACTCCGGAAGCCCACTCTCGCCAAATGCAAGGCATTGTGGGCTTCCTGTCGCTTCTGCATCATTTACCCGACCAGTCAAGGACGTTGCTGCACGCATCGGCAGTGCGTCTTTTGCTGTAGACCCGGTCAACGGCGGGTGACCGTTACACATGAGGGAGCAGGGCTGTGACTGAGTTGGCGTTTCGCGACGGTATCATGGAGCAGATTCGTCTGCGTGAACCACGGTTCGAAGAGCGCGCGTATCTCTTCGTGCTGGCGGCGCTTGAGCATTGCCAGAAGCACCTGCTCGAACGTCGGCACATCACCGGGCCTGAACTCGCGCACGCCTGCCGCGAACTCGCATTGCAGCGCTTCGGGGTGACCGCGCGTCTCGTCCTCGAGCATTGGGGGCTGCGCGGCACGCGCGATATCGGAGATATCGTCTTCACGCTGGTCGACATGGGACTGCTCGTCAGTCAACCCAACGATTCACGCGACGATTTCATGGGCGTATTCGATTTCGAAGACGCGTTCGAGCGTGAGTATCCCTGGAGCACCGCGCACGTCTGAATCCAGTTCCGATTCTGTGGCGCTGTCGCGAGTGCGAGTCACCACCGCTGCAGAAGCCTCGGCGCGCGATCACGCCGCCATTCACAGTGGGACGACATCATTTGAACTGATGTTACAGGCGGGCTCACAAGCGGCCGCCGCAATTCTCCGCGATTACAGCGATCGATTGCAGCATGGCGTCGCGCTGTATGCCGGAGTCGGCAACAACGGCGGTGACGCCTATATCGTTGCCGCGCAACTCGCACGATCCGGCGTAAAGGCCCGTGTGCATGCGGTCAGTGCGTCGCGTACGGACGATGCGCGGCGGGCGGCCGCACTCGCCGCGCCGTCGCTTGTGCATGGAGCCCCGACCGGACACGAACGGCTCGTTGTCGACGGCCTGCTCGGCACCGGCCATCGTGATGCGTTGCGCGACGAGGTGCGACGCGTGTGCGATGTGTTGGCACTGGCGCGTGAACGCGGCGCTACGATCGTCGCACTCGACATGCCGTCCGGCCTCGACGCTACCACCGGCGTGATCGCCCAAGGGAGCGTTGCGGCAGATGTAACGTTGACGTTTGGCACCAACAAGCGCGGACTGCTCTTCGCGCGTGGGCATGCCGGGCGTGTGCTGCTGCTCGACATCGGTCTCGAGCGACATGCGTTCCACGACGACGGTGCTTGGTTGATGGCGGACGACGTAACTATCGCCCGTATGTTGCCAGACACGCCGTGGGACGCTCACAAGGGCCGTCGCGGCAAGCTCGCACTCGTTGGTGGTGCCACGGGTATGGCCGGAGCGCTGGTGCTTTCATCGCGCGCCGCACTCGCCGCCGGCTGTGGGCTCGTTCGCAGCTGGACCGACCCGTCAGGCATGCCGGTGCTGCAGCAGGCCGTGCCGCAGGCCATCGCCGAGCTGTGGCCCGTCGAGAGCGACGCTGCGTCGAAATCAGTGTGGGGCACAGCACTCGCGATTGGTCCTGGACTTGGTCGCGGCGACACGTCGTACGCACTGCTCAAGCGTGCGGTGCGCGAGAATGCGGACGTGCCGCTGCTGCTCGACGCCGACGCGCTGACATTGATTGCGATGCACACTTCGTCGCGCGATGCCGCGTCGGCACTCCGCGAACTGGGGGCCAACTCGGCGAACGTGGTGTGCACGCCGCATCCGCGAGAATTCGCACGACTACTCGGCGCGCCGGTCCCGGCTGATTGGCAAGCCCGTGCCGACGTCCTGCAGGATTTCGCGACGCGCGCGAATGCGACGGTCCTGCTCAAAGGCACGCCCACGCTGATTGCGGCGCCGAATGGTGGGCGCGTGCACGTGGTGGCGCGGGGAACCGCCCTCCTTGCCACTGGTGGCAGCGGCGACATTCTCACCGGAATCATTGGCGCGCTTCTGGCTCAGGGCTTGGCTGCCGGCAGTGCCGCACTGCTTGGCGCGACCGCGCACGGACTTGCGGCAGAGATTGCGACAGAGAAAGCGCGGGGCATTCGCGGACTCACTCTCGATGCGGTGCTTCAGGCGCTCCCCGATGCGTGGCGGGCGATGGCGCAACCCACGAACTTTCCGCCTGGTATCATCGCTGAGCTGCCCGCGCTCCGGACCCACGCGTGAATCGTCGTCGTACCGTACTTGTTCAAACGCGAAGCGCATCGCTGTTCGCACTCGCCATAGCCGTCGCCGCGGTCGGGGTGACGGCGTGCGCCACTGCGGGCGTGGTCGGTGCGGGCGGCAGCAATAGCTACAGTCGTCGCGATGAGCACCAGTTCATCGGCAGTTTTGCCGATGTTCGCGCGATTGCCGTTTCGCGTCGGGAGGTGTTTTCGGCGACGCCGAGTGGGATTGGTATTTACGATCGATTGTTCAGTAGCTGGTTGCCGCCGTTTACCCGCGACAACGGCTTCACCGACGATCAGCTGACGGCATTCGCTG
>Ga0105044_10012898_pt1 | contig 11361 bp, 8 predicted proteins | sample MAT01_FD_78092 | JGI IMG/M metagenome (GOLD analysis project Ga0105044, IMG submission 78092) | Freshwater microbial communities from Lake Fryxell liftoff mats and glacier meltwater in Antarctica - MAT-01 | ecosystem: Environmental > Aquatic > Freshwater > Ice > Liftoff microbial mat | place... | reverse complement strand
TTCGTGTAGGGACAGGGCCTGCCCTGTCCGTTCATCGCGTGAAAATGGACAGGGCAGGCCCTGTCCCTACGCCAAAATACATTTTGTTTGTAACGAATGGCATTATCAAACGGCTTCTAAGAGTTATCTTGAATTTTAAACTCCAACCCCTCTCCCCGCTCTCCCCACTTCGTAGGGAGAGAGCCTCTTCCCCTTGCGAAGCGGGGGGACTGAGGGGGGTTAGCTTGCGAAGTGGGGAGGGGTTGGCGAGGGGTAATCATCACGGCGCACGCAAAGACCCCGCCCATGCGCTGAAAGCCAGCACCCCCACCGCCAGAATCGCGCTCACCCACGTCAGCGCAATCTCGCGGCGGCGCAGACGTGCCCAGGCCGCCGCATCGCCCTTGTCGCGCTCCAATAGCAGGCTCAGGCGTTCCAGCGAGGGAATCACACCCCATTGCAGCGTCAGCCCGCAGATGACCATTGCGACAATCGTCAGATGCTTCGCCAGCATGACGCGGCTCCATACATTGTTGAACGTCATGAAGCCCTCATACGATGGGCTGGCGGTCATCTGGAACAGACCCGTGACGATGAGCGCCGTGAGACTGAGCGTGCTGAGCGGAAAGAAGCGCGTGCGGATGCGCGAGAGAAAGCGATACAACGACGGATTTTGATCCAGGGTGCGGCGGGCGGCGGGCCACACCAGCAGCAGCGTCGTCATCAGGCCGCCGATCCAGATCACCGTTGCCAGCAGATGGACGAACAGGCTAAAAGCAAGTATCGAGAGTTGCAAAGATGCCCTCCTCAGAGGTATCGACGCGGGCGGGGAGATAGCGATCATCGCACCATTTGGGCATGGCGACGAGTGCGCCAAAGGCCGGACGCGGCCTCAGATCAGGCCGCGAGATCGCCCACCAGTATTCCTCATCGGCTTCTGTCCAGGATGGCTTGGGCAGATAGATCACCGAGACGAGGCCGACCCAGGGCGACCAGTGCTCATGAATATACGTGAAGGCCCGCACCAGATAATCGGCCTGCTGCTGCTCGGTCACGGCGAACCAACTGTAATCGGGATTGTTGGGGTCTGTCGTCCAGCCCATTTCTAGGATCGCCATCTGGCGGGCAGCATCCCCATGCGCGATCATGATCTTGCGAAGGTCTTCCGGGCGGCGGAACGAGAAGAAGCGCTGGCTGCCCTGACGCTCAAGATCATCCGGCCCCACCTCCGGCGCAGAGAAGCCCGGCGCATGGACGCCCACCACGTCAATATACTGCTGGAAGCCCACCTGATACATCGCATCGAGGTAGACATCATCGGGCGTAGCCCCATCGTCATTCGTGCCCGTCGGTGCAAGCCCGGCAGAGATCAAAATCGCGGCGGGATCAGCGGCGCGAATGGCGCTGCTGCACGCGGCCAGCACGCGCACATAGCCCGCCGCATCCGGGCGCTGACCGCCCCACTCGCGGCTGAGGTTCGGCTCATTCCAGATTTGATAGGCGGCAATGCGGCCTTTGTAATGGGCGGCGACTGTGCCGCAGTAATGCGTCCACGCCGCCATATTGTCCGACGAGAGCGGCGGCATATCGTCATCCGCCGTCTCGGAGAGCTGCGCGGCGGTCTGCGTATCGCGGCCTGAGACCCAATCCGGCGTCTGGCCCAGGCGGGCGATGGTGTGCAGGCCGCGCCGCTCGGCTTCGGCCAGAATGCGATCTGACTGCGAAAAATCCCAGACGCCTTTGTCGGCCTCCAGATCGCGCCACGCGAAGGTTTGCTTGATGTGGCTGAACGACATCATCTTCACCCAATCCATCTGCACGCCCGTTTGCCCGCTGTCCCACCAGAAGAAGCCCTGGATGCTGTAGGTGAGCGATGGGAACGGGCGCGTTTTGATGGCGGCGGCTGCAAAGTCATCGGGAGGCGGCTGTTTGAGCCAGAGGGGGACGAGGATGAGAGTCATCAGGGTGAGCGCCGCAGCACTCACCCCAATTCGTCCCTGTGTCACACGCAGCATGAATTAGTTCAGCCCTACGCGGGTCTTGTATTCAGCATACCAATCGCGCACATTGCCATACACCGGGCGCGGGCTGCTGTTTGGCCCCATCAGCGAATACGGCACATTGTCGTTCTGGGGGTCATAGCCAGAAATCTCGGAATAGTTCAGGTTCCAGATGAAGGCCAGCCACACGAAATCGGATTTCTCCATGAAGCCCATCGCTTCCGGGATGAACTGGGCCTGCTCTGCCAATGTGTTGTCCTGGGCGAAGCCAAAGCCGGGGCCGGGCGGGCCGCTGAGGTCTTCCACTGTCGGCCAGCCAAACTCGGTCACGCACAGTTTTTTATCGCTGCCTGCGCCGCGAATGCGATTGGCATAGCCTTCCAGCGTGCTGCGGAAGCTCCAACTGGGGTGCGGATTGTCGAACGGCCCGCGAAAGACCGCTGTCGGATCATTGAAGTTTTCGTTGTAGCGGATCAGCGGCGGCATGTTGTAGCCGTTATGATGTGCGCCGAAGCAGTCCATATAATTCAGTACGCCCGCCGAAATGAGCAGATCGGCATAGCGGAAATCGGCAATCGCGCCGACGCCATCATCAAAGCCGGTGGGTGAGAGCGCCCCACTGATGACGATGATGCCCGGATCAATGGCCTTGATCGTTTCATAGGACGCCTTGAGCAGCGCGGTGTAACTGGTCGCACTCAAGCCTTTGGTGCTCGTCCATTCCCGATCCAGATTCATCTCGTTCCAGATTTCCATGCCCTGCACCTGCCCAGGGTAGCGCTGCAAAATCACCGTCAGGAAATTGGTGTAATCGGCAACGTTGGCGGGCGGCCCATGCTTCTTGAGATCGACGCCCGGCTCACGCGCCCAGTCCGGAGCGGTCACGACAGCCAGCATCATCTTAGCGCCGAATTTCTTGGCCGAATTCATCGCCACGTCGACGCCCGACCAGTCATACTGGCCCTTTTGCGGCTCAATGAACTCCCAGCGAACCTGACTCTTAACCCAGCTCAGGCCCAGACCTTTGACGCCCTGATCGTAATAACCATCGGTGTAGATCTGGTTATTGTCGGGGCTGGTCGCAATCTGAATGCCGACCTGGAAGCGCTTGTCGCTGACGGGCAGCGGTGTGGGCGGCAGCGGCGTCTCCGTCGCGGTGGCGGCGCTGGTGGGAACATTCGTCGGCAGCGGCGTTCCAGTGGGCTGAGGCGTCACAGTCGCGGTGTTGGTGGCAAGCAGCGTGGTTTGCAGCGCGATTGATGCCGCGCCCACCGCCGGGGTGATCGGCTCTACGGCCACGCTGCTGGCGGGAATATACGTGAAGTAAATCGCCATAAATGTGGCAAAGCCGATAAACAGCGTGAGAAAAATCCAGACCAGGACGAACCAGCGCAGTCGGCGGCTGGCACGAGCATAATCTTGAGGGCTGATAGCTGTCATACGAGATAATCCTTGGGTAATGGGAGACGACAGGCTGTACCATGCCGCTGTGCAAAGTCTAACGAAAACCAGGCCCCTGGTGAAAGGGGAAATCGCAAAATCGAACGAACGCCGTTCAATCCTGCGCTCGTCATCGCGCCCCGGCCAGGGCATCGCAGGCGGGACAGCTTCCATCCGGGCGCACAATCGCATAGCCGCCCTGGGGATCGCTGCCAAAGATCGTGAAATCGACATTCCACACGATCATCAGCCTCACCTTGCTGCTCTGCGACGTGATGGCCGCCGCCTGTGCCAGCCACGCCGCCTGCTGTGACACCGTGACATTGGACGCCCACGCGAAGAACGAGGGCAGTTCGCCATAGCCCTCCGGCGAGAGATAGCCCAATTCCGTGAAGCACAGGGGCTTCTGGCCGCCGATGATGGCCCAGTAGGTGTTCATCACCGAGGGCAGATAGCGCGTGTAGTAGGGATCACGCGGGTCGCCGCTGGTGGCGTTGGGCGGCATAATGCCCTCGTTGTAATGCACGCCCAGGCAGTCCATGTATTGCAACCCGCCCGCATCCACCATCTCGCGCAGCCAGCCATCATCATTCCGCACCTTGCCCGGATAAGCCGCTTCAGCCCCGGTAGGCGCGGGGGCGGCACTGATGACCATCGTCCCGCCGTTAGAGGCTTTGATCGTCTGATAGGCCATCCGCAGCATATTGGCATAGGCCGCGCCGCTGATCTGACCTTCGGGCCATTCACGATCCAGATTCGGTTCGTTCCAGACCTCAATCGCATCGGCCCCGGCAGCGGCCACCGAGCCAAGCCAACTGGCATATTCACGAACATACGAGTCGCCGCCCGCTTGCAGTTCCTCCGGGCTGCCCAGGCCCGTGACTAGGACTTTGAAGCCGTTGGCATGGGCGGTGGCAATATCCCCGGCAGCGTTATCGGCCCCGCCCGTGTGAAAGCGCTTCTGAATTTTCATCCACGTCATGCCCGCCCGCTGCATCGCGGGAATCGCCCGCCCGCTGCCGGTGCTCGTCACCTGTCCGCCATACTCAAATGCGCCAACGGCAATACTGCCGCCGCCGGGCCGCACCGCCTGTCCGCCGCCTGTGCTGCCTCCACTCTGATTCGCGGGAGGCCGTACAGTGGCATTAATCGCGGACAGCGTGGGTGTGGCCGTCGGCGCGGGCGTCGGTGTCTCTGTCGGGCGCGGCGTGGGCGTGGCGGTGGGGCTGTATTGGGCCACTTTGACGCCAGGGCGGGCGCTTTCGATCTTCTGGCCCTGCCCCTCAACCGCCACATTAATCGAATAATCGCCATCGGGCGCGGCCAGCGTGATGACCAGCGGCGCATTCAAATCGGTGCGGACTTCCCCAATCAGGCCGTTTGCGCCTTCGATGCGCCAGCGCAGCACCAGATCCACCGGAGCCGGGGCCGCAGGCAGACCCAGACGATAATTCTGAATCTCGTTGATTAGACCGTCCGCCAGATCATCGCTCATCAGGTCATCAAAGCCCACGCCGCCCAATGTCAGCGCAATCGTGCTATCCAGGCGGTAGCGCAGCGCGTCCGGCGTCGTGAGCCACACGCGGGAGGCCACACTGTCATCGCTGTTGAGATATTCAATATACGGAGCATTCAGCGCTTGATCGATGCCGGAGCGCGTTTTTGCGCCATCCAGCCGCGCCCGAATCTCGCTGCCCGGCGTGATGGTGCTGCTGTCCACCTGCACATTGCCCAACTGTGCCAGCCCGGCGTCATAGCCAATGCGCGTCACCGTACCCGCCATCTCGCGCACGCTCTCGGCCGACAGGCCGACAATGATTTTATAGCGGCTGATCTCGCCTTTGGCCCATGTGAGCATGGCCTGAACAGGCTGATCGGGGGTGCGCAGGAAGGTCTGCGGCGCGATGCCCACATTGATCTGAACAAAAGCGGCGGCCTGCCCAATCGCCCGCCAATCATACGCGCCCGTGTTCCAGACGCCCGCCTGATTCTCCGGCATGGGCACAACCACGCCGAGCAGCAGCCCGACTTTTTTCATCTCGTTGGCGGTCTCTTGCAGGAACAGGCTGTAATTGTCGCGCTGTTCAGGCGCAAGGCCGCGATAATCGATGAATATCCCGGCATACTGGTTGACCGAGGCCGTCGCAGCAAGCATGGCAGCGTGCTGCTGGCGAAGCTGCGGATTGCCCAAAATCGCATTGACTGTCTGATTGTCCACAGCACGGGGATCGAGATAATCGCGGATGACAGGCATGACCTGATAGCCGCTGTTGACCGCCACACCTGCCGCCAGCCCGCCCGTAATTTGTCCATCCGCCAGCGGAGCCAGCCCCGACGGGGAGACGATTCGCGCCACCTGACTCACCTGTGGCTGGAGAATTTGCGTCGTCTCATACGACACAATCACCTGCGGCTCAACGGGTGTGGCCTGCACCAGAATCAAGCCGCGTGGCAGATCGCGGGTGACAGTCTCGCGCCGACTGCCCACCGTCTCGCTCGGCACGAAGCGCCACTGCCCATTCAAAGCATTGCCATACCAGCCGTAGATATCGACCAGATCAGGATTGACGCTGCTGATGGGCAGCTCCACGCTCAGCACGAGGGCATTTTGCGGGCGGGCTGTCGTATCCAGCGCATACAGCTTGCTGCGCGGCACGAGCATTCGCGGCAGGCGGGCAAAGGCAGCAGTGGCCCAATCGGGCGCATCGGGCGTCTGTGTCCAGGTCTTGAAACGCAGCGAGAAGCCGCTGGCCTCATCATTCGCCGCTGTCACACGGACAACCTTGTCGCTGCTGGTGAGGCTGTCGCCTTTGCTGTGCAGGATGGCATACGGCTCACCCCGCAGGCGGTTATAGAGATCAAACGGAGGCAGAAACAGGCCCGCGATGACCAGCACCACCAGCAGAACCAGCGTCCCTACCCCTGCCAGCCAACAGCCAAATTTTCCGCGCCGTGTCGTTGAATCGTCGTGCATAGATATCCTAATTGATGTATAGAGAGGATTTAGCCCGCCAACAAAATCGGCAAAGCCAAAACCCACCAAAAACGGTTCTGTCGTAGGGGCGCAGCACGCTGCGCCCCTACAAATGCGGTGTCCTGCACCCCTCGCCCCGTGTGGGAGAGGGGCCAGGGGCGAGGGGTTTCCATCGTGTTCTCGCCCAAACACATTAGGATGTGCATATCGCGGACATGGCGTGCCATGTCCCTACAAATGCGGTGTCCTGCACCCCTCGCCCCGTGTGGGAGAGGGGCCAGGGGTGAGGGCCTAATTCCCCAGCGCATCACACGCCGGACAGCTTCCATCAGCGCGGATCAAAGCATACCCCGCCATCGGATCATCCCCATAGTTGTAGAAATCGATATTCCACACTATGAGCAGACGGACTTTGCCGCTGTTGGCCGCCATATTCACCGCCGCATCGAGCCAGGCAGCCTGCTGTGTGATGCTGGTATTCCCCGCCCAACCAAAATTGGAGGCCAGTGGGCCGTAGCCTTCGGGCGTCAGATAGCCAATCTCGGTGAAACACAGCGGGCGTGCGCCGCCAAAGGCTGCATAGTAGGTGTTGACCATGCTGCCAAAATAGCGCGTGTAGTGCTCGGAGCGCGGATCGCCGCTGGTCTGATTGGGCGGCACAATGCCCTCATTGTAGTGGATGCCCACGCAGTCCATATAATTGGCCGCCCCATTTGCCGCCATACCCTGCACGAACGGCGCATCATCACAGCCGCCGCCGCCACAGCCGCCAAAATAGCCTGTCGGCGCGGGCGCAGCACTGATGACGAGCGTATTAGGATTGCGGCCCTTGATGGCGTTATAGGCAGCGGCCAGCATCTGCGTGTAGCGGCCCGGATCGATCTGGCCGCCGGGCCATTCACGATCAATATTTGGCTCATTCCACACTTCAATCGCATCAGCCCCCAGCGCGGCGGCCCCCCCCAGAAAGCCCGCAAAATCATTGAAATAATTGTTGTTGTTGATCTCGCCTGCATTGCCCACCACACTGAGCAAAATGCGGAAGCCCTTGCTGTGAGCATCATTGATCATGCCCGCGACGGCTGAGGCATCCTGACCCTGCCCATAGCGCACCTGCATCTTGACCCATGTCATGCGGGCCGTCCGCATGGCATTCACGGTGCGATCTGACAGGCCCAGCACATGCCCGCCGTAGCTAAAGCCGCTGACCGATCCCGTGCTGACGACAGGCGCAGGGAGAGGACTGCCGCCCGCTGCCACAGACGGAGCGCCCGTATCGAGCACAGCCAGCCCGGAGGCGTCGAGGTTGCTGATGTATTGAGCAAAGGCCCAGCCTGTCGCGCTGTTGGCGGAGCCGTGCAGCCATTGGCCGCTGGCATCGCGCCCATCAGCGGCGAAGGTCGTGCCGCGTGGCAACTTGACCACGATCCCAAACGATGTGCCTGCACCGCTGCGGAGGTTCATCAGGCGTGTCACGACACCCGTCGCGGTGGAGCCACCCACTGCGGGCGCACTGCCTGCCGGGGCGGGCGGCTGCGAGGCATCGCCCGATGGAGCACCGACGGTCAGCGGCGCATCATCGGCGATTTGGGGCAACGCAAACGTGCTGTCGAGGCTGATATTGACCAGCGGGGCCGACATCCACCCGACAGCGCCCGCCTGCGAAATGCCGCGCAGCCATTGGCCGCTGACATCGCGTCCATCCAGTGCAACGGTGGTTCCGGCGGGCAGCGTGACGAGAAGACGATACTGCGTGCCAGGGCCGGAGCGGAGATTTGTGTTGCGACGAACCGAGGTAATCACACTCGTTTGTGCTTCTACCAGCGCCGTAACCGTGAGCAGAACGACCAGCAGAAGACTCCAAAAAAAGGCTGTTTTACGCATGAGGATTATAAACTCCAAACACAGATGCCAGGGGCAAGCGGGTTTACGGATGAGCCGATACAAACGTATGGGCGGCGGCATTGTAGCAGAGCGTTCCCAGGCTTCGCAATCACACAATCGGGTGATTGCCCTCCGACGAGAATCGGGCCGCACACTTGAGGCCGCATCGTCTCCTATAAAGACTGTTCAACATAGCGATTCGTTCCTAGAAGCCGTTTTATAATGCCATTCGTTACAAACAAAATGTATTTTCGTGTAGGGACAGGGCCTGCCCTGTCCGTTCATCGCGTGAAAATGGACAGGGCAGGCCCTGTCCCTACACGAATCATGCATAACATTTTGCATTATTAAACGGTCTCTTAGAGCAATCGCGTCAAATCGTAATTCGGTGAAATTAAAACATTCACAATGGTTCTTGTAGGGACAGGGCCGGCCCTGTCCCTGGACTTTGGCACGCCAAACCCCTACATAGATACCTTCTATGGACTTTTGTGAACCAAAAAATTTAGGATGCGATTGCCCTGGATTCGTTCCTATCATCGCCCCTCAAGTCTCATACATTCTGTTATAATCCCCCGCGATTGATCTCCCATGAAAGTAAGCCATAGATGACGCTGCACACCCACTCGCCCCATCCTGGCATCGTGGTTCTCACGTTTGATCGGCCCGAAGCGCTCAATGCGCTGAACCTTGCTATGATGCAGGCCTTTGCTGACGCCGTTGATGCTCTGCACCAGCAGACGGAGACGCTGCGTGTGGTGATTGTGACGGGCGCAGGCCACAAAGCCTTTTCCAGCGGCGGCGATCTCCAGGAGTTGAGCCAGCACGCCGATGAAGCCTCGGCCCGCGATTTCATCACACGCATGGGCGATGCGCTGCTGGCGCTGGAACGTCTGCCTGTGCCCGTCATCGCCGCTGTCAATGGCTATGCGCTAGGTGGTGGCACAGAGATTGCGCTGGCGTGCGATCTGCGCTTGGTCGATGAGGCTGTGACATTTGGGCTGGTGCAGTTGAAGATGGCGCTGACGCCGGGCTGGGGCGCAGGCCAGCGGCTTCTGCGCGTGGTCGGCTATGCGCGTGCGATGCAGCTTTTGCTGGAGGCTGCGCCGCTCAAGGCGGATGCGGTCTATGCATTGGGGCTGGCGAACAAAATTACCCCGCCGGGGCAGGCGTATCTAGGGACGCTGGAATGGGCGATGCAGATTGCCAGCCATTCGCCCGATGTGGTGCGCGGCATCAAGGCGCTGCTGCAAGCCGGACTCACCCAACCCTATGAGAATGCTCTGCACACCGAGCGCGACTTGTTCCCGCCGCTGTGGGCCGCCGAGCCACATATGCAGGCCGTAGAGCGATTTTTACAGCGCAAAAAATAGCAGGCGGACACCCCTTCACCCCCAACCCCTCTCCCACTGCACGGTAGAGGGGCTTTTATACTCCTCCTCGCCCCTTGTGGGAGAGGATAGCCGGGAGGTGAGGGGTTCATGTTTTTATATTCATATTCCACAGGATGATGTGATGAGTGCCTTTTACGAGCGTGTCGCACGTTTCTATGACGCGGAAACATCCGAGAAAGTCGATGATCTCCAACTTTATAGCGAATTGGCCGACACTTACGGTGAGCCGATTCTGGATGTGGGCTGTGGCACGGGTCGCGTACTGATTCATCTGGCACAGGAGGGGCATACCGTACACGGCGTCGATGACAGCCCACAAATGCTGGCGCGGCTTCAACGCAAACTGGATGCCTTCCCGCATCTGGCCGCACAGATCAAAGCGGTCAAGGCCGATATTTTCACCTATACTGCCGATCAACCCTACAAACTCATCCTGCTCACGTATAACGCGCTGATGCATTTTCACACGCAGGACAAGCAGATCGCCCTGCTCAAGCATCTGCACAGCCTGACAGCCAAAGAGGGTCTGCTCGTCATCGATCTGCCGAATGCGGGTGAGATGTTTGCCTCACAGGACAACGACTCGCCGATTCTGGATCGTACTTTCATCGATCACGAATCGGGCCATTTGATCATGCTCTCCGCTGTCAGTCATCTGGATCGCGTGTCACAGTTGATGCGCGTGCAGTGGATCTACGACGAAATCGCTGACGATGGCACGCTGAAACGCCTGTTTGTGCCGCATGTGCTGCGCTACTACTTTGAATCAGAACTGCGCCTGCTGCTGCACGTCACAGGCTTTGTGGTGGAGAATGTGTATGGCAGCACCGAGGGTGAACCTTTCGAGGATGGGTCTGAGCGCATGATTGTGTATGCTCGCCCGCTCTAAAATTGCGTGGTGACGACGTGTTGATTACCGCACGACGAATTGTAGGGACATTCATAATCGCTGTAGCGAGGCCCTGCCTGTACACATAATCATCTGATAAAAATGAATACATCCTGACAGCCATGCCAAAGATTTGATGCTATGCTGGATAAAAACCCCGTCACAATTTGAGCGGAGGGGAAACGGAGGGCAGCGAGAACGCAACTTTCTCGTGAACGCCTCGTAGTATATACTCATGAGCAATAGACCTGTTGAGGTTGATAAACCATGCAAGAACCCAATTTCGAGCAACCCGAAACACCAGATTTCTCAACGGCGGAGCCGTCTGCGGACAGCACCACCGGCACCCCGATGGAGCGCTTCTTCTATCATCAGCGGCGCGCCCTGGAAGAAACCGCTAAAGCCCTCGAATCGCTGCTGCCCCCTGGCTTCAAGGAACATGCGACGGAAGCCAGCAAAGAATTTGCCAAAGGCTTCCGCATTCTTGTGGATGCCACCATTGACGAACTCAAGAAGGTGAGCGAGAAGGACGAAGAGCCTGTCGTCCCTGTTGAGGCCGTTGACACCTCCATCGAAGAAGTCGTTGACGAAATCATCGAAGAAGAAAAAAAAGACGATGAACCCCGTAAGCCCACAACGGGCAAGACGAAGGTCAAAGTCAAAGTCGAGTGACATACTCCCCACACCTAAAGGCGGGAGCATCTGCCGTAAACGCCGGAGGCTTGGCTTACGCCAAGACTTCCACCGACTGAGACAGTATGAGATGATGCCCCATCTCATAGACGCGTCTATCAGAAAAAG
>Ga0105044_10012896_pt1 | contig 11361 bp, 11 predicted proteins | sample MAT01_FD_78092 | JGI IMG/M metagenome (GOLD analysis project Ga0105044, IMG submission 78092) | Freshwater microbial communities from Lake Fryxell liftoff mats and glacier meltwater in Antarctica - MAT-01 | ecosystem: Environmental > Aquatic > Freshwater > Ice > Liftoff microbial mat | place... | reverse complement strand
GCTGGTTGCTTGTAAAGATTGTTTATTCCTAACCACCCACCAGCCACTAACAACCAGCCACTTCCCTAATCCAAACAAAACGCCCGTCCTCTCATGCAAGAGGACGGGCGTAAAAGTCACGCTCGTGGTGCCACCTCAGTTGAAACAAAGCTTGCGAACAAGTTCATTCCCACTCTGTGCTGATAACGGGGCTGATCCGTGCGGCCCTGTTTTCACACGGCCATCCAACTCGCCGACGCCCAATTCGATCCTGCGCTTGCACCATTGGCTTGCACCGCCGCCAATTCTCTGTTGTGTTCACGAGGCCTACTTTTCGTCGGGTCCAGGCTGTTTGCGACTCAAATTATACGGCAAAAAGAGACCCCCGACCCCTAAAGGGGAGTCGCTGATTTACTCAGCGACTCCCCTTTAGGGGTCGGGGGTCTCTGAAGCATGGCGCTAACTATTGGCGATGTTGGATCAACAGAAACTGTTCTACCCGCTACCCCTCCACCACCACCATTCGCGCCAGCACGTCGCTGCCGCTTAGGGCGATGGCTTCGTCACCACCCGCCGGCCGGCCACGCCGCGCCAGGTTTTTGGCCTTCAAACTCTTGGCATTTCCTTTGAGGGTGACGTAGATAATCGTGTTCTCCGGCTCGGCCAGCACCGCATCGGCCACCGTGGCATCACGCACCAGTTTGGCCGTGACCACGCCTTTGCCGGCTCGCCCTTGCACTGGATATTCCTTGAACGCAATCCGCTTGGCCCTGCCATCGGTCGTGGCCAGCACAATGTCCAGCTCGGAGTTATTGTCCTCCAGCGCAATGCCCATGTTCATCACGATGTCGCCATTCAGCAGCTTGATGCCCACGACGCCGGTGGCCGGCAAACCCATCGGCCGCACCTCATCCTGCTTGAAGCGAATGGCCATGCCCTGCTGCGTAAACAGCATCAGGTCTTCGTCGCCCTTGGTCATGCGCGCATTCACCACGCTGTCGCCCTCGTTGACGCCGATGAGGGTGAACAGCGTGCCCGGCGCCCCTGGCAACAACGTCAACTCGCTGCGCTTGATCATGCCGTTACTCGTCGCCAGCACCGAGAAGCCGCCGCCCTCGGCCGGCAAACTGGCCTTCGAGAGCGCAAACCCACCCACCACATCGTCTTCCTTTGGGAAGGGCGAGATAGCGCTGAGCATGGCTCCCTGGCCGGCCACCACGTCCTCCAGTGGCAGATTGTTCACGCCCAGCACGACCGCGCGGCCCGACGAGCCGACCACATACACCAGCTCTTTCGTCGTCGTCTTCACGATTATGGCCGGCACAATCTCTGCCGTCGATGTCACCCGCGGCGCATCGTTCACCCGTCCAATCTTGCCGTTTTGGCCGATCACAACATAGGTCGTCTGCGTGGGGACGAGTTCGTCCATCGTCAGCGCCATTTCTGAAGAGGACGACTGACGGCCGACGGCGGACGACTTTTTGCCATCGCCGGTATGCTTGTTCTTACCGTCGTCCGTCGTCCGTCGTCCGCTGTCAGTCCGGCCCACAATCGTCGTCTTGCGCGCATCCCCAAAGCGCTCCTTCAACGACAGCAACTCCTCGCGAATGACGCTCAGCACCTTGGCTGGGTTGGCCAGCAGATCTTCGAGGAATTTGATGGTCTTGCGCAACTCACTGAGTTCGTCTTCCAGCCGCTTGCGCTCCAGTTGGGCCAGCCGGCGCAACGGCATTTCCAGAATGGCGTTGGCTTGCAGTTCGCTGAATTGGAACTGCTGGATGAGGCCCTGGCGCGCCGCGTCGGTATCGCGGCTGGCTCGAATCAGCTTGATGATTTTGTCGATGATGTCCAGCGCCTTGACCAACCCCTCGACAATGTGCGCGCGCGCCTTGGCCTTCTTCAGGTCGAACTCGCTGCGCCGGCGCAGAATCTCGCGGCGGTGCTCGATGAACACCTGCAACAGCTTCTTGAGCGAGAGCACCCGCGGCTCGCCCTCCACCAGCGCCAGCATGATGACGCCGAAGCTCTGGCGCATGGCCGTGTATTTGTAGAGCGCGCCCAGAATCTTGCGCGCATCCTCGTTCTTGCCGATGTCGATGACCACGCGCATGCCGCGCCGGTCACTCTCATCGTGAATGTCGGTGATGCCGGTGATCTTGTCATCGCGCACCAGATCGGCGATCCGCTCGATCATCGCGCTCTTGTTCACTGCATACGGCAGCTCTGTGACGATGATATGGGTCTTGCCGCGCACGCCCTCTTCGATGTGCGTCTTGGCCTGCATGATGATCTTGCCGCGGCCCGTGGCATACGCGGCTTTGATCGCGTCGCCGGCGAACATATCGTCCTCGCCGCCGGCCTTGTCGTTGTGGCGGAAGATGATCGCGCCGGTGGGGAAATCCGGCCCTTTGACGAACTTCATCAGATCGTCCACGCCCACTTCCACATCCGGCAGCGTGGTCAATGTGCCGGCCTTCACGGCGCGTTTGAAGCCGGCCGAGTCCACGATTTGATCGATCAGATACACCGTGGCATCCACCACCTCGCCGATGTTGTGCGGCGGAATATTGGTGGCCATGCCCACGGCAATGCCGGTTGCGCCGTTGACGATGAGGTTGGGTAGCGCGGCTGGCAACACCGTTGGCTCGGTTTGCGTGCCATCGAAATTCTCCTGAAAATCAACCGTCTCTTTTTCGAGATCGGTCAGCATGTCCATGGCCGGCCGGCTCAGGCGCGCCTCGGTGTAGCGCATGGCCGCCGGTGGGTCACCATCGACCGAGCCAAAGTTGCCCTGGCCGTCCACCAGCATGTAGCGCATCGAGAAGTCCTGGGCCATGCGGGCCATGGCCTCATAGACGCTGATGTCGCCGTGCGGGTGGAACTTGCCCAGCACATCGCCGACGATGCGCGCGCTCTTGCGATACGGCGTGGTGGGCGACAGGCCCATGTCCTGCATCACATACAGGATGCGCCGCTGCACCGGCTTCAGGCCGTCGCGCGCGTCGGGCAGGGCGCGGCTGACGATCACGCTCATCGAGTAGGACAGATACGAGTCCTTCATCTGCGCGTCGATGTCGACGCGCCGAATCTTGCCGAATGCGTTGGTCTCGACCGCCAGTGAAGGCTGGACGAGACCAACGCCATCGCCGGGGCCGGAGCCGTTTGAATCCACTGAGACGATTGCTTTCTTGGCCATGTGTTTGCTTAAAAGGTCTATTAATCCTGATCCAAATCGATTAGGACGTTTGTTCTAGTTTGAAGTAATTATACGTGTTACAAAGGTCAAATTACCACACTCCTTTATTAAATTACTACTCATCACATTCAGTTGCGAACATCTGTGGTGAGTGAGGGTGATTACCGGACGTCTGCAAGGGAGGCGAAAAATAACAACTTTGAATGAGGAACGCTCACGCAACGCGCCGATAAGCCCTCTTCTTGCGCGACGGCTCTGTCGCCACAAGCCAGCCCTCGGCCACCCAATCGCTCAGCAACACCCGCGCCATTCGCACGGATAGGCCCAGCGTGGCTGCAATATCGGCGCTGGTGATCGTGCTTTGCCGGTCAAGGAGCCGCGTTAGGGCCGTGGCGCGCTGGAGCCTCAATACATCGGTGGCCGTTTCGCCCATCGCTTAAATGACCTGCTCAGTTTCTTCCCGAGTCAGCCGATTGCCTTCGATCTGGGTTGAAAAGTGTGTAGAGCGTAGTCGCGCACGATAGCGTAGCCACTATAAAGTTTCAGGTGAAAGTGGCATGCGCTCCTCAAAGGTTTAGGGTCTTCAATATTCATTGCCGTTATCCTGCCGTTATGATGCCGATAAATCCAGCCGGCCCTTTGCATCGCGTTCACCGCTTTCTTACGCGCCTCTCATCAGCCTCAACCCCCTCGCCTATAATCTCTTTATCAATCCGCAAAGTGAAGAGAAGGCTTAATGGCAGACCTATTTGATAAGATTGCAAAAGACCCCACGTTGAAGCTGGCCAACATGGGCCGGCAGATGGGGATCTACCCCTACTTTCGTCCGTTGTCCGAAACTGAAGGCACCGAGGTCGTCGTCGACGGCCGGCGCATGATCATGATCGGCAGCAACAACTATCTCGGCCTCACCACCCATCCAAAGGTACGTCAGGCTGCCATTGCTGCGATCCAGCACTATGGCACCAGTTGCACCGGCAGCCGCTTTCTGAATGGTACGCTGGAGTTGCACAAAGAACTGGAGCGCCGGCTGGCCAAGTTTCTGGGCCAGGAAGCTGCCATCTGCTTTGGCACCGGCTACCAGAGCAATGTCGGTGCCATCACCGCGCTGCTGGGCAAGGACGATGTGGCCATCTGCGACAAAGAGGATCATGCCTCATTAATGGACAGCGTGGCCATGTCCGGCTCGCGCATGAAGCGCTTCAAGCACAACGATCTTGAAGATCTGGAGCGCGTGCTGAAGGAAATCAACACCGAGACCCCCAAGGCCGGCAAGCTCGTTATCGTCGATGGCGTGTATTCCATGGGCGGCGATCTGGCGCCCATGCCCGAACAGGTCGCGCTGTGCAAGCAATATGGCGCGCGCTATTTCCTCGACGATGCCCACGGCATCGGTGTTATGGGCCAGGGCGGCCGCGGCACTCACTTCCACTTCAACTGCGTTGAGGGGGCCGATCTGATCATGGGCACCTTCAGCAAGAGCTTTGCCTCGCTGGGCGGGGTTATTGCCGGCGGCAAGCAGGTGATTGACTTTGTCCAGCACCACGCTCGCAGCTACATGTTCAGCGCGTCCATGCCGCCGGCCAATGTGGCCACCGTGCTGGCCTGCCTGGATGTGATCGAGGAAGAGCCCAACTATGTGCAGCGTGTGCATGTGCAGGCCGACAAGATGCGCGCCGGCCTCAAGTCCATGGGCTACGACACCGGCGCCAGCGTCACGCCCATTATTCCGGTCATGATCGGCGAGCAGATGAAGACGATCTACACCTGGAAAGCCTTCTTCGAAGCCGGCGTGTATTTGAACCCAGTGGTGCCGCCGGCCACCCCGCCCAACAAAGGCCTGCTGCGCACCAGCTACATGGCCACCCACACCGATGATCAAATCGAAACCCTGCTCGACATCTTCAAGGATGTGGGCCTCAAGCAAGGTTTGATTTCGCCATAGCTCGGGGGAAGGCGGAAAGAGGTGAGAGATGAGTGTCGAGTCCAATCTCGTTTGGTGCCCAAATCAGGACTCAACACTCATCCCTTTCCGCCTTCCCCCTTCCCCTTCTTACGGCTCCAAGTGCTTCTTGAAGAAATCGGTGATGGCGTTGTAGCACGTCACCTTGTTGGCAAACTTGATCACGTCGTGACCTTCATCGGCAAACAGCAAATACTCGGCGGGCTTGCCGCGCGCGTGTAATTGCTCCACCACATCGCGGCTCTCCTGCTCGACCACGCGCGGGTCGTTCTGGCCCTGAATCACCAGCATGGGACATTGCACATCGGCAATATGCGTGCGTGGCGACCGCTCGACCAAAAACTCTCGACCGCGTTCTGGATGGTCCAGCGCCAGATGGAAATAGGTCTGCCACGACTCGGGCAGCCGGGCTATGAAGGTGAACAGGTCGTACGGCCCAAACATATTCACTGCAGCCGACCATAGCTCGGGGTGCCGTGCGGCCAGTGTCAGGGTCATGTAGCCGCCGTACGAGCGGCCAATCACGGCCGCGCGGCTCACATCCACCCGCTTGTGTTTGGGCAGCACCTGGGTCATGGCGTGCACGTGGTCCAGCCGGTACTGCCCACCCCAGTCGTGATCGACCCGCTTGGTGTAGTCCAACCCATAGCCCGAGCTGCCGCGCGCATTCGGCACAAACACGGCAAAGCCATTCAGGGTCAAAAACTGGATCAAGGGCATCGAGAACCATGCAAAGTTGGGCCGCTCCTGGCTCTGCGGCCCGCCGTGCACGTAATACACCAGCGGGCGCGGCCCTTTGAACTTGAGCGCAGCCGCCGGCAAATACAGGCGCGCCGACACGCGCAGGCCATCGTGCGAGGTGAACGAGGCATCTTCGCCGGCCGCCAGCCAATCGGCTGGAATACCCAACAACTTCTCGTCGGTGTGGCAAATGGGTTTGCCTTTGGCCGGCACGCTATACAACTGCGTCGGTGTGGTGGCCGTGCAAAATGAGAGCGCGTGCGTCCGGGTCTCCGGGTCGTATGACGGCGCTTCCAACACACCGTTGCCGAGCGCACCCTCGCCCGCGATCACCCGCGAAATGCGCATAGTGAGTCGGGCCTCATCGAACACGGCCTCATATAGCCACGACACGCCGTCGATGTTGTAGTGCAGGCTATAGCGGTTGCCCTCAAGATGTTCCACGGCGCTCAGTTCGCCGAGGCCGGTGTGGCGCTGGCCGACGATTTTCACCGGCTGCATATCCGGCGTCTTTTTGCCCGCTGATTTCAGCTCCAGATAGCCCAGGCCATAGCTGTCTTCAAACAGGGTCGTGGTGCATAGCACGCCACTCGCTTGCCGGCGAACGCATCGCCAAAGGCCGGCTTGGGGTAGCCGCCGTCCAGCGGCACCCACATCGGCTGGTAGTTCTCGTCGCTGTTCTGGTCCAACATCAGCAGCATTTTGCCGAGCTTGGGGAAGGGATAAAACAAGTGGCCGCCGAGATCAGTTCAGGGTTTTGCAACGCGATCTCGGGCGGCAACACCGGCTTGGGCACACTGCCGCCGGCGCGCGCTTCCATGGCATACAGGCTCAGGCGGCCGCTCAGGTTGCTGACGAAATAGATGTGGCCGCCGCTGAGCCGAGGCGCAAGAAACAGGCGGGCCGATAGCAATGATTCGATCTGGATCATGGGTTTCGTTTAACTCCATGTTGGGGTTGGGTCAAGTTACGGCTGGATTCCCATCATATCGCTGCATTTACTTCACGTCACAAGCCTGCAAACGTTGCCAAAGATTACGTTTAAGGGCCAAATGTCAGCCTGAGAATGCGCTGTTAGGCAACGAATAGTTGCAATACAAGACATTGAGTGACGCATTGGCGAATATGGAGCCAGATTAACGTCATTCTTTTGAACCCTCAACCTCATCCTAAATTATGATACGAGCGAACCTATTATGAAACCAAATCGACTTGAAGCCTTTAGCGACGGCGTCATCGCCATCATCGTCACCATCATGGTGCTGGAACTCAAAGCGCCGCACGAGCCCACCATGGCCGCGCTGCTGGAAGTTGCGCCTATTTTTATTTTCTACATCTCTAGTTTCCTGGTGGTCGCGGCTATGTGGGTGAACCACCATTATCTAATTCACCTAGTCAAAGCCGTGAATCCCAAGTTGCTGTGGGCCAACATTATTCTCCTGTTCTTCATGTCGCTAATTCCCTTTGTGACGGCCTACATGGGCGAGAACTACACGGTGGCGCTGTCTGTAGCTGCTTATGGCACCGTGCTGACCCTGACGTCGCTGGCCTATACCGGGCTGCACTTGGTCGTTGCCCAGCAAAGTCAGGCTGACCCTGACCTGGTGCAACATCATCAGAGCAGCATCCGCAAGAGTGTTATTTCAACCGGACTGTATGCGCTGGCGGTGCCGTTGGCTTTTGTGTCGATCTATCTGTCCTTCGCCATTTTTGTCCTGATTCCGGCGATTTACTTTTTGCCACAAAAACGGGCTGTAGCGGTGCCTGAACCCGAGATGGCGTGATAGGCACGAAACGCCTTGATTTCCGGCCTTTTAGCATTGAGCAGTCTGACCCTTCTGTCTAGACACACGTTCTAGACAGACTTTCTGGACATCCTATGAAACAACTCCAATACAACGAATACGGCACCCCCGAGGTGCTGCACTGGGCCGAAATCGCGCTGCCGACACCGAAAGCGGATGAAGTGTTGGTGCAGGTCAAAGCGGCCAGCCTGAACCCCACCGACAGCAAAATGCGCCAGGGCAATTTGAAGATGATGACGGCCCTGAAGCATTTCCCGATGGGCATGGGGCTGGATTTTGCCGGCATCGTCACGGCCGTGGGTGCCGATGTGACCCATCTCAAGATCGGCGATGAGGTGATGGGCGTGGTGCAAGGCAGCGGCGGCTATGGCTTCGCCGACTACACGGTGGCGGCCGCAAAAAATGTGTATCTCAAACCGGCGCAATACACCTTTGCCGAGGCGTGCTGCCTGCCGATGAATGCCACGGCCGCGTGTGTGGTGGTCAATGACTACCTGCATCCGGCCCCTGGCATGGACATTCTGATCAACGGCGGCTCGGGCGGGATTGGTCTGTTCGTGGTGCAACTGTGCAAGGCCAGGGGCGCGAAAGTGAGCGCGACCTGTAGCGCCGAGGCGGCCGATGCGGTGAAAGCTCTCGGTGCGGATGAAGTGATCGATTACAAGACCACTGATGTTTATGCTGCCGGCAAGTTGTATGACGCCATTTTGGATGCCGCCGGTGTGATGCACTTTGCGCAGGCCCAGGCCATCTTGAAGGCGCACGGCCAATACTGCACCCTGACCCCCAACATGGAAACCATCGTGGGCCAAGTCGGCAGCCTGTTTGGCAACAAAAAGGAAAAGAACGTCTTCGCCATTGGCGGCCCCAAGGAGATGCAGGAAGTCCTTGCGTCGGCCCAGGCCGGCCAGCTAAAACCCGTGGTCGGCAAGACCTATCCGCTCTCCGAGGCCAAAGACGCACTCACCCAATTTGAAAACGGCAAGATCAAAGTCGCCGGCAAAACCGTGTTGGTCGCAATGCCGTAGCCGCGTGAGAGTGTTTGTAGGGGCAAGAACCCACCCCTACACTACACAATGACAATGTCCATCCCCTAGCGAATAAACGCGGCCACCTGATTCGCTAACGCATCCTGAATGCGAATCTTGTGGCTTTCGAGGATCGGCATCGGCAGTGCATCCAACGCATAAAAGCCGATGTCGGTGCTCTCATCGCTGATGGTCATCGCGCCGCCGGTGATGCGGCACGCGAAGCACAGATTGACGTATTGCACCACGTTGCCGTCTTTGTAGCTGCCCACGTGAAATTGAGTGGGATCTGAATACACGCCCACCAGCCGCGCGATGGCCACTTCGAAGCCCGTCTCCTCCCACACCTCGCGCACACACGTCTCGGTGATGCTCTCGCCGATGTCGGTGCGGCCACCTGGCAAACCCCAGTAGCCGTTGTCCTCGCGCTTTTGCAGGAGCAATGCGCCATTCACATTGAATACCACTGCACACGCGCTCGGCCACAATGAGTTAGGCGGCCCATCCAGCTTTTTGCCGGTGGCGTCGTAATAGGTCTTGGTGTGCAGGTCTTTGGCGTAGTGCATCGCGCCTTGGTCTGGGTTTGGGTTGCTCATGCTATAGATTCGTAAACAACTGCCTTGATGACCAGCAGATTTTCACCACGAAGACACAAAGCAAGCACCAAGGACACGAAGCGTTTAAAGGTAATCACTTTGGGTCTTTGTGTCCGCTTTGTGTCTTCGTGGTGAAAATCCAATGGTCTATTTGTTTTTGCCGCATCAAGCATAATCCAACCATCCATGACCCACATTCCCAAAGGTTTTGAAGACATCGCCGTAACCATGCAACAGGCGAATCAGGATATTCTGACGCGGCTGCACGATTACGGCTACCTCATCGAGGACTATCCCGACTTCGCCAACGCCGGCAACCCCGCCGGCATCGCCGCCGCCAAAGCCCATCCCATGCAAGGCATCCTCAAGTATCACGGCCTGGCCGATTGGGATTGGCGCACCGCATTTCTGCCCAGCATCTCCGTGGTCAATGATGTGGCGTATTCGCTCACTCTCGTCGAATTTGATCCAACACTGGAACAGGACACCTTGATCTTGAACAGCAAACCAGCCGAGTTGCGCGAAGTAGAACGGGTGAGCCAGAGCCTCAACGCCGTGCGCAATCTGGCCCGCATCCAAAGCCATGCCCGCGTCATCTCCAAAAATGTGGTGAAGGGCGGCAAGGCCGGCAAAGGTCTGGGCACCAGCGCCAGCGGTTCAGCCGCCCTGGCCACCGCCGCCATCGCTGCGGCCTTTGGGGTTGATGTGGTGCGTAACAAGCGCTTTGTCACCACGATGGCGCGCTTGCTGGCCGGCAGTGGCTGCCGCTCGGCCAGCGGCGGTGTGTCGCTGTGGCTCAGCTATCCCGGCATCGCCCACGAAGACAGTTTTGCGCTGCGGCTCGACCAGCAGGGTCAGCTCGACGATATGCGGCTGATCACCATTCCCATCGACTCGCGCATCGGCCTCAAAACCGAGCAGGCCCACGCCGATGCGCCGCACAGCCCGTGGTTCAAAACCTGGATGTTGCATCGCCGCAACGAGGTCTTCAAAGTGCTGGACGCCGTGCAACACCGCGACTGGCGCACCGTGGCTCAATTCGCCGAGCTCGACAGCATTCAGCTGCACGCCGTCACCATGACTGGCGGCAATGACCACAAACTATTCGCGTGGGAGCCCGAGAACATCGCCCTGTTTCGCGCCTGTGATGACTTGCGCGCCGAGGGCACGCCCGTCTACTTCTCCACCGACACCGGCCCCACCATGGTTTTGCTGACCCACAAGGACGATGTGGCCGCAGTGGCCGAGCGTATGCGCGCGCTCAATGCCGACGTCATCGAAAGCAACATCGGCGACGGCGCACGGCTGATCGATGTGGATGTGGCGAGAGCTGAATTAGGAAGATAAGGAGAAGTCAGAAGTCAGACGTCAGATGTCAGGAAGTATGTGGTTGACCTCGGTTCTGACCTCTGACCTCTGACTTCTGATATCTGACCTCTGCCTACCGAATCTCCTCCTCATCAAACTGCGTGCGATCATCGCGCAGCACCCAGCTTTGGGTCTGGCCGGCGCGGCCGTGGGGCACCGACACGATCACGAACGAGATCACCGGCCACGCCCATTCGCGATCGGTTTCCGAGGCGCGGGAGGGGTGATCGGGGTGCGAGTGAAAGAAGCCGATGATGTCGAGATCGAGCTTGGCGGCGGCGCGGTCGGCACGAGCCATATCCTCGGGTGAGATGAGGAAGCGATTGCGCTGGCTCTCGTGGTCATTCACCTCGGTCCAGGCGTTCTCGACCAGAATCACATCGTGCACAGTCTTCACCGGCACGCGCTGTTCACGGTTCAACACCGGCTCCAGGTCCGCGCGCGGAAATTCAATCTCGCCAATCAAAATGCCACACGCCTCGTGCGGATAGCCGGCTTCAAGATGCGCGTGCATTTTGGCCAGCAAGGGTTTAGCAATTCGCAACATAGAACAATTGTGGGGAAAGGAAGACTCAAGACTCTTGACTCTAGAGTCTTACCAAAATGTCTCGCTCATCGATTTGAACCCGGCGTCCGAAAATGTGGTCACGACAACACCGGCCTTCAGCTGCTCGGCCAGCCGCAG
>Ga0105044_10012890_pt1 | contig 11364 bp, 8 predicted proteins | sample MAT01_FD_78092 | JGI IMG/M metagenome (GOLD analysis project Ga0105044, IMG submission 78092) | Freshwater microbial communities from Lake Fryxell liftoff mats and glacier meltwater in Antarctica - MAT-01 | ecosystem: Environmental > Aquatic > Freshwater > Ice > Liftoff microbial mat | place... | reverse complement strand
GTATCGCGCCGCCGAAGCCTTTGTCTATCCTAGCCTGTTTGAAGGATTTGGGCTGCCTGTGCTGGAAGCGATGGCGTGTGGGGTGCCCGTAATTTGTAGCGATGCTGGCAGTTTGGTCGAGGTTGCAGGAGACAACGCGTTGATTTTTCCAGCACACGCGGAAGCTGCCTTGGTCGCCCGCCTGCATGAACTGTTTGGCGATGGCGCATTACGCCACCGCCTGGCTTGTGCTGGTGTGGCACGCGCCCAACAATTTTCGTGGCAACAGACGGCACGCGCCACACTTGATCTTTATCAAACGGTGTTGAATCATCAACTATAGAATGCACTTCAACTTTATTGACAGATATGGTAGACTAGAATGTGTGAACACAAGCCGATTTTTCACAGCAACGGAACGCAGCATGTTAAATAAGGGCATGTAGTTACATGGCTACATTTAATAACATCGATCTTACAACCTCTTCCGTCAGTTTAGCGACGACACGCGCCAAATTGCATAAGCGCGATAGCAAGCTGGCGAGGTTGGTGCGGCTGGTAAAGCCAGAGCGTTGGCAGTATATTCTACTACTTACAGATGCGCTCTTGATGCTGCTGGCCTTTGCCGGTGCCTATGCGGTGCGCTACGTATGGCAAATTGGCCGCACGGTTGATCCGGCCAACCAGGTTGGCATCCAAGCCTATCTGGCCTTTGCCTGTTTGCTGGTTATCGTTTGTCTGCTCTCCTTTCGCTTCTCCCATGTATATCCCTACAAAGTGGGGCGCAGTGTTGTCGAAGAAACCTATATGATTGGCACGGCCACCACGTTGGCGGTGGTGGTACTCAGCGGAATCAATCTCATTTATCAGCCACTTTCTTATAGCCGGCTCCTCTTTCTCTACACCGCTATTTTGATCACGCTCTTTCTGGGCATTAGTCGTCTGCTGATCACTCAGGCGCGCCTGCACTTGCGCCACTATGGCATTGGTGTCAAGCGCGTACTCTTGGTCGGCGCTGGCGACATGGGCCGCATGGTTATGCGCACCGTAATGGCGCGGCCCGAATTGGGCTATCAGGTGGTCGGTTTTCTTGATGACAATTTAGCCAAAGGCCAGACCGATATTGGGCCGTTCAAAGCATTAGGGCCGCTGGAAAATTGTCAGGAAGTGTTAGCGCAATACACCATCGACAATGTGATTATCTGCCTGCCCTGGCAAAGTCACCGCATGATCCAGCGCCTGTTGCGCACCTGCGAACATCACCGCATCCGCGCCCAGATCGTCCCCGATTTCTTTCAACTGACCAAAGATCAATTACAGGTTGAAGAACTCGACGGCATTCCCCTCTTGAGTACCCGTACTCTTTCGATCCAGGGGTGGAATCTGGTGTTAAAACGTGCCGCCGATCTGCTCATGACCAGCGTTTTGGGGTTGCTGGCCCTGCCGTTGATTTTGTTGATCGCATTGGCAATTCGGCTCGATTCGCAGGGGCCGATTATTTATCAACAAAAACGGATTGGCAAAAATGGCAAACCCTTTACCTGTCACAAATTCCGTTCGATGGTAACCGATGCCGATGCGCTGCGTCCTGTGATTGCGGATCAAAACGAGGCCACGGGGCCACTCTTTAAAATGCGCAATGATCCGCGGCAAACACGCGTGGGTCGTTTTCTGCGCCGCTATAGTCTGGATGAATTACCCCAGCTCTATAACATTTTGTGTGGCGAGATGAGCTTGATCGGGCCGCGGCCCAATTTACCGTTCGAGGTCGATCAATATCAGGAATGGCACAAGAAACGGTTGAGTGTAAGTCCGGGCCTGACCGGCCTTTGGCAAGTGAGCGGGCGCAGCGATCTTACCTTTGACGAAATGGTGCTGCTCGACATCTACTATGTGGAAAACTGGAGCCTAGCGCTTGATCTCCATATCTTGTTGCGTTCGATTCCGGCGGTGGTGCGCGGGCGCGGCGCTTATTAGACTGTTAGTCAGGTGAAATGGGTGTTTGGCTAGCCTAGAATCCTACTTGTATAGGAGTTAAGCAGTTGGCAGCGTTGCCATCTCTGGTGGCAGGCCGGCAGGATGCCGGCGTTCCCAGGCAATTGCGTAACTTCTATTGTAATTAACCCCAACCAATAAGAATCCTGAGATTGTCATGAGGCCACAACGAATCCTCATTTTGATGAGTAATACTGGCGGCGGGCATCGGGCCAGTGCCGAGGCGCTCAGAGCCGGTTTTACCCAACTCTATGGGGAGCGCTTTCAGGTTGAGATCATCGATCTGTTGATCGAACATCTACCGTGGCCACTCAATCAGTTGCCGCAAACCTATTCGTTTATGGTCAATGAAGCGGCCTGGCTCTGGAAATTACTGTGGAAGACGGGCAATCATCCCACCACGGTACGCCGCTTTTCCATGAGCGTGGCGCGCCTGGGCAGCAACTCGGTGGCGCGCATTTTTACCAGCTACCAACCCGATCTGATCATCTCAGTGCATCCGCTTGTACAAGAATTTACGCTCTATGCGCTACAGCAGATGCACCGGCAAATTCCTTTTGTCACGGTTGTCACCGATTTAGCCACGGCGCATCCGCTCTGGTTTCATCCCGCTGTAGATGCCTGCTATGTCGCCAGCGAGGCAGCCTATTATGGGGCGCGCCGCGTCGGGCTTCGGCCAAAACAGTTGTATCTTTGTGGCTTGCCGATCCGTCCCGCCTTTGCCGTACCAACTCTGCCGCGCCAAGAATTACGAAGCAAACTTGGGTTGGATCTTGATCTACCGGCAGTCTTGATTATGAGCGGGGGTGATGGAGTTGGCCCCGTTGAAGAGATCGCGCAACAAGTGGCAAAACACCTCAGCCCAGCGGGCGCGCCGCGCGGACAAATGATTGTCATTTGTGGCCGGAATACCCGCTTGCAGCAAAGGCTGACCAGTCAGCAATGGCCAATTCGGACGATTGTGCATGGCTTTGTCGATAATATGCCAGAGTTGATGGCCGTGTGTGACTGTATTATCACCAAAGCGGGGCCGGGTACCATTGCCGAAGCGTTGATCAGCGGGCTACCAATTATTCTGAGCGGCTTTATTCCGGGGCAAGAAGAAGGCAATATTCCCTATGTCCTAGAGAATGATGTGGGATATTACGGTCGATCGCCAGAAGAAATCGCGCTAACGGTTCACCGTTGGTTTACCGAGGAACGGGAGCAGTTGGCTCACATGGCGGCGCGGGCACGCGCCTTGGGCAAACCACAAGCAACCTTCCAAATTGTGGAGTCAATTGCCCAATTGCTGGAGCTACAGACCCCTCCCGAGAAACGCCCCCGCACCGCGCCTGTTACTGGCTACAGCCGCTAAATCAATGATAGACGCTATGGCAAAAAAAGGAGAGCACCTGGGTTCAGGTGCTCTTTCCTTGTTAGCGTAATGTTTCCATATTGTGGCGTTGGGGTAAGCAATAGCCCTGACCGCGCACCGTCACCACGTAGCGGGGATTATCCGGATCTGGCTCGATCTTGCTGCGCAGACGACGCACATGCACCCACAGCGATTCGACCGTACCCTTGCGCACGGGATCCCAAGCCTTGGCCAGGAGAAAACCGGGAGAGAGCACGCGCCCACGGTTATTATAGAGAATATGCATCAGGCGGTTTTCCGTGGGGGTCAACATAATCTGATCATTTTCGACCACGGCATATTGTTGGGCAAAGTTAATGCGCAGATGATCATCGATCACCAATTCAGGATCAACAACCTGATCCGACGCGACACGCAACAACACACGACGCACACGGGCCAACAATTCCGAGAACGCAAATGGCTTGGTAATGTAATCTTCGGCGTAGCGATTGAGACCTTCTACCTTGGTGTTGGTATCCGAAAGCGCCGAGAGAAAGATGATCGGAATATCACCCATGCGCCGCAATTCAGTCGCAACGGCAAACCCATCCATACCAGGCATCATAATGTCCAAGATCACCAGGTGAGGCAATCCTTCCTGTTGCACGATCTCAAGTGCTTCTGTTCCGCTGCCAGCAGCATAAACAGTGTACCCTTCGCGCTGTAGACGCAGATTCAGCATCAGCCGTGTATCGGCGGCATCATCGACCACCAAAATACGCTTAGGGTCATTTACACTTGTTACAGCTTGTTGTTCACTCATCGAACACTTCCTTTTTATGAAATTAACTTTTACTACGACGAACTGCAAACAGGCTACATAGGGCAGAAATTTATAAAATACGGCTTCTCAATTGGTCACATTCATTACGAACAGTAATTTGACAAAAAAAAAGTAAGCTACTATGCAAATCGCAAGGTTTAGATTCGGTATTTACCACTCGGTACGTACTGCAATAGACATCTATCCTTACATAAGTTAGATGTATGGCAAATTGCATTATTTGTATAGACGTTACATTACACTAGATTGGAACGATTTTTCTTATCAATTACATTACGATGCCTAGTAAAGAGCGCATCGCTTATGAAGCAGTAGCGAACCAAATTCGTACAAGCCTTACTCTACTATATTGATCCAGCTTGCTTCCGTCTGACAACTTCCTAAAGTGAGCAAGCCAGTAACAGGACTTATCGACTTGGCCAACTTAATTTGCCTACTTATTTTTTTAGCCACTTGATTCTATCATCAACGGTGCTAGGAAGTATATAATTTGACTTACTAGTTAACCTTAATCCAATGCCTTAAAAAATTTATGGATTGTTTTTAGATAATCTACTGGAAAACAATGGTCGTTTACAGTTTCGTTCAAATTATATCAGACATATATATCAAATTGTGTTACAGATTATTACAAAAGACGCAGGGTTACCCGCTGGGAGTTAACGAAATGATAACAAGACTTAAGAAAAGTTTAGCAAAGGTACTTTATGGCAGCGTTATACTCCTGGCTTTTCTGTTCGGTAACATTACTGGCTGGTTTGTCCGCCCAGTCCTAGCCGCCGAAGCGCCCCCCGAATTTGCGCTCTTTTGGGAGGCCTGGGATATTGTACTTACTAATTTTGTTGATCAAGATAAGATTGATTTCCAGCGCATGACGTATGGTGCCATTCAGGGAATGTTAGATACCTTGGGGGATGAAAATCATACTGTCTTTTTTGATCCAGAGACCGCACTTTTACAAGCAAGCGCACTGGAAGGATCGTTTGAAGGGATTGGGGCCAATGTCTCTATGGAAAACGGTCAATTTGTTGTTACGTCACCCATGCGCGGTTCGCCAGCCGAAGCCGCAGGTATCTTGCCCGGCGATATTGTCCTGGCGGTAGACGGCACGCCAGTCGAAGATTTGCCAGAGTGGGATGTGATCAATCATGTGCGCGGACCAGCGGGCACATCTGTAGTCTTGACCGTACTGCACCCAGGCACCAGCGACCCTGTTGATATCACCATTATCCGGGGTCGCATCGAAGTGAAAAGTGTGGCTTGGGCGCGCATTCCGAACACCGACATCGCCTATGTACAGATCACGCAGTTTGCCGGTGATACGAACTTTGAATTGATGCGTGTATTGCAGCACATTCGCGAGGAGGCAACAAGCGCCCAGCCCGTGCAAGGAATTTTGTTGGATCTGCGCAACAACCCTGGTGGCTATCTGCATGAGGCCGTACGGATTGGTAGCCAGTTTTTGGACAATGGCCAAGTGATCCTTCATGAACGCGATGCCAGCGGAGACATCGAAACCCAGAAAGCCTTTGGCAATGGCTTCGCGCGCGATTTGCCTGTCGTTGTGCTGATCAATCAAGGCTCAGCGAGTGCGGCAGAAATTCTAGCTGGTGCATTACAAGAGAATGGACGGGCAAAATTAATTGGTGAGACAACCCTGGGAACAGGGACGATCCTACACCCATTTACCTTAAGTGATGGCTCGGTCATCCGGCTGGGCGTCACCAACTGGTTAACCCCTGAATTTAACTTGATCAAAAATCAAGGAATTCAACCGGATGTGCGGATTACGCAGCCAGCGTCTGTACAACTGGTAGATGCCACCTGGCTGCAAGAGCAAACCGGTGACGCAACGTTGACGACAGATGACGCACAGTTTCAGGCCGCGCTCTTCGCCTTACGCTTATTGCTTTTAAAACGCCAATGAAAGCCTAGCGATAGAGACCATGCTTGGCAATATACGCTTCTACCATACGGGGAATTTGGTGCGCAATCGGGGCACCAGCGCGAATGCGGTCGCGGAGGGTACGGCTAGCAATTTCCAGCTCTGGCATGTCCAAGAGCAGCACACGCCGACGTAGCCCCGGCAGCGCCGCTTCTAGGGAGGCCCAATCGATCTCAATATCGTGGCGGGTTAGCACAACCAAGGTACACGCTTGGATCAACCACTGGGGTTGTCGCCAAGTGGGCAGATCGCGCAGACTATCCATGCCCATCAAAAAATAGAGTTCGGTATCGGCACCTACCTCCTCGCGGAGAAGTTGTACCGTATCATTGGTATAGTGCGGACCGGGGCGATCCGCATCCACACGGCTGACCCACAGCGCATCCGTATCAGCCACAGCTAACTCGGTCATCAGCAGCCGATGGGCAATGGGTGTTACCTGGCGATCCTGCTTATGTGGCGGATCGCCCACGGGGACCAGATAGACGCGATCGAGGGCAAGTCGAAAGCGCGCCTCTTCGGCCAGGATCAGATGCCCAATGTGGATGGGATCGAAGGTGCCACCAAAAATGCCGACGCGCTGCCTTGCCACTGTGCCTTACTCGTCTCCAAAGGCGTTTTCATAGCCCCAAGTCAGCTCAATATCGCCAATGCGCACCATGTCGCCATCTTGAATGCCATCTTCGCGCAGGGCATCGGAAATCCCCATCGCGCGCAGAATGCGTTGAAAGCGCATCCCTGCTTCATAATAATTCCATTTGGTCATCTGGGCCGCACGTTCAATCGCGATCCCTTCGACCCACCAAACATGATCGCCCAAGCGGTAAATGGCAAAGGCTTTTTCGTCCTCAGTTGGCGTAATTTCGGGTAGAATCTCGACGGCGGGTGCTTCTTCCTTTGGCAATGCATCCAGCATCGCTTGCAAACGATAGAGCAACGGGTCGAGATTTTGGTGAGAAACCGCACTAATTGCCATTACAGGATAGCCGCGCTCCTGCATGGCTTGTTCAACTGCCGGCCAATGCTCTTGGGCACTGGGCAAATCCATCTTGTTCAGGACCACCAGTTGGGGCTTATTCTGTAACCCCGGTTTGAACAATGCCAATTCCTGGTTAATCGCCTCAAAATCGCCCAACGGATCAGGACTGTCGCCGCCCAGCAAATGCACAACAATGCGCGTGCGCTCGATGTGGCGCAAAAAGTCCAGCCCCAGGCCAAAGCCTTCATGCGCGCCTTCCATCAACCCAGGAATATCGATCAACAGTATTTGCCGATGATTGACCTCGGCCATACCCAAATTAGGCGTGATGGTGGTGAAAGGATAGTCGGCAATTTTGGGCTTGGCCGCACTGAGTACGCTGAGTAGCGTAGACTTACCCGCATTGGGTACCCCGATAATGCCAACGTCCGCCACTAACTTTAATTCGAGTTCGATCCACCGTTCGATCCCGGATTCGCCATTCTCAGCAATCGTTGGGGCTTTGTTGAGCGGTGATTTGAAGACCGCATTACCACGGCCACCCCGTCCACCACGCAAAAACAACAACTCCTGACCAGGGTGGGTGAGATCGGCCAGCAAGTCACCACTGTCCGCATCATAGACCAACGTGCCGGGTGGCACGGGAATGCGAATATCTTCGCCGATCCCGCCGGTTTTATCCGCGCCAGAACCAGGCGAGCCACGCTCTGCCCGAAAATGCACTTGCTTGTGCAAAGCGTGCAAGGTATTGAGGGCTGGATCCACCACGAAATAGATGTGCCCACCGCGACCGCCACTGCCGCCGGATGGACCACCCCTAGGAACATATTTTTCACGGCGGAAGGCTACTACACCGTTGCCGCCGTCACCTGATTTTACATAAATTTTTGCTTTATCAAAGAACATACCTTACATTGTAACGAAAAGAGTGGCAAAATAGCAAAAACTCCCTATACCACTTGACAACATCCGCTGATCAAGGTACGCTCCCTTCTATTCTGACGCTTTATCCGCCCGATTGGCTTACGGTTGTACGGCAAACATTGTAAGAAAACGTATATAGGATAAGCGAAGCGTTTTAGACCCAGGAACGTGCCCATGAATCAATTCCATTTTCTTGCTCTTTTTGGCCGGCGCGCCAAGGCAATCATGCTATGTAGCTTTATTGTTTTTGGCCTGTTATTGGGTCAACAACAGGGTGGGTGGCTGCCAGCCAAGGCGCAAAGCGAGCCAGCCGACACCCATACGGTTGAAGCAGGTGAATCGTTGAGCATGATCGCCCAATCCTATGGCGTTGAAGTAGAAGATCTAATGGAACTGAATGGCATCACCGATGCCGATGCGATCTATGTGGGACAAGCGCTCGATCTGCCAGCAGTAGCGCAACGCCAACCCACGCCCGCGCCATTGCCCACACATGAAGTCGCACCAGGCGAAACGCTGAGTGAGATTGCCCAGCAATATAATATTTCGTTGACGCGCCTGATGCTCTATAACAATATCCGCGATGCTAATGCCGTCTACCAGGGCCAACGCTTGCGCATTCCCCCGCCGGAAGCGGAACCAGAAGCGGAAGCCGAGGAAACCAGTGAAGACGCCGCGGCAACCGAGCTGCCTACAGTACAAGCAACCCAAGTCGCAACGCGCGCTGTCACGCCGACCCCAATGCCAACCACAGCAGCAACGCTTACGCGCGCAGCGCCCGATGAACCAGCAGCGACAGCAACACCGGCGGAGCCAGACGACGCAGAGACGGGTAGCGCGCTGGCAGAAGACAGTGTAGAGATTGATGTCGAACGTATTACCACCTCGTTGAATCGCAGCTATGTCGTCCGCTCTGGCGATACATTGGCCCAGATTGCGCTGCGCACCGGGGTTGATTTTGAGGCGTTGCGCCAACTCAATCGCATTGCCGTTACAGATATTGGCACGCTCGCCGCGGGGCAATCGTTGCTCCTACCGGCGACGGGGGCCGATCTCCAGGTGCTCACTGAGGAGCAGGAATACATTGTCAAGCCAGGGGATGGGCTGGGCTCAGTTGCAAAAGCATTTGACCTGACCCTGGCCGATCTGTTGACGGCCAATCGCATCAGCGACCCCGACAGTATTATTGTCGGCCAGCGCTTGGTCATTCCCGGCAAAGTTTTGGATGAAGCAGAAAAAGCGGCCAACCAAGTTGGCCCGTTGCGCAGTGGCTACTATTACTACACCGTACAGGCAGGCGATACCCTCTCTGAATTAGCCAAAGCGTTCAATAGCACCAAGTTGGCCATTATCGAGTACAATGGCTTGCCCGACGAAGAAACTGTCTATGCAGGTCTGGAAATCCGCATACCCTATGGCCCGCCGGCCTTGCCCGATCAACGACCACCGGTACCTTCCTCTGCCACCAGTTTTTTGGTCAGTTTGAGTCGCCAACAATGTTGGCTCTTTCAGGGCGATCGCGTTGCCTATTCCTGGACGTGTAGCACGGGCTATGGCGATTGGATCACGCGGATTGGCACCTTTGCCGTGCAAAGCAAAATCGAAAATGCCCAGAGTAGCGCGTATCGGCTCGACATGCCCTATTGGCTCGGTATCTACAATGTCGGCAACTATGAAAATGGCATCCACGGTCTGCCAGTAGAGTGGGATACGGGCAAAAAAATTTGGGAACGCCTGATCGGTGAACCGGCCACCTTTGGCTGCGCCATGCTGGATGATCGCGATGCGGTGATTCTCTTTGACCGTGCCTACATTGGCATGCCCATTCATATTATTCATTAAACGCTGTCAGGTAGATTTGGAAGTACGCATGACCCGCTTGCCCAACACGCAGCCATTGCTCGCTGGAAAATTGCCGCCAGCCCTCCTCACCCGGTTGCTGCAAAATTTGCCAACACAACACCCACAGTTGTTGCTCGGCCCAGCCGTGGGCGAAGATGCCGCCGTGATCGATTGGGGCGGGATGACGGATCAGTTGCTGGTAGCCAAGAGCGACCCCATCACCTTTGCCACCGATGAGATCGGCCACTATGCCGTCAATGTCTGTGCCAATGATTTGGCGGTGACCGGCGCACGGCCGCTTTTTTACCTACCGACCATCCTCTTGCCTGCCGATCAGGCCGATGTTGCATTGGCCGAACGCATTTTCCAACAGATCGGCGACGCCTGTCGACGACTGGAGATTGTGGTAGCGGGTGGGCATAGCGAAATTACACCCACCGTTACCCAAGCCGTGGTGGCAGGTACCATGCTGGGCGCGGTACCGCGCAGCCAAATGCTGGCGGGCAGTGGCGCGCAAGTGGGTGATGTGGTGCTGATGGTCGGCTGGGCACCAGTTGAAGGGGCCAGTATTATTGCGCGCGAAATGCGCCAGCCCTTGTTGGACCGTGGCTGGAACAGTGCCGAACTGGATCAGGCGGCAAACTATCTATATGAACCAGGCATCAGCGTCTTGCAACCGGCCTTGCTGGCAGCGGGCCACAATTTGGTGACGGCCATGCACGACCCAACCGAAGGCGGTATTGCGACTGGGTTATATGAATTGGCAGTTGCCGCCAAAGTTGGGATGGCCATCGATCTAGACGCACTATTGCTCTCTGATCTGGCTGTGCGTCTCTGTGCGGCCTTCCACCTAGACCCGTTGGGCATTATCGCTTCGGGCACACTGTTGGCCTCGGCCCCCCCGGATAAGGTCGAATCCTTGTTGGCCCTGTGGCGGGCACAGGGGTGGCCGGTGGCGCAGGTCGGTCGTGTGTTGAGGCAAGAGCAGGGTATTACAGCCTATCGCAACGGACAGCCGGTGGATTTCCCCCAATTTGCCACTGACGAAATTACCAAACTTTGGCAGTAGCTTTGGGTAAGTCAATCGATATGGCACGCGTCTAGCAGAAAGCACATAGTATGCCACAATCCCAATCACCAGTCGCTGTGCTTGGCAGCGGTGTGATCGGTTTGACCAGTGCCATTCGTTTGATGGAAGCTGGCTTTCCAGTGACTATTTTTACGCGCGCGCTGCCACCGCATACCACGTCGGACATTGCGGCGGCCTTTTGGGCGCCTTCGGCCACCGAGGGCAATGACAAAGCGCAACAGTGGGCACTGACCAGTCTTGCCACCTTGCAAACGCTGGCCGCTGATCCAGCCAGCGGCATCAGCCTGACCGATCTCTATAGTTTGGCCGACAGCCCCAACGTCATGCCCTATATGGCCAACGCAGGTGCCATGCGTGCAGTGCCACCAGGAATTTTTCCCGCGCCCTGGTCGGGCTGGTGCGCCACGGTGCCGCGCATCGATGTGCC
>Ga0105044_10012888_pt1 | contig 11364 bp, 9 predicted proteins | sample MAT01_FD_78092 | JGI IMG/M metagenome (GOLD analysis project Ga0105044, IMG submission 78092) | Freshwater microbial communities from Lake Fryxell liftoff mats and glacier meltwater in Antarctica - MAT-01 | ecosystem: Environmental > Aquatic > Freshwater > Ice > Liftoff microbial mat | place... | reverse complement strand
GCCTTCACCCAGAAGGCGCTGGCGTTTCTGGACCGCCAAAGCACGAAGCCATTTCTGATGTATCTGGCGTTTACGATACCCCACGCCGAGCTGCACACACCCGACAAGTACCTAAAACAGTACCAGGACGCGTCTGGAAAAAGCTTATTTCAACCCGAAAAACCATGGCCCGCCGGGAATCATTACGGCGAACAGCCTGAACCGAAAGCGGCCTACGCAGCTATGGTTTCGCAGGTGGATGATTACGTGGGACAGGTGCTTAAAAAGCTGGAAGACAAAGGGCTGGCCGACAATACACTGGTGATTTTTGCATCGGACAACGGCACGCACATTGAGGGGGGACGCACCCAGGCGGATGTCGACTACTTGCATAGTGCGGGACCGTTGCGGGGTGTAAAACGTGATATGTTCGACGGTGGCATTCGTACTCCATTCATTGTTCGCTGGCCTGGTCACGTTAAGGCCGTTTCAACCAACGGGTTTGTTGGCGCTTTTTACGATGTACTGCCGACTTTGTGCAACCTAACCGGCACCAAGCCCCCAGCCAATATCGATGGTATCTCATTCGCTCCCACGCTGTTGGGGCAGAAAGGACAACAAAACCATCCCTATCTGTATTGGGAGTTTATGGAACGTGGTTTTAGCCGGGCCGTTCGGAGTGGATCGTGGAAGGCCGTTAGCCTGGAACCCAAACAAGGCCAGGAAGAGTTTTTTTTGTTCGACCTCAGCAAGGATCTGGGCGAACAAACCAATGTGGCCGCTCAACACCCCGACGTGGTTGCCAAAATGAGGAAGTACATGACCGAAGCCCATACCAATTCAGAACTCTTTCCACCTAAATACGGCCAGTAGGCCAACTGCCCATGAATACCTAAGGTTAAAACTCTTTATCCCCAAATTCATTACCCGGCAATTTGGCCCGCTTGCTGATCTGCCGGAAGGAGTAGCTCAGGTTGATCAGGAAAATATCTTTCTCCTGAATATAATTGGTGGAGGTAAAAAAGTCGCGGCCCCGAGTCGTGATCCGTTGTTCGTTGGTTGGCAGAAACCCAAGCGACATATTCTGCCACTGCGCCATAATGGTCAGGCGGGCACCCAGCAAACTTTTTTTCACCGACATATTGGGAATCAAAAAGCGGGAGTCTTCACCCTGTGCTGTAATACGCCGGGAAAGATAATTGACATTGGCTTGTAAGCTTAGCGTCTTACTGAGCTGCACCGTCGTGTTCGCGTTGATCGAATATACCCAGGCCGCCCGGTCGAAAACAACATCGTTCTGAAACAACTGCCCAGCCTGTGTGTACCGGTAAAGAGTGCCACCCACATACATCGTCCAGGCTTTGGTTAGCTTCAGGTTGGTAGCCAGTTCAATGCCTACGCGTTGGGCGAAGCCAGCATTCGTAAAAATGCGACTCAATATGGTATCAGCAAATACCCGATTAACACGGTTGATGGTATTTTGAACGCCCTGGTAATACAGTGTGGCCAACAGGGTGCTTGCGCCCACATCCTTACTGATTCCCAACTCGCCAAGGTTCACAAATTCGGGCAGCAAATTAGGGTCGCCCTGTTCGAGCGTCTCGGAGTGTTCGCGTTCGGGTAAAGGGTTCAGGGCAAAGTTGCTGTTACGCTGCACCCGCCGACTGAATCCCGCCCGCAACGCCAGACCCGGCTTTGGTTTATAAAGTAGGTTGAACGACGGGAACAGGTTATTCAGCGTCAGCTTGTAGGTCTGATTTACGGGTAGCGACAGCACCGACCGGGTAGCGTGTTCGTAGCGAAGGCCCAGCGTATATTCTACCACTTTTACAACCGCCCCAAACTGCCCGTACCAGCTATGAATCTGGTTGGTGATGGCAGTGCGCCCCGTGAAGGAAGGCACCACCAGCAGGGGCAAACCGTTTCCATCCTGCTGGAGGTAACGATAATCGCCCGTATCATCCTGATAGCGAAACTGATAGCCAACTTCAAGCTTTCCCCCCCAAATCGGAATACTGCCGTCGATGTTAGTCCGAATATTCTGGATGGGCCGTTCGGTGGTCGTGAGTGAGTACTGGAGCGTATCGCGGTAATTGGTCTGGTTAAGGTTTCGGTTTACGGTAAAGCCATCGATCAGATCATACTCGTATAAGGCTCCCGCGCTCAGGGTCGCTTTGTTCGTAAACGTATGTGTGTAATCGAGATTGGCCGTATAAAATCGCCCACCCTTGCGAACCAGATTACTGTTGAAATAAGCCCGTTGTCCAATCAACTGCCCCGTAGTCTTATCCGTTGCAGTGTTTGAATAGAAAATATCGGCGATCCGGTCTTCGGTGCGTTTGCTCTGGTACAGACCCAGATTCCAGGTGTTGGCTTTGTTGGGTACATAGGCCACGGCCAATCGGTTCGTAACCGTGTACCTGTCGAAACTCCGCTCGCCGACCGACGGGAAACGGGTAATCCGATTACCAATGGTTGTTTGTACATCACCCTCTCGCCGACCGGCAATATCGTTCCGTATATAAGCCGAACTGAGGGCAATATCCCATTTTTCGGACCGGTAGTTTAGCGTCAGATCGGGGCTGTACCGAACGGGGTTCCGGGCATTGTCAAACGCATTGATGCTGGGGAACCCGATTAGTCCGTTCAACTGCGCCGACCAGCCGTTATCAGTTCCTTTTTTGGTTACGATGGCTATGATACCCGCTTTTCCATCGGGATCATAGCGGGCGTTGGGCGTCGTGATCACCTCCACCGATTCGATGCTATTGGCGGGCAACTGGTTGAGTAACGTACCCAGATTAGCCTGCACAGGTTTGCCGTTGAGCAGGACCAGAAACCCATTGGCTCCACGCAAACTAACCTCGCCCTCGGCATTGATCGCCAGGCCAGGCAGGTTGCGCAAAATATCGGTAGCTGTACCTCCTGTAGCCGACTGAAACTGGGCAGCCCGGTAGGTTTGCCGGTCGGCCTGAACGATTATATCCGCCCGGCGTCCACTCACCTTCACTTCGTTGAGCAGACGGGTGTCACCTTCGAGGGTCAACGTCCCTAAGTCGATCACCTGGGCCTGCGCTACGGTTATAGGCCTGGAGACGGGTTTATAGCCAACAAAAAATGTACGGAGCACATAGTTACCCGATTGCGCATTGAGAATGCGGTACTGTCCAGTTGTGTCGGTGATGGCTCCGCCTACTGCTACTGAATCGGGCAATCGGTAGAGTGCTACGCTTACATAAGGAACTGGTTTCTGCGTTCCCCGGTCCAGAACGTGGCCACTGATGGTTGTTTGTGCCTTGACTGTCGTCGCAATCAGGCCGAGAGCCGCTAGTAAAAACCCTAAAGTCTTCCGTGTCATTGAGACAATAGTATGAATTTGCCTAAGCATGAAAAAGCCCGCCTGAACGAATCAGGCGGGCTTTCTTTGAGGCAGTTAAAAGTATAACCCGGCTCGTTTGCAAAATGTTTCCTACTTGAAAAATAGTGTCGTAGTTTTTCATTTTAGTTAACAACTCCCATCATTATCCATTTTTCGACCTTTCAGCTGGTGTAGCAGCAGGCTGTAGGCCCTCTTTGCTTACTCCCGCTTAACCAAATCATTTCGTACTTTTGATTGATATATAAATGAGTTATACCACCATGCTAGAAGCCCGCGTTACCGACCTTCTCGAAGCCCCTGATGCCAAACTGGTGATTGAGCGGGTGCAGGCCATTTTAGCGAATGAAGCAACCCGTCGGCGGGCATTCCGGGAATGGCTTCGTGATGATGTCAAAGCTGAGTTTATCAATGGTGAAATCATTATGCACTCACCTGTGAAACGGCGGCACCTCAATGCTACGAAGTATTTAGAGAATCTACTTCTAAACTTTGTTATGCGACATGATTTAGGGACTGTTGACTCAGAGAAAGCCCTTATTGGCCTGACTCGTAACGACTACGAGCCGGATATCTGCTACTGGAATACTGAAACAGCCGCTTCTTTTGAGGATGATCAAATGGAGCATCCCGCGCCAGATTTGATTGTTGAGATTTTATCAAAAAGTACGACCGGCCGTGATAGGGGGGTTAAGTTTGAGGATTACTCAGCCCACGGAGTTAACGAATATTGGATTATAGACCCCGTTCGTAAATCGGTGGAGCAGTATCAATTAGACGAAGCTACGATGGCCTTTGCATCAGTCGCAACCTTGTATAACGATGATGTAATTAACGCGGTCACTATTCCAGGTTTCACGATCCCGATCAACGCGATCTTTGATAAAAGGGCAAACATGGCCGCTTTACAGACCCTGCTTACTTCATGATTCAGGCAATGCCGCAGTTCTCCCCCCCGTCTTAACCAAATTATTTCGTAGGTTTGGGTGTTATTTAAAGACGCTGGATTATGAATTTCGGATGCCGAACGACTGTTTTGTTCGCCATTCCACATTCACAATCCAGCGTCTTCCTGTACTATGATCGACTATATTTCGAGCCTGAATGACCCTCAGCGTGAGGCTGTTACCCACGGCAACGGCCCGCTGATGATTATAGCCGGAGCGGGTTCCGGCAAAACCCGCGTACTGACTTATCGCATTGCTCACCTGATCGAAAAAGGGGTTGACCCGTTCCGAATCCTGTCGCTGACGTTTACCAACAAAGCGGCTGGTGAAATGCGCAAACGGATTGAAAGCGTGATCGGTAGCGAGGCCCGCAACATCTGGATGGGAACGTTTCACTCCGTTTTTGCCAAGATTCTCCGCATCGAAGCGAAGGCTATTGGCTACACCAGCAACTTTTCGATTTACGATACTGACGACTCTAAGTCCCTGCTTCGATCAATCATTAAAGAGATGGGATTCGACGATAAGATTTATCGGGCTAACAGCGTTTTCAGCCGGATTTCGGCGGCTAAAAACCGGCTCATTGGTCCAGAAGATTATTTAGCCAACCCGGTTATCAAAGCCGACGACGAATCGGCGCGGATGCCGGAGGTAGGGCGAATTTATAAAGAGTATGCCCGCCGGTGCTTTGCCGCCAATGCGATGGATTTCGACGACCTGCTGTTCAACACAAACGTGTTGTTCCGTGATCACCTGGATGTGCTGCATAAGTATCAGCACAAGTTTCAGCACGTGATGGTCGATGAGTTTCAGGATACCAACGTCTCACAATACCTCATCACGCGCAAATTGGCCGCTGTTCACCAGAATATTTGCGTAGTGGGCGACGATGCCCAGAGTATCTACGCGTTCCGGGGGGCCAACATCGAAAACATCCTGAACTTTCAGCGCGATTACGGTAAAGATGCGGTCAAAATTGTGAAGCTGGAGCAGAATTATCGCTCTACCAAACACATTGTTGAAGCCGCCAACTCGGTGATTGCCCGCAATCGTAATCAGTTGGAAAAGAGTGTCTTTACGGATAATGCTGAGGGTGCTTTGATCGATGTTATTAAAGCGGCTTCGGATAATGAAGAGGGTCGTCTGGTATCGCAATCTATTTTCGAGTCCAAAATGCAGGAAGGGCTGAAGAACAACGACTTCGCCATTTTGTACCGGACCAACGCTCAGTCGCGGGCTTTTGAAGAAGCCCTCCGCAAGCTGGATATTAAGTACCGGATCATCGGAGGCCTGTCGTTTTACCAACGCAAAGAGATCAAAGATCTGATGGCATACCTGCGGTTCACGGTCAATCAGCAGGATGAGGAAGCTTTCAAGCGGATTATTAACCTACCCAAACGGGGGATCGGCGACACCACCATCGCCAAAATTGCGGTGTTGGCTTCGGAACGAGAAGTGACGGTTTGGGAAATAGTCAGCAACATAAACCAGTACATTGCGGGTCGGGCATCGGTAGCTATTGAGGGGTTCGCCGACCTGATAAAGAGCTTTGGTTTGCTGCTCGATACCAAAGATGCTTACGAAGTATCGGCACACATCGCCAAATCATCGGGCCTGTTGAGAGATCTATACGAAGACAAAACCGTAGAGGGCCTGGCTCGTTACGAGAACGTGCAGGAATTGCTAAACGCCATCAAAGAGTTTGTCGATAATCCCGACAACGAAGAAAAGAACCTGAGCGCGTTCCTGCAAACGGTTTCCCTGCTCACCACCGCCGACGAGAAAGAAGACGACGGAGACAACGACAAGGTGACGCTGATGACTATTCACGCAGCTAAGGGCCTCGAATTTAAAAACGTCCATATTGTTGGTCTGGAAGAAGAACTGTTTCCAAGCCAGATGATGCTCGAAAGCCGCAACGATCTGGAAGAAGAACGCCGGTTGTTCTACGTAGCCATTACCCGCGCCGAACGGCGGCTGACCATGTCGTATGCCGAGTCGCGCTATCATTATGGTCGCCTGAAAATGTGCGAACCAAGCCGATTCCTGATGGAAGTGGATCAGCGCCACCTCAAAATGGCGAGAACACGCACGGAAACAAACGGCAACAGCAGTACTCGTCAGGAAGCCCGTGAGGGGAACCGTGCGACGGACCGTGCCATACCCGACCGCGACCGCAATGATATGCCTTCTGCGGGATCAATGAGCTTTGTGCGGTCGCTGGCGCAGCAAACCGGCCGGAATCAGGCACCACAACGGGCAGCAACCCACACCCCCTCGGCCGATTTTGCCGCCAGCGACACCTCCGGATTAACAGCCGGGATGAAGGTAGAGCACGCTAAATTTGGTTTTGGAGAAGTGAAAAGCATGTCGATCAACGGTGTCGAACGCAAGGCAATTATCCAGTTTGACACCGAGGGCGAGAAAACGCTGCTTCTGAGTTTCGCGAAGTTGCGGATTGTGAATTGAACCACGATTTTTCACAAGATTCCAGAGATTAAACAGGATTTCAAAAAGCCATTTAACCCTCTTATTTTACATGAAAATTTTACAATATCGCCTAATTCTTAGTCCTGAACCTGAAGGTGGCTACACGGTAAATGTCCCTGCCATTCGCGGATGTGTAACGTACGGAGAGACCGTAGAGGAAGCCATCGTTATGGCAAAAGATGCTATTGAGGGCTGTTTGGCTGTACTCCGGGAGGAAGGGGAGCCAATTCAACAATGATTCGATTTTTCAACGAAGATTCCCCGTATAAACTCCCTCAGAAACAGGCAACGCGCCAGTGGCTAAAGCAACAGGCCGAGGCCGAGGGGTTTCGCGTGGGTGACCTGAACTATATTTTCTGCTCCGACGAACACGTGTTACAAGTCAACCGCGATTACTTGCAACACGATTATTATACCGACATTATCACCTTCGACCAAAGCGAGGAAGAAGACGTAATCGAAGGCGACATTTTTATTAGCGTAGATCGGGTAACGGACAATGCCCAACAGTTAGGTATAGAACCAGCTACAGAGATGCGCCGGGTATTGGCTCACGGATTATTGCACCTTTGTGGCTACGGCGACAAATTGCCCGAAGAAGAACGGGCCATGCGGGCCAAAGAAGACGAATGGCTGGCAAAATTGGCACTATAAACAGCAGGCTCTCTCTTATGCCTCACCCAATCACCAGGCAATCGATCTTCCTTATCTCTTTCATTTGGTTTTCATAGCAAACTTATAAATCTTGCTATCCACATTACCCGGATAAGTGAATGCAGACTCCAGCAGCCGAAAGCCATTGTGGTCAAGTAAAAGAACCAACGCTTCTTCGGTAAACAACGGCTTACCACAACCCCGGTGCTTTTGTCCGGGCCGTTTCGCCATAAAATCCTCTATGTACAAATAACCGCCCGGTTTTAGATTAATACGAACGTTCGCCAGTACCTCTCCTGGATATGTTAGCTCGTGTAGCGTGTTCTCAATGATGATCTTATCAAAAAGCTGATTGGGTAGTCGTGTTTCCTTCTCCGTTCCGATGATGGGTATAAATGTGGCTGTAGCCGTAAGCCCGGCTGCGTTGTATAACTCACTCACGGTAACCCGCACGATCTCCGGGGTTAGGCAAACTGAATTGATGTCTTGCAGATAAAACACAAGATTATCAGCCATCATAGAATAGATTATTTCTTTGCTGCCCCCACCAGCTCCTATACTGGCTAAGGTGTCGCCTGCGTGAAGATCGTAAATAGACTGGTGGCTCCTTATGGCCTCTTCCCGCTTGTCTTTTCGCAAAAGACTTTCATATAGACACGGATTTTTGGTTCGTTGTGCCACAGCCGCAGTAGCCACGAACCATAGTAAAATCAACAGTCTATTTCGCTTCATGGCAGTTGATCGTTTCTGAATTAAACTCATCGGGTTGATAAGTCTTCTAAAGCCTGTTTAATTACTTGATCGTCATGTTGCTGTAAATCAGCCTTGCTGACCAATACCCGAACATCGACTGGTACTCCAACGCCTTCATAACATTGGTTAGCCGAGTCGTGAAAGCGTTTTTGGGGTACCGAGTAAAACCAGCCATTCGGTAGTTGGCGGAACCGGAAGCTGTCAAAGCTACCTTCCGTGTTTTCCCCAATCAAGCGGACTTGTGGCAAGGTGTGCATAATCAGAGCTAGTTCATCACCAGCACTCACAGTTCGGTCATTTGTCAGCAAAACGATTGGCGTTTGTGTAAACTGCTGACGGCCTTTGGGTCGCAAGCGAAACGTAGTTAGTTTGACAAAGTCTTTATAGCCCCCACCTTTCCTTCTCCGGTAACGGTAGGAACCTACCCTGCCCTTTTCGACAAAGCGGCCAGCCACCCCAAAAGCAAACCTGTCCCCGCCCCCTTTATTGAAACGAATATCTATCAATAGTCCCTTAACTGTACCGAAATAAGACAGAATGGTGTCTAACTCGCTAAGTTTGGGGCCTGATCCGCCCTTCCCAAACGTACAGTCACTGATGCGAACATACCCATAGTGTGCTGACTTAGCGTAGTAAAACTGTCGGCTACCATCTTCATAAATGCCCCCAATGGCCTTCAGCGGCTCAAAACCCTGCTTGGCTAAGGTGGAGTCGGTTGCCTGCCAGTAGGTTTGTACAGAGTCCCGATTAAACTGAAACTGATTTGAATAAATGGATGGTTTACGGGGCCAGAAAAACTTAGGTGGTTTCAGGCTTCGGTCTGCTAAGCGGACATGAGCATCCTGCAAAGGTCGGATCATCTCCGAAAGGATTGAAAATAAGCGTTCGGGTGACGTCGTGCTGTCCAACAGTGGTGCATACCGAGCGAACTGCTGCTGCCAGTCGACTTGCTTCATGTCGAAGGTGGGATAGCTGTCGTGATAACTTTGCCAGAAGGTACGAAAATTAACCACCGGGTCTTTGTTGACGGGGCGTTGCGCTACGACCTGATGAAGTACAAAAATATTCAAGCAAGTAAATACACCAAGCAGTAGTGTGCGCATTGTTCTATAAGTGAAGATTACGTCAAACTAAAGGTCTTGCCACTGTTCTTGTTTCAAATTCTGATTATTCAATGGCCAAATACCGGACTGCCTGAGTACTTTGTAGAGCATGGCAAAATTGATGCCGGCCAAGAAGGCCATTGGGATGCGTCGGTAAAGCAGATCCGTTGCGATAAGCCGGTCGATTAACGCCAGAGAAAATCGCTTATCTAACTCAACTTGAATAGGAATTTGAATCAGTACCGTCGAGAGCAAGGTAATCAGGTAAAAAAGCAAGGCTACCCAGACCATCCACTGAGGAATAATGGGCGGGCGAAACCAAAGTAACAAGAGCAGGGGAATGAACAGCAGGAAAAAGAAGATGACAAAGAAAGGAATAATGAGGGCACTATCAATTTGATGAAATGCCGGAAACTCCTTAGGCCCTACTTCTCGCCAGGTACGGTAAGCCACCAATGAATTGGTCATCCCCCCGCCAAACACGTAGAAAGCCAGAAAAATATACACGGAAAATACGATTGCGGAAAGGCGGTTTCTAGTGTTCATGAGCTATTCGTTAAAGGTATTTCTATCTAAGGTAGTCCATCTTTGTTGTGATGGCCCCTCTTCACCACTTCCCCTGCGCTTTCATCACCTGCTCTATTACGTCGCGGACGGCCCCGCGCCCACCGGCTTTGGGCGAAATGTAGTCGCACACGGCCCGAATCTCGTCGGCGGCATCGGCGGGGCAGGTGCTCAGTAGGGCAGGGCGGGACAGAATTTCCAGGTCGGGCAGGTCGTCACCCATGTAGAGAACTTCGCTTTCGTTGAGAGCATCACGAGAGAGAAAACCGAGGTAGGCGTTCACTTTCTGGTCGGTGGGGCCGCCCATGAACACGTTGCTATTTTTGATTTTCAGAAATTCGAGCCGTTTCCGAACGCCATCCTGATTGCCCGCCGACACCACGGCCACCGTGAAACCGGCTTTGATCGCCTGTTCGATACCGTAGCCATCGCGGATATTGAACGTCCGAAATTGTTCGCCGGAAGCAAGTGCATTAACGCTGCCGTCAGTTAATACGCCATCGACATCAAAAATAAACGTGCGAATCCGGGCGAAGCGGTCGTGTAGTGGGTTCATAGTGTAAAGATGAGAACTCGAATTGAACAATCCTTCTATCCCTCTACCTTCGCGTTATGAATTCCACTCAACTACCCGCACCGTTTCGCGCCCAAATGCAGCAACAGCTGGCCGACGAATTTCCGGCATTCGAAGCTGCTTTGAGCCAGGACCCGCCCGTGAGCATCCGGCTGAATCCGAGTAAACCAGCTTTTGACACAACAGGACTAGAGCGTGTTCCGTGGTGTTCCGATGGGTATTATCTTCCTGAACGCCCCGTCTTTACCCTCGATCCGCTGTTTCAGGCTGGGGCTTATTATGTGCAGGAAGCGTCCTCGATGTTGCTGGCCGAGGCCATGCGCCAAATGGCAAACCTCAGCCGACCATTGCGAGTACTGGACCTGTGCGCGGCTCCGGGCGGAAAAACCACCCTGCTGGCGTCGCTTCTCCCGCCCAACAGTATGCTGGTGTGCAATGAAGTGATTCGCACGCGGGTGCCGGTCCTGCGTGAGAATGTAGAGAAATGGGGCTATCCCAACGTAGTTATTACCAACCATGACCCGGAAGATTTTGATAAACTGGCTGGTTTTTTCGACGTGATTCTGGTCGATGCGCCCTGTTCGGGTGAGGGCTTATTTCGGAAAGACACTGACGCCATGCAGGAATGGTCGGAGGAGAATGTACAAACCTGCTCGGCCCGGCAAAAACGGATTCTGGCTGCTGCCGCACCGTTGCTCGACGAAAAAGGCCTGCTTATTTATAGCACCTGTACCTACAATGATTCCGAAAATCTGGAAAACGTGCAGTTTCTGGTAGAAAACGGCTTCAAAAATCGCTTGCTCAACTTGCCCCGCGAATGGAACATTGTTGATAAAGAAATTGGAACAGCCGTAGGTTACCAGTGTTATCCACACCGGGTTCGGGGCGAAGGTTTTTTTATCAGCGTATTTCAGAAAACCGGCT
>Ga0105044_10012887_pt1 | contig 11365 bp, 8 predicted proteins | sample MAT01_FD_78092 | JGI IMG/M metagenome (GOLD analysis project Ga0105044, IMG submission 78092) | Freshwater microbial communities from Lake Fryxell liftoff mats and glacier meltwater in Antarctica - MAT-01 | ecosystem: Environmental > Aquatic > Freshwater > Ice > Liftoff microbial mat | place... | reverse complement strand
TATTGGTTGGCGCTTTAAAACCTGAACAAAAGAAACGAGGTGTTAAACAAATTAATTAATTTTAAATAATATTGAATTAACTAAAAGCCAGCGTATGAAGACAAACACAAGGTTATTGGTATCGACTGCTATCATTTTACCTGTATTATTCGTAGGTTACCTGTTTAACAATAATTGGCACATTGTTCCCGGAGTTTTCATTACCTATGGTGGTATCAGTGATAAAAAATATTTCAATGATGATACTGCCAAAGTAGCCATGCAGTACAGCACCTATTGTGCAGGTTGCCATGGACAAGAAATGGTTACCTATGTTAATCATGCCTGGAAAATTGGCAAAACCAAATCAGCCATTTTTAAAGCTATTAAGTATGGTTATCCCAATGACGGTATGCCTGGTTTTGAACCTACGTTTAGTGACAGAGAAATCCATAACTTATCAAGCTACCTGCTTACAGGCATCAACAATGCGCAAAGCCAGTCGCTCAAAAATAAAATTGTACAAAGCGGTTTGTTTGTTACACAACAATTAACCATCAAAACGGACACAATCACAACAGGAATAAAAATGCCCTGGTGTATTGCATTTTTGCCCGACGACGACTTATTGGTAACTGACAGGGATGGGAAATTATACCGGGTAATAAAAGGAAAGCCATTGCAGGAAATTAGTGGCGTGCCGCAGGTTGTTGCTAAAGGTCAGGGAGGTTTGTTTGATGTGTTGCCGCACCCGGATTTTAAGAACAATCACCAGCTATACCTGTCTTACAGTAAACCCGAAAATGCAGTATCCAATAAGAGTACCACAGCAATAATGTTGGCTACTTTAAGTGGTAACCAGTTGCAAAATCAACAGGATATATTTGTAGCTAAACCATATAGTACCACCCACCATCATTATGGTGGTAAAATGGTATTTGGTAAAGATGGCTATCTGTATTTTTCTGTTGGAGAAAGAGGCAATGAAAAGGAAAACCCCCAAAGTATTGCCAACGACCTGGGCAAAATTCATCGTATAAAAGCTGATGGAAGTATTCCTGCCGATAATCCATTTGCTGGCAACAACAATGCTAAGTCTTCGATATATTGTTATGGAAACCGCAATCCACAGGGGCTGGCGCTAAATCCTCATACAGGTGTCATCTGGGAAAATGAACATGGTCCTATGGGCGGCGATGAAATAAATGTTATAGAAAAGGGCAAAAATTATGGATGGCCAGTTATAACCTATGGAGTTAATTACAATGGAACGCCCATTACAGATAAAACGGCCATGGCTGGTATGGAACAGCCCGTACATTTTTGGGTGCCATCTATTGCAACAAGCGGTTTGGCTTTTGTTGATGGCAAACGTTACAAAGGGTGGGATGGGGATGTACTTTCCGGTTCACTCAAATTTAACTGGGTTAGCCGGTGCCATACAGAGGGCAATATAATTACAACTGAGGAGAGTATGCTTACAGGTATAGGCCGACTTAGAGATATAAGAACCTCACCGGATGGGTATATCTATGTAGCAGTAGAAAACCCAGGGTATGTTTTTAAACTATTACCCATCGGCAAATAAAACTTAATAAATAAATAGGTTGCTGCGGGTATGTAAAAGAAAACCTTTACAGCCTGCCTTGCTTAATAAAACAACGAAACTGTAAAGGTTTTAATGTTTTTAATTAGATAACGATCACGCTATTGATGCCACCAAATTCATTGGCAACTTCTTTATCAGCTTCTGGTTCGTTAACCCATTCATTTTCGTTGACACGGTATTTAAATTGGTGTTCAGTATTTTTTGGTAAAGAAACATCACATGTAAAGGTCCCGTCTTTTTTCTTACTCATAATGATAGAAGTTTCCCAATCACTATTTAAGCCAAGAATTTCAATTGTTTCTGCATTTTCAACTGCGAAAGTGAATTTTACTTTGCAATAATCTTTTGTTTTAAAATAAGTTTTTTGTACCATTTTTTTGTGTTTTGATTAAAACTTTCAGCTATTAATACATAATGCAAAAAAAGGTAACCCTTGCAGTATTTATCACTTATCCCCTTATGTGGATAAGTGGTACGGCTGAATTTTAAATAAGACGGAAGCAGCTACAGGTAATTAGCATCTATCAAATTGATTAATATCGATATTGGTTAAATAACAATTATAATTATATGGATGATAATTCTAGTACAATAATGTGTATAAATGCTGTATGCTCCGGTATAAATTGGATGCTCAGTCATTGTATTGCCTTCCTTAATTTTGAGCCTTTTTACATTCAGTTAAACCTTTCACAACATTTTTAACATAAAATCCTGCCAAACGTTTAATTATGGTATTTTTGGCCCTATTAAAATTTTACTTATGAGTATTGGATGGATTATTTTTATTGTTGCCACCATCGGCTGGCATGTTGGTATGTATGGAATGTTTAAAAAAGCAGGTATCGATGCCTGGAAAGCGTTGATTCCCTTTTACAATACCTGGTGCATGGTTCAAAAAATGCAATTACCAAAGTATTGGTTCTTTTTACAAATAATTCCTATTGCAGGGCAGTTTATAAGCATCTGGATATTAATAAAATTTACAGAACATTTTGGCCGCTTTGGTATTGGTCACCATGCCTTAACCGTTTTTCTTCCTTTTATCTATTTTCCTTACCTGGGTTTTAGTGATAAAGAAAGATATGCTGGCAGCATGGTGGTAAATAATTATAAAAAATCCGGTACCCGGGAGTGGGTAGATGCGGCTGCATTTGCAATTGTGGCAGCTACGCTCATCCGTACATTTGTTTTTGAAGCGTATACCATACCAACACCCTCTATGGAAAAAACATTGCTGGTAAACGATTTTTTGTTTGTGAGTAAATCTGCCTACGGCCCAAGGATACCCAATACCCCCATTGCTATGCCTTTTGTGCACCACACAATGCCTTTTGTAAACAGCAAGGCTTATGTAGAATGGATTCATATACCTTACACAAGATGGTTTGCCTCACCCGTTGTAAGAAACGATGCCGTTGTATTTAATTTCCCGGCCAATGATACCTTGATAAATGATGAAGAAAATTTCGGTTCTAAAGTTACCTATTACCAAAAAGTAAGAGAAGTGGGCAGAGATAAAGTATGGCAGGATTACGGTGACCTTATAATTACCCGACCGGTTGATAAGCAGGAGAATTTTATTAAACGTTGTGTGGCTGTTGCAGGTGACAAACTGGAGATTAAAAATGCCATTTTATATATCAATGATGTGGCACAGACAGCACCGGAAAATTCAGAAATGAATTATGAAGTACACACCAATTCGCTTCTTGATGAAGATGTATTAAAAGAGATTGGCATCCATACAGATCCGGACCTGCACGAATTTACTCCTTTTAATAGTGGTGTTTATTTTATTAATATGACGGAAGGCGAAAGAAAGCAATTGACTGCCTTAAAAAATGTGGTAAAAGTTATTCCTTATATAAACTCCGTAAGTCCGGAGTTGTATCCTTATTACGACACAACTGTACATTGGAGCATAGATAATTTTGGACCATTGCAAGTGCCCAAAAAAGGTGAAACAATTCAGCTGACTGAAGATAATTATATTCGATACCAACGGTGCATTGGCGCCTATGAAGGCAACAAAATATCTTTTGCCAACGGCAAGGCGTTTATTAATGATAAAGAAGCAGCTACTTATACTTTTAAAATGAACTATTTCTGGCTGATGGGCGACAACAGGCACAACTCTTTAGATAGCCGCTATTGGGGTTTTGTACCAGAAGATCATGTGGTGGGTAAAGCTTCGCTCATTTGGTTTAGCTGGGAAAAAGGCCCAAGATGGAAGCGATTATTCCGTTCTATTAAGTAAATTATTGGGATTAGTAAAACAGTTTTATTTTATTATAATAAGCCACAAAGTATGCTTTGTGGCTTATTAATTTGGCAAGGGAAGATATGTAAAAAGTATAGATGTTCAGGAGTAGTTAAATGGATAGCAGCATTGGTAACAAAACAATATTTATAAGGTAACAGACCTGATTTTTTTTGTAAAATTGATTATGAATCACGGTTTGTTATATTTGAAAAAAAATAGTGCGGCAAAACTTATTTACAGCAATCGTTCTAACTGCGGGTTTTTTATCAATTGGTTTCTTTTCGGGTTCAGCACAATCAACAGAAAAAAAAATTACTTCCAGGCCATATGCCTGGTATTCCTATATAAATTCCTTGCAGCTAGCTCCAAAATGGTTACTCAGCAATGATATAAGTGAGCGGCATTTTCTTGATAATGGTAACCAATTGCAGTTTACGCTACGGTCTAAAATTAATTATACCCTTGGGGAAAACTGGAATGCAGGTATAGGGTTTGCCTATTTCTTATCCAATACTTTTGATCCGGCTTCTACAAGTACTTTGGGTGTGCCGGAGTTAAGGCCTTTCCAGGAATTTAATAACAACCAAAAGTTAAATCGTTTTACAATCAACCACCGGTACCGGATAGAGGAACGGTATTTTAGAAAAGTGGTTAATGATAAATTGGTAAACGGATACAATTTTAATTTTCGTTTCCGCTACAAGTTTGAGGTAGAATACCGTTTCTATCAATCAACAAACAATGCACAATCATTGAGCTTTAAAGCCGGCGATGAGATTATGCTGAATGCCGGTAAAAACATTGTAAAAAACACATTTGAGCAAAACCGTATTAATACAGCAATCAGTTATCAGGCTTCCAATAATTTTACTTTTGATTTGGGTTATACTTATGGGTTTCAGCAAAGATATTCAGGAGATTATAATGAGGCCAACATCTTTCGTTTCACCATCCTGCATAAAGTTAAAAAAAGATAATTTAAGGCAACTTATTTAGCCCTGCACATTATTTATTTAAAAGTTGTTAAAACAGGCGGAAGTAAGAGGCCCTCACCAGGTTCTAGTTCCATCTAAAAATTAGTTTGTTACCATTAATATTGATTTATTTTTAGTAAATAAATTTTTCAAAATGCAGAAAGGAGCATATTTGTTTTTAAGGATAAAAACTTTATTAGAAAAGCTAACGCTTTCGCTGGTATTGCTTACCGGTGTTTTTGTAATCTGCCTGGGTGGCTTACTCGCTGTTGCCGACATGGTTTTTGAAGATAAGAATCAATCTTTTGATGAACATGTTTTTTCACTCATTCTTCCTTTTATTAATGCAACCAATACCGGCATTATGGAAGCAATCACCTTTTTTGGTTCTCCGGCATTTTTAATACCTGCCAATATTTTATTGATTCTTTTTTTTCTGTTGATAAAGAAAAATACAAATGATGCCATAAGAGTTACTGCTATATCCGTTACCAGCACTGCGGTTCTTTTACTTTTAAAAACGGTTTTGCACCGGCAGCGGCCGTTGATGCCATTAATTGCTAAGGCACATGGTTTTAGTTTTCCCAGTGGCCATACTTTCAGCAGCGTTGTTTTCTTTGGCATGCTGGCTTATACAGCCTATAAAAGTATAAAAAGTAGTTTGCTTAAATGGGTGGTAATTGCAGTATTGGTTTTACTAACGGGCATGGTTGGCTTAAGCAGGGTTTATCTTAAATTACATTATGCCAGTGATGTTATTGCAGGCTTTTGCCTGGGCATCATCTGGCTATTGCTCGCTAAATGGGTTTTATTTAAAACTGCAAAAATCTCTTCAGTTTAAGCAGGTAATTTTTATGTATCTTTTGCTTGCTTTAAAAAGTATTGCAGGCACATTAGCTGTTTACAACAATACATTGCGGTCACATTCTTAAACCGACCTTGCGCTCTAATTTAAAAGTGCTGTTGCATTAAAGATAGTGGCCGTGTTATTTTCGGGATTTATTTAATTATTTATTTATTTATAAGACAATATCAGTCAATATTTTTTTGAAAAATATCGCATTCTAATAAATAATTACATGTCGATAATTCAATAAAATCGCTCAAAAATAGGCTCTGTTAATGAACAAGCTTGGGCATTAAAATGTAATTGCTTACTTTTAACAACTTATTTGTTAACCAAAATTATTTTATGAGAAAAATTGGATGTTTTTTAGTCCTTACAATGCTGTGTTTAAATGCATTGTTTGCACAAACAAAAGAGGTAACCGGAAAGGTTACTGATGCAAAAAATGGTTCCCCTTTATTTGGCGTAACTGTAACGGGAAAAAATGATCAGGCCACTACAATAACTGCCGCAGATGGTACTTTTAAATTAAAAGTTAATGCTAAAACAAGCAGTTTGGTATTTAGTTTTGTAGGTTACAAATCTACAGAAGCTAAAATTGGAAATGGCAATGTAATTGTTACACTTACTTTGGGCGAAGATCAACTTACAGAGGTTATCGTAACTGGATTTGGTTCAAAAATCAAAAAAGATGTTACCGGGTCCATTGCAAAAATTGGCGCAAAGGAATTAAACAATACGCCGGTTACAAGCTTTGAAAGTGCCATACAGGGTAGGGCCGCAGGTGTATTTGTAAGTCAGCAAAATGGTAAGTTAGGACAGGGGATTAATATTCGTATTCGTGGCTCTGCATCCGTTACAGCTGGTAATGAACCATTGTATGTAGTAGATGGTATTCCGTTGCAAAACAGCAATCTTTCCAGCAATGGTGCACAAACCAACTCCCTGGCCGATATTAATACCAACGATATTGAGTCAATTGAAATATTAAAAGATGCGTCAGCGGCGGCTATTTACGGTTCAAGAGCATCTAATGGTGTAGTATTAATTACTACTAAAAAAGGTAAAAACGGTAAGTCTAAAATTGAATTCGGCTATTACAGCGGTACTCAAAAGCCAACAGGTAAAAGAGAGTTTTTAAGTGCGCAGGAATTTGTAACCATGACAAGAGAGGCTGCTGTAGGTGGCGGCAAATATGATTTTAGAGAAGATATTGGTGGTTATGGATCGGAACAGGAAGCTATAGACGATTATATGTCATTTGCAGAAAGTCGTTTGAGAAGATATTCTGCAGGCAACGATGATTATTTAACCAATAAAGTAGATGTAAACTGGCAGGATAAAGCATTTCAAGATGCGCCTATTTCTCAATACGATCTTAATTTTTCCGGCGGAAATGACAAGACAATTTTTTATATGGGAGGTCAGTTTTTAGATCAAAAAGGAATCATTGTAAACAACGCACTAAAGAGATACAGTGGTCGTTTAAATCTTGAGCATAAAGTAAAAGATTGGTTATCGTTAGGTATGAATATGAATTTTGTTCGTTCTATCAACAATCGTGTTTCTAACGACAATGCCTTTTCTACTCCTTTGCAAATTGTTGCGTTAAATCCCATCACGCCATTTATAGATCCTCGTACCGGCCTAACAAGCGGTGCATTGGATAATGTAACAGGCAGACCTAATACAAACTTTCCCGTTTATTATAATCCAATTTTAAATGTGGAAAATGGAAGTTACGTTACAACCGTAAATAGAAATTTGGGTAACATTTTTGCCAATGTAAATATTACAAAGGCATTAACTTTCAGGAGTGAATTTGGAATGGATCAAATGAATCAAAATGAAGATCAATATCTGGGTAAATTGACTACCAGAAATTCTGGGTCACCTAATGGGTTTGGGTTTAATTCAACCGACCAAATTTTAAATGTTAACACCAATAACTTCCTGCAATACACGCAAAAATTCAATGGCATACACAACGTAGATGTATTGGCTGGTACAAGTTTTCAAAAATGGAATATCATATCCAACAGCGCAACAGGCGAACAATTTCCCAGTGATGCCTTTAAAAAAATAGCAAGTGCTGCGTCCAAAACAGGTGCCAGTTCCTCTGCATCAGAGTGGGCATTGGTATCTTATTTTGCAAGAGCAAACTATAAGTTGAAAGGAAAATATTTATTGTCTTTAAGTGGCCGGTATGATGGATCTTCCCGTTTTGGAAGCAACAATCGCTATGGCTTTTTCCCGGCAGCTTCTGCAGGGTGGATTTTATCTGAAGAAAACTTTCTGCAAAATGTTAAATGGCTCAGTTTGCTAAAAGTAAAAGGTAGCTATGGTTTAACAGGTAACTCAGAAATTGGCAACTTTGCTGCAAGAGGATTGTTCTCAGGTGATGGGGGGTATGGTGGAGCTGCCGGTACAAGACCAACACAAATAGCCAATCCGGATTTGAAATGGGAAACTACAGCAAGCTATGATATTGGTGTTGAAGCAAGTTTCTTGAAAAATACCATTTCAATTGAGGTAGATTACTACAACAGAGATACCAGAGATTTATTATTGGATGTAAATGTTCCAAGTTCAAGTGGCTTTACAACCCAGTTGCGTAACACTGGTAAATTAAAAAATAGTGGTATTGAGTTTACCATCAATACAGAAAACATTTCTACTAAAAATTTTCGTTGGTCAACCAGTATTAATTTTGGAGCCAACAAAAATAAAATCATTGATTTAAAAGGGCAACAAATAGGAACCTTAAATGTGGCCCAGGAAGGACAAGCGCTTGGTGTATTTTTTGCCCGTGAATTTGCCGGAGCAGATCCTGCAAATGGAGATGCATTGTTCTATAAAAATACATTGTTAGCCGATGGTAAAAGAGATCGTACAACTACCAATCAATACAACGAAGCCGAAAACGTTATTATAGGAAATCCAAATCCTGATTTTATCTATGGTGTAAGAAATACCTTTAATTATAAAGGAATAGATTTAGATGTATTGTTACAAGGCGTACAAGGTATTGATATATTTAATGGTGGTGGACAGTATATGTCTGCAAGTGCAGGTAACGGATTTGACAATCAAACAAAAGATCAGCTAGCTGCCTGGAAAAAACCTGGTGATATTACAATGGTGCCCGAAGCAAGACAATTTTTTGCAAATGGTACAGATAACTCCAGCAGATACATTTCTGATGGATCTTACTTAAGAGTAAAGGCAGTAACACTCGGCTACAACCTTTCCCCAAAAGTATTGAGTAAGCTACACATTGATAGGGCAAGGTTTTATGTAAGGGCTCAAAACCTATTCACTATTACAAATTATAAGGGATGGGATCCTGAAGTAAACGCCGATTATCAAGCCTCCAATATCAACCAAGGGGTAGATTTTTATTCTGCACCACAAGTAAAGACCATTGTTTTTGGTATAAACATAGGGCTTTAATTTTCTTACTTTAAAATTTTAAAAATGCGATACAAAATATATAGTATAATATTATTTACGGCTATCCTGATAAATACAGGATGTAAAAAGCTTGATACACTACCAACACAGAGTATCGATGAATCTGCAGCATTAAATACAAGTGCTGATGTACAGGTAGCTTTGGTAGGTACTTATTCAGATTTGGGTAGTGCCGACTTTTACGGTGGTTTACCCTTTCTGGCAAGTGACTTATTAGGTGATTTTAATGAAATTGCATGGTCGGGAACATTCCAGGGCCTAACCCAAATTAAAAACAAGTCAATACCTGTTGATAATGGATTTGTTACCAGAACATGGCAATCTGGCTACCGGGCTATCAATGATGCTAATAATGTATTAAGTGCAATTGCTATTGTAAACGCTAATCAAAAAGATAGAATTGAGGGAGAGGCCAGTTTTATTCGTGGAGCAGCTTATTTTGATCTGGTTCGCTTGTTTGCAAAAGCCTGGAGCGATGGAAGCCCTGCAACCAATTTAGGTGTGCCTATTGTTTTAACTCCTACCAGGGGTATTACAGATGAAGATCAAAAAGCACGCAATACAGTTGCCGAAGTGTATACACAATTATTAACAGATTTAAATAACGCCGAAAGTAAATTGCCTGTCTCTAATGGTTTTTATGCTACAAAGGGTGCAGCAGCGGCAATGTTGGCAAGAGTTTATTTACAAAAAGGAGACTATGCCAATGCAGCAGCAGCGGCCGATAGGGTTATAACTTCTGGCCGTTATAGTTTAAGAGCAAACTATACGGATGCTTTTCCTTTTATTGGTATTCCTTCTGCTATAGCAAATACTACAGAAGACGTCTTTGCAATTCAGGTAAATGCAACACAGGGTGATAATAGTTTCAATACACATTATGCATCCTCAAACAGGGGCGATATTGATATTAACCCAAGCCACTTGAATTTGTATGAGACAGGTGATACCAGAAGGGCTTTGTTTTATAAAGACGGCGGTTCGGATTATTGTGGAAAATTTGAAAACGTCTACGGCAATGTTCGTTTATTACGATTGGCAGAAATGTTTTTGATTAGAGCAGAAGCAAACTTCAGGCTTTTCCCTGCTGCTCCGGTTGGTGGAGTAACTCCATTGGCGGATATTAATAGAATACGCAGCAGGGCCAATTTAGAGCCTTTAAGTGCAGTTACACTTCCTGATATTTTGAAAGAAAGGAAATTAGAACTTGCCTTTGAAGGATTTACTTTGCATGATGTAAAGAGATTACAAGGTACAGTGGGTGTATTGCCATGGAATGATACTAAATTGGTTTATCCTATACCCGATAGAGAAATGAGGGTTAATTTAAAACTGGTACAAAATGACGGCTATTAATTCATTTAATTGTAGAAATAAAAATGGGTTGCATAGCAACCCATTTTTATTTTTTGTTATTATTCTTATCAAAAGTTTTTCACCCGATCTATCGGGGTTAATATTTTTTCAGTGCAGGCTATTATATAATTTCCCAATTGCACCAATACCCGGACTTTGAATGAAAGCGTACAAGACAATTAACTTACATCAATGGTAAATATCTTACCGACTGTTTAAAGTAAATTTGCCTCTTAAATAAATTACAGACAAATTAAATGATCAAAATAAAATTATTCCTTACGCTAATATTGATTACAACACTTCAAAAAATTAACGCTCAAACAAGTGTTACAATATCTGGAACTGTAAAAGAAAAGACAAACAATACTGTTATCCCATTTGCTAATATCATGCTGAAAACACAAAAAGACAGCACTTTTGTGAGTGGTACTGCCTCGGCTGAAGATGGTCGTTTTAGTTTAACAAACATTAAACCAGGCAACTACTTTTTAGAAATTTCTTATTTAGGTTTTAATACTAAAAATCAAACATTGTATGTAGGAAACCTTTCTCAATTTTTAGATGTGAAAACAATTGAGTTAGTGGAAAAATCCAACTCATTAAATGAAGTAGTAGTTTTAGCTAAACAAGCGGAAATAAGTGAAAAATTAGACAAAAAAACTTTTTCACTTAAAGATAATATTAGCCAGAGTGGTGGTTCTGTATTGCAGGCAATGCAAAATCTGCCGGGTGTAACTGTACAGGATGGAAAAGTACAGCTTCGTGGCAACAACAAAGTAGTGGTATTAATTGATGGAAAGCAAACAGCATTAACAGGTTTTGGAAACCAAAGCGGTTTAGATAATCTTCCGGCATCG
>Ga0105044_10012885_pt1 | contig 11365 bp, 10 predicted proteins | sample MAT01_FD_78092 | JGI IMG/M metagenome (GOLD analysis project Ga0105044, IMG submission 78092) | Freshwater microbial communities from Lake Fryxell liftoff mats and glacier meltwater in Antarctica - MAT-01 | ecosystem: Environmental > Aquatic > Freshwater > Ice > Liftoff microbial mat | place... | reverse complement strand
GTAGCCGGAGGCTTCAGCCTCTGGCGTCGAACGGGTAAGACATCAAAACGGGCTTAACTTGGTGGATATGGACATAACTACTCAGCCCCTATTTGAGGGAAGAAATGATGGCTGAGTAGTTACCTTTTTTTGTTATATACTCAGAGAGTAATAGCCAAAGGACAATTGTTATGACGCTTAGAGAACTTGAATCTGTAATTATGGCGCTCTCGCCCGCCGAAAAAACCCAAGTCTTACAATGGGTAGCGCGTGATTTGACCGCATCTAGCGCGGGTATCGAACATCAACCAGAGGTAATGGGCGGCGCGGCGTGTGTGGTGCGGACACGTATTCCCGTTTGGCTTCTGGTTCAATTACGGCGTCAGGGGATGAGCGAGTCTGATTTATTGGCAAATTATCCAATTCTACGCGCAGAAGATTTATGCAACGCTTGGGCGTATGCCCATAATCACCTTGATGAAATCGAGGCTGAAATACTCGCGCAAATCGAGGCCTAATCAATGGCAAATCTACATGCTGATGAGAATTTACCCCTAATGGTTGTGCAGGGTTTAATTGAGTTTGGGCATGACGTTACCACACGGGAACAGGCGGGATTAGGTATTTCAGATGCAGATGTGTTGCGTTACGCGGCCTCAACAGGTCGTATTTTAATTACCCTTAATCGCCGTGATTTCATCAGAATCCATCAAAAATCACCCAATCATGCTGGAATTATTATCTGCACTGTAGATGCAGACATTGCCGGTCTTACTGAGCGAATTCATCAAACTATAATTTCTGAAGCAAATATGACAGGTCGGCTAGTGCGTATCATCCGTCCATCAAGTTAATCAGTGTCCCGCTCATGGCTAATAACCAAGAGCGGGATTTTTGTGTCAAACGTCATAGTTGTAAAATGAGTGTTCACATATCCCACCCCGGCCTATCGGGTGCTATACTATAAGCACACAAAAGCACACGCCCCATCGGGCGAAGGAGTATCCGCCATGTTGGGTGGTTGGGAATGGGTGATTATCCTCGTGATTGTGGTGATCCTATTCGGCGGCGGGCGCATCTCGCGACTCGGCAGCGAACTGGGCGGCGCGATCTCGAACTTCCGTAAAGGTCTGCGCGACGGCGCAAAAGAGATTGAAGACGGCAAGAAGGACGACGCGCCGATTAAGCCCGCTTAACGCGCTCTTGCTCCATCCGCAGGTCAATCATCCGCTTGTGATCGACGCCCTGCGGCGCTTTCAGGTTAAAGCTCAATACCCGCTTGTTAAACGCCGAGACCTCGGCGTTTAGCGTTTCTGGCAACGCGCCGCCCGTGAGTGCCGCCCGCACTCGCGTGATCAGTTTTTCGCGCACGCCCACCAAGTCCTTGCTCTCGGCAATCCACGAGGGCGCGAGGTCGTTATCTTTTAAGAGCTTATTTGCCAGCTTGAGGTCGTCCGGCGTATACGGGTCATCATTCAGGTTGAGGCGCTTGCCCGAATTCTTGAGATCGGTGCTGCGCCCGTCCCCGACGATTTGCTTGGCGAGTTCGTCCGCCAATGATTCCCAATCCTTCATGCTGAAAATCCTCCGTCACATCTTTGATTGTGACAATTTTCACATGGTTTTTATTTTTCGTCAATAAGCCAAAAAATAATGTTTTATGAGCCTCCGCCAATCATATAGCCGAGGGTAGCCGCGTCAAGCGCGCCGTCATTCTCGACAATCCGCGTCTGGCCGGCAAAACAGACCACCACTCGGTCAGCGTAGGTCAAAATCTCGTCGAGGTCGTCTGAGCTAAACAGCATGGCCGCGCCCGCATCGCGCCGCGCCAACAATTGCGCCCAAATCCAACGCCCCGACTCGACATCAAGGCCACGAGTCGGTTGTTCTAACACCATCAGCGCCGGAGATTCCGGCATCAGTGACATCAAAACCCGTTGCTGATTGCCGCCCGACAAGGTTTCGATCATCGAGTCAGGCCGCCCTTTGACCTGATATTGCGCGATTTGCGACTCGGTGAAGGCCGCCGCCCGTCCCCAATCGACCAATACGCCGCGCTCCGTCGCTAAGGCGATATGCTCGGTCAGGGTCAAGCCGCGCACCAAGCCTTCCTCTAAGCGCCCCGCCGCGCCAAATGAGACGCCCGCCGTCATAAATGCGCGATACGATTGGCCGGTCATCGCTCGCCCGTTGAGCGTGATGCCGCCGCGCTCTAGCCGAAGTAAGCCCGCCGCCGCCCGCATAATCAGCGCTTGCCCGCTACCGTCCAATCCGGCGAATCCGATCACTTCCCCGGCGCGCACAGTCAGGTCAAAATCACTGACGGATAGACGCCCATCTGTCACCGTCAAAGCGTCAAGCGATAGCACCGGCGGCGCGTCAGGCCTGATTTTCGACTGGTGACGCTCCACCGTCATCGGCTTGCCGAACATCAATTCGACCAGCACAGATTGCGGCGTCGGAAGCTGCACCCGCCCGACCAATGCCCCGCGCCGTAGCACCACCGCCTCATCGCACAGCGCCAAGACATCTTCTAATTTGTGCGAGACCAGCAAAACGGTCAAGCCATCGCGGTCTGCAAGGTCGCGTAGCGCCTTGAACAAACTGGCCTTCTGGTCTTCACTAATGCCGGTGGTCGGTTCGTCCAAAATCAAAACTTGCACATTCAGCGCGATTAGGCGCGCAATCGCCAATTGCTGGCGTGCCGCAATCGACAGGGACGAGACCGGCACATCTGGGTTGATGCTGAAACCCAGCTTGGCGCAGACCGCGGCCAGTTTTGCCCGCCCCTGTGATTTATTCAGCCCAAAAGACCGTCCGAGGCCGTACATAAACTCTTCTATGACGCTGAACGCGCCGACATCTAATGGGTCTTGGTGCAGCATCCCGATCCCGACGCCAATGGCGTCCAGCGGGGATTTCAGGCGCACGGGCTGTTTTTCGACCAACACCTCCCCCGAATCGGCGGCCTGATAACCGCTGAGGATTTTCATTAAGGTTGATTTCCCCGCGCCATTTTCGCCCAATACACCGACGATTTTGCCGCCTGCGATGTCGATTGAAATAGCGTCATTGGCCGTCAGCGCCCCAAAGCGTTTTGTGATGTTTTGAATCGAAAGGCGCATGGCTACCTCTGCTTTCAGTTTTTCCGTCCACCTCGTAAGCATAACAAAAAAATCCCGTTCGCAACGTGTTCATTCTGAACGGGGTACATTTCAGATTTTTGCGTGACGGGCGGATCGAAATACAAATGGGCGTAGCACGCTGTCGTCCCTACCAATTGCCGCGTGGTTGGTAGGGGCGCACCCATGGGTGCGCCCGCTAAACGCGACATTTTGTACTAAGTTGAAATGCACCCGGAATGCGTTGGAGAGCAGACTACGCCGCCCGCATGGTGGTCGTGCGGGCGGCGGTTCTGGGTCGCGATTTCGATGCGCTCTGGGATTCCGCTTCCTTGCACTAACTTGAAATGCACCCCACACACCATCCCGATTTTGTCGTCTACGATGATCCTGATACAATAATCTGCAAAGAACGAGAACTAAAGATGTCATAGTGAAAGTTGCACTCACTATAGGTCGATCCTCTTTGCTGTGTTCTTCATATTAACAGGGATCGTAAAGGTTAATATTTTGATTCTCATCCCTATTCAGATAAAGGTTAAACAGGTGGAAAGCTCTTTTAGGTATGTAGAGCAGTATGTAGCAGACTTCGATATTGATGCTGCCGACATAGGTCAGCTTGTCGCCGAGGGCAAGCAACATTACACCTATCGTTACCAAGATGACAAAGTGATCAAAATCCCTAAGCACTCGGTTTATATGATGGCTTACGGCAGATTCAGCTACAAGGATGTCATGGATGAATTGGCAATCTTAACGGAGTTTGTCAGTGACTTCATCGTAGCCACTCAAGTTTTGCGTGCTAGGAACCATCATGGATATGTCATTATGCAGGACTTCATACACGAATTTGAATTTGTCACTTGGCAAAACTTTTCGTTGATCGAACACGATTTTACCCGGATCGTTGAAATGAATCGACAAATTATTGATACACATGGTCTCAGTCTCGATTTACTTGGAAATAAAGGGCTTAAAAACTCTTTTATAGCCTCTATCTTCAGAAGAAGAGAACTTGCGCTGATGAACAATATTCTTGTAATCAAGAGGCAGGATACCTACACGGTCAGAATTGTGGATCTCAACCTGATACAATTAAAGCCACGTAAAGATATGAATATATTTCGCATGTTGATAGATCGTAACTGTTTTGAATTATCCAGATACTTGCTGAAAGATAATTTCAAACTTAAGATTTAATTTATTGGCTCATGTTCAAATCGCGTGGTGTAGGGACGGCAAGAATGCCGTCCGTTTTCGTAACACAGGGCGAACGTTCGCAACGCGGTATGTGTCAAGGATAATGAGACAACTTCGTGAAAAGGATTAGGAGAGAATTCTTGGATGGTCAGTTGATTTTTCCGCTTGGCCGCCCAACTTGCCTAATCATCATCCCCAATACTGACCGTGACATCCGCGACGGAAATCCCATTATAGCCCGCGTCAGCACTGACCGCGCTGTGTGTGATGACAGCGGTATCCATCCCCTCGACCACGGAATCATTTACCGCCGACACCGTGACCGTCTGCGGCACATCCCAATTCTGCGGCGCAAAGGTGAGCGTGGACGGGCTGACCATGAGTTGGGGAAGACTTTGCCACCTTACGGATCCGTGCCTCCTGACACACCACAACTTGAGATATACTCTAGTTTTGGCGCTATCCGAACTCGACCTAGTCACGACTTCACGACATAATTGGCAAAAGTATTGGCTTTAGTAGTCTTCGCCCTACACTTGCTGTACACAAAGAGGAGAAATCATGCCATCTGTGAAAGTCAGCACCAAAGCCCAACAAGCCATTCTCTATATTGCCAGTGCTTTAGTCTTAATCATGGGACTGATTCTCTATTTCTTGTCAGATAATACTGCGACCTATTTCGCGTGGACGATTGGCGTACCACTCACGGCGGCTTTTTTAGGTGCAGGTTATCTGGCGAGCTTTATCTTAGAGTTTATGGCAGCACGAGAGCAAATTTGGGCGCGGAGTCGCGTGGCTGTTCCCACTGTTTTGCTCTTCACCAGCCTCACCTTTATCATTACCTTAGTCCATCTCGATAAATTTCATCTCGGCACAAGTAATCCCTTGACCCTCATCCTCACATGGGCTTGGATTATCGTTTATGCCACCGTGCCTTTTATCATGGGCTTTATCCTGATAATGCAACTCCGCGCTCAGGGGGTCAATCCCCCGATTATTGCTGCTTTGCCAAGCTGGTTTCGCCTGATTCTTGGCCTGCAAGCCGCCATTATGCTGGTTCTGGGCTTGGCATTACTCCTGCTTCCTGAAACGGCAATGCCACTTTGGGCTTGGGAACTAACTCCCTTAACTGCGCGTGCCATTGGCGCTTGGCTCGTCGGCATGGGTGTCGCTGGCGCACAAAGCGTCAGTGAAAATGATTGGCTACGTTTACGCCCTGCGATGTTGGCCTTTATGAGCTACGCGCTACTCCAATTGATTAACCTGCTCCGCTATCCTAATGCGAGTGGTTTGGATTGGTCGGCGCTAAAAACGTGGCTCTATCTCGCTTTTATTTTTAGTATTCTCATTATCGGCGCATTTGGCACTTGGCAAGTACAAAAGCACAAAGAGGCGTAAATATCCAACGATTATCGTAACTACTCAGCCCCTATTTGAGGGAAAAATGAGATTTTGACCGGCACTCAGCCCAATCATCTGAGGGAATGATTTCCCTAGGTCTCAGCCAATTTGACGCGCTACGTCATCAAATTGGGGGAAATAGAGGCTGAGTAGTTACCGTCTTGACCCATGATTCATCTAATTTCACCCCACCAGCAACCCGGCCACAAACGCGCCGTATAGCCCTAGAATCACACAGACCAGTTTGATCAGGCCGGATGTCCCAACGCCCGCCTCTGTGTAATTTGTCACCTGCATGAAGCGCAATTTCACCACGTCGCCCAGTAGCACCAATACCCCGAACGCCAGCGGGTAGCTCAAGACATCTGGGGCGCGCAGCATCCCAATCAACAAGCACAGATGCCCGATCAAGAACCCCATCGCAAAGGCCATCGCGATGATGTCTTTCAGCTTCAGTCGTAGGCTAATTTGCCCCACCGTCGCTAAAGTCAACAGCGCCAAGAGGATGACCGAGAACAGGCGCGGATGTCCAGACAGCGTTAGCCCGTCCGCGCCCGATGTGTTGATGAACAGGATGACCGCTACCCCGATGGCCGCCACTTTTAGGACGGTCTCGACCCAACCCAAGATACCCCAACGCTTGATGTGCCATCCCTGTACGTTTTCCATAATCGCGTTCCTTTGCCAAATTTGACCATTGTTTATGTCTATAGGGCGGACAATGCGGGCGTTGTCCTGATAATTACACCCTCGAAAGGCGCGGGTGGGCAAGCCTCACCCCTACAAAACGCATCACTTCCATTAAAGCATATCCGATTTAGCGCGGGGTGAGTTACAATCAAAAATTGCCGGAATCGGCGATATAACGCACCAGTTAGGTTTTTAATCCCATGGCGGACAGCCTCTTTGATAGTCGATACCGTTACGATTATATCTATCCCCGTGGACGCTCAGGTGAGACGCTGCGGGCAGTAGACACGCAAAATAAGGATCGCCCGGTGGTGATTAAACGCCCCGCCCCCGGCGATGCCCCCCCGATTCGCGCCGCCCAAGAGGTCAGCATCGCCAATGAACGGCGGGCGCTGCAACGCCTCGCAAAACACCCCTCACTGTCAGAACTGGTCGGCGAAGGGCAGTTTGTGGTCGGCGGGCAGGCGCACCAATACATCGTGATTGAGCGCGCCGAGGGCGTGGTGTTGGCCGATGAAGTGCTGGCGCTGGCCGGGCAAGGCGGGCGGCTACCCGAGCTAGAGATGTGCATCATCATTGACCGCCTGTTGGATATTCTGGCCGTCGCGCACACCAAAGACATCGTTTACAACGACGTAGACGCCAAGCACCTGTTCTGGAATCGCCAAACCTACCGTTTGAAGCTGATTGACTGGGGCAACGCGGTTTTTTTGGCCGGGGATGAGGTCAATCCACAAGGCGTCAGCAAGCAGAGCGATATCTCGCAAGCCGGGGAACTGCTGTTTTTCGTGCTGACGGGCGGACGCCGCCCGGATGTCCCGCGTGACGCCCCTGATGACTGGGAAGTCAATTTTGACCAAGACGCCGAGACGGTCAGCGCCCGCATGAAGGCCATAATTAGCCGTGCCTTACACCCCAACCCGCGCCGCCGCCTCGCCCATATCATCGAACTTAAACGCCAGTTGGCCGAGTACCGCGACCCGCTGGAACGTGAGCGCGACGGGATGTTGGGGCGCGTGCGCGAGCGCTTGCGGATGAACCTCAGCCGCAGCGAATTGGTCGGCTTGCAAGCGACGCTAGAGGCCGCCGCCCTATTCGACCCCGGATTCCCCGCCGCCAATCAGTTACGCGCTGAGGTCGAAGCGCGCTTGGCGTCTTTGGAATTGGCGGCCAACCTCGACGCGGTGCGAATTTATCTTGACGGCGGCAATTACGCCCGCGCCATCGACATGCTGACCGAATTGGCGCAGCACGCCGATGAAGACCGGGCGGTGCGTGTGGCGATTCTGTTGGATTTGGCGCGCACGATGAACGAGCTTCATCCCCAGCAGGCGCTTTCAGATGGCGAGCGCGACGGCCTTGCGCTGACGTTTGACGGCGCATATCTTCAGGCCGCCTACGCTTTGCTAACCATCGATTCGGATGACGCGACGGCGCGCAAAGCCCAATGGCTGATGGCGGAGCGCATCTCGGCGCATGTGCCGGAGGTTCAACTGTTGCGCCCGAACATGTACCGGCTAGAAATCGCGCTGGCGGCGCTGGCGGCGGCGCGTCATCCGGTCGGTGAGGCGCGCCGCGTGTTGTCTGAGGTGCGCGTGCTGCTGGAGACCATGCACACATTTGAGACGATTGCCCCGATGCGCGACCAATTCCGTGAGGTGGTAGACCGTCTGAGTGGGCTGCAAGCGCCGCTGACGACGGTCATGGTCAAGGCCGGTTTGGACGAGTCACAGCTTCCGATTGGCGCGTTAGACCGCACGACCAATGCCGCCATGGCCTTAGCTGATTCGATGCACGTCGTCGGGCGGCAAGTCGTGACCAGCCCTAGCGAAGCCCGTGACGCGCTGCAAATCGCCCGTGCGATTGACCCCATCAACCCGGCGTGGGCGGCGGCGGATTCGCTGATGACCGGCCTCTATCAGCGGCTTCAGTTCTATCAAACCTTCACGCCACAGGCGGACGGGAGCGATATCGACGGGTGGTTACAAGGCGCTCAGGCGGAATTACAACCGTATGCCGCCTCATTTTTCGATGACATCTTAGACAATATGGTCGCCGGATTGGGCGTCGCACAGCGGGCATGGCGCGAGTTCGCAGCCACCTCGGTCTTGGGCAACCGCGCCGGGGCATTAGAGGCATTGGCGCAGGCGATTGATACCGTGTCGATGGTCAGCCCGTCGTTGTCGGGTTGGTTTGGGCATCTGCGGGCGGTGGTCGATAACACGCGCTATGTCGAACGCCACGCGCTGTATGGCGGCTTGGGACGCACGCTGTCTGACGGTTGGGAGGCGTTTGATAAAGGCCGACTCGGGGACGCCGAACGTTTGGGCGAGGACTCGTTGCAAATCGCTCGTGGGGACGCCGAACGCGCCGCCGCGATTCGCTTACGCAATCTCGCCCGCGCCGCCCGTGAGTGGGTTGAGCGCGGTGGCGCGGGCGTGCCAGAGCGTACCCGTGCCGCGCTCGAAGTCATCACCCGCGAATACACCCCTGATGAGCAGCGAATCCGCCGCGATTTCGACTCGCAGATGCCCAGCCAAGACACCTATTTGAAGGCGATGGGGCGCGGTTTGGTTGAGATGTTTGGGCGCAGTAGCACGGCGGGGCCACGCCTGTTGGCGTTCGATTTTCTGCTGCGCGCCACCTTAGAAACCCACGCCGGACAATTTGACATCAGCGATTTCTACCGCGAGGCCGCCTTACGCGCCCTCGGCGAGAACGGCGCACGTCACCCGATGACCCGCGCCCTAGACGAATTTATCGAACGGCGCGGCGAGGTCATCCAGCTAGGCACGCTGATCGACAGCTTGAACAGCGCCGACTCCGTCGCGCAGATCGAGCGCGTCCGCAAACAGGTTGAGGACAGCGTATTGGGCAAATCGCTACCGATGCTGTCCAACAGTCTGCGCGAGATTGACTCTGGGCTACGCGATTGGGGCGAGGGCGAATTCCGCACCGCTGGCACGCACCTCGAATCGGCTTTACGTTTGTTGGGTGAGGCCGAATCGGTCAGTGGTTTGAGCGCGCCGGGCTATCGTGCGTGGCTGGACGGCCTGCTACAAGGGACGGGCGCGCTGGCCGTCCAAATGCGGGCGCTCCGGCAAGGCGTAGACCGGATGCCCGATATGCCGTCTGATGAAGTGCGCGAGGCGCATCATCAAATGGTCGCCGTCAGCGTTAGGTTGGTCGGGGAATTGATCGCCGCCAAACTGATCGACTGGCGCGATACTTATGAAAAGTTTTTGGCCGCCTATCTCGATAAATCCATCCGGCGTAGCGCCCGCTTAGAGCGATTTGGCGAGTTGTTCCGGGCGATGTTCATTGACCGGCAACCGGCCTATTCGTTGTATCGTCACTGGTATACCGTGACCGAAAACGCCCCAGAATTCCCCGCGCCGCCGACCAGCGACCCGCTTCCGACCTTGCGCGAAGAGGCCGATGTGATGCTCAGGCCGACCATTGCGCCGCCGTTGGATGATGACGACGCCGCCCGCCCGGCACCGCCGCCCGGCAGACGTTCTCCGCAAGATGGACGCGCAACCGGAGGCGAGTCGAATCGGCTGGCGATGGGCGGAATCGCCGTCGGCGTCCTGATTGTGTTGATTGTGTTGGTCATCCTGCTCACGCGAGCCAATACGCCCGGCCTTGCGGATGTGGGGCTGACCAAAACCGCGACCTTAGAGCCGAGCCTGACGCCTGAACCCAGCCCAACGGCGACCCTCATCCCGACCTTAGCGGCGGCGGTGGTGCTGCCCTCAGCGACGCCAGATAGCGCGGTTTTACCGGGTTTGACGCCGGTCACGCCGGATTCTGTGCCGATAGATGTCACTCCGGCCACCGAAACCTTGACGCTCACGCCGTCACCGGATGTGCCGAGTGAGACCCCGACGCCGGAGGCGACTTTCACCCCCAGCCTGACCCCGACGGCCACCTTGCCGCCGGACGGGATTCAAGGCGACCAAGAACTTTTGAGTCTGATTGGTCGCCTTGACCCATCCGTCCTACCGTGGACGGCGGAACAGTTCAGCGCCTCACCCGACGGCGGATTTTGGCGGCTGGGGGTGGGCGGTCAGACCGGCGGGACGGAAATCCAAATCCCGTTGGATGGGGTCGCGCTGGACGCAGCTTATGGCAACAATGCCCCCACGCGCATCCGGCGGATTGAGGCGCAAATCAGCCTCGCCACCTTTGACCCGACTTTGCCAGTCGATCAGATTTATTTTGGCGTGATGCTGATACCCTTAGATGGCAGCGCGCCGGTGGGTCTGAAAGTCGAGGCACAAAGCCTCAATCAAATCGCGTTGTATCAGCGTCGAGACGGGGCGGACTCGGTGGTCAGCCAGAAAGCGGTCAACGCCGTTTTGGGGCGTATCCGCATCGTGCGCGATATTAACGAGGGGACAGCTTCGGTCTTTTGGAACGATGAACAGGTCGGCCCCGCCCTGCCGTTCGTGCGCGGAGATGTGGGGGTCATCCCAGTCTTGTTCGTACATGACGGCGGGGTGGTGGTCAATGTTAGCGGCTGGAAAGTAGGGCTTCGATAAGTGTTTCCATCACGGTGATTTCAACCGTTTGCGCGTCGATAATCCCTTGCGCCAGCGCGCCAAGTTCCTCATGAACCACGCCGCGCTCTAATAAACGTTCGGCCATGTGGATTGCGTCGTCGTGAGGGTCAATCATCGACTCTAGCCACGCGAGGTCGTATTCGACGCCCTTCAGACGGTTGAACCCAGCGAACATGCCCATCATCATAGCGGGGTCGGTGAATGGCGTTGCCCCATCCATGTTACTCATGTCATGACCGCCCATGCCCATGCCGTCCATCTCGGCGGTTGCCATCGCCACCGTTTGATAATCGACGTTGTACCACGCCAATAACCAAGCTTGCATCAGTTCGATTTCGGGCGTCTGGGCGGTGATGACGGCCTCGCAAAGGGCGAGGACTTCCGGCGCTGTGGCATGGGCGAGGCAAT